>WNGL01008243.1_pt1 | contig 16466 bp, 12 predicted proteins | sample 5400591 | NCBI WGS metagenome assembly WNGL01 (sample SAMN13153377, study PRJNA577476) | soil metagenome | isolation source: 80 cm soil or saprolite under Garry oak tree replicate 1 | place: USA:California | collected 2016-06-15
CTCAATAATTTGTAAACAAAATGTAATTTGTTGGGTATTTGATATTCCTTGCGGTAAGGAAAATACTCGAGCAGCAGCCATAGGACTTTTAAGTTTAGAAAATTATTTAACCTCTGTCAAATCCTGAACGACTTCAATTGAAGGGCTTGTTCTTTTTGGAAATTTAGTATTTAATAGAAAGAGTAGTATGTTCGGAAGTATTTTTAAGAAAGATCAGGATACAACAGCACAAACTCCAGCAGCTGCGCCGCAAAGCGCGGGTCAGCCTGCTGGTCAAAATGCGTCGGTTCAAACGCCGCCTCCAGTACCTTCTGCGTTTTCGTCATCGCCTTCTCAGACGCCTGTTGACACGACAACTCAACAGTCATCTGGAGCAGATCCGATTGCTTCGGATGTGCCACAAGACGTGTTGCCTCCAACACAAGATCCGCTGGCAAGCTCACCACAAGGTAGTCCACAACAATATGGTACAGCAGTAGGATCGGCTCCAGGTGATTCTGCAAATTCCTCGCAAGCTGGCATCGCTTCGGCAGACTCAGGCAATGCGCAGCAAGGAGCACCCGCACCTGCCGGATCGAACCCTTCCGAAGGAGGAGATATGGCAGCATTAAGTCATCTTGATTCCCGTACAGCGCAATCTTTAACAAAGGCACAAGAAGAAACACGACGAATTAGACAACAGACAATCGAGCCAGAGCAACTCTTATTGGGTCTTCTTTATGATCAGCAAGTGTTTAACATGCTTAATGAGATGGGTGCTGATGGCGGCTTGATCTCAAAAGAAATTCAGACAGATGAGAAAATGGGAACGTACCCGGGACAACCGACATTGAGTAAAATTTCACTGGAAGTCTTTGATCAGGCCTATCGGGATGCAAAAATGCGCGGAGCAAATTTTGTCTCACCTGAGGATGTTCTTGTTGTTTTGTTCTCACCAAATTATAAAACAGCTGCGTACTTACAAAAACATAACCTGAAAAAGGAATCAGTTGTTGAAAAGTTTTCTAAGAGTCCGACAACTTCGTATGGTAAAAGATCAATACTTGAAAAGTATGGAACTGATTTGACAGCGGAGGCAAAGGCGGGGAGATTGGACCCGATTGCCGGACGGGATAAAGAAATTGATAGAATGGTTCACATTCTTCTTAGAAGGACGAAAAACAATCCAATTATTATTGGTGAAACAGGTGTCGGTAAAACTGCTCTTGTTGAAGGTTTGGCACAAAAGATTGTCCAAGGGGCGGTACCAAAAGATTTGCTGGAAAAACGAATTTTCCAACTTGATGTTGCTTCATTGGTCGCTGGTGCAAGCCACAGGGGAGAATTTGAAGAACGTTTGAGAGGGGTCATAAGTGAAGTCCTGGGATCGAACAACAGAATTATTTTATTTATCGATGAGATTCATACACTTATGGCCGACAGTGGTGATAGTGCGTCGGGAGGTGCAGCAAATATCATCAAGCCTCATTTGGCTCGCGGCCATTTTCAACTGATCGGTGCGACGACAACTATTGAATATCGGAAAAATTTTGAAAAAGATAAAGCGTTTGAAAGGCGGTTCCAACCTGTTACCGCTGAAGAACCAAGTGAGGAAAATGCGTTGGAAATGCTCAAAGTAATTCGCCCGAAATATGAAAAATTCCATCATATTTCTTTGCCGGATGACGCACTGAAAGAATGTGTGAAGCTATCCAAAAAGTATATCGGTGAGCGCTATCTCCCGGATAAGGCTGTTGATCTTCTTGATGAAGCTTCAGCTGAGGTGAAATTGCAGATTGATGCCGGCAATAGGAATAGTAATGACACAACCGTTAAAAAAGCAGATATCGAAAAAGTGGTCAGTGCATGGACTGGTATCCCGATTACCAAATTGACGGAGGATGAGAGTGAAAAATTGCTTAAGCTTGAGGACAGAATCCACCAGCGGCTGATTGATCAGGAAGAAGCGGTTGTTGCTGTTTCGGAAGCTGTACGGCGTGGCCGAATCGGACTTGCTGCAGCAAATCGTCCTATTGCTTCATTTATTTTCCTTGGACCAACCGGTGTTGGTAAAACAGAACTTGCGAAGACATTGGCTGAATTGCTGTTTGGAAAAGACGATGCAATGGCCCGGCTTGATATGTCCGAGTATATGGAAAAGCATGAAGTTGCCAAATTGATCGGTGCACCTCCCGGCTATGTCGGATATGAAGAAGGCGGGCAGTTGACAGAAGCGGTTCGTAAAAAACCCTATTCAATCGTTCTCATGGATGAAATTGAAAAAGCGCATCCGGATGTGTTTAACATTTTGCTCCAGCTGCTTGAGGACGGACGCTTAACGGATAACAAAGGCAACACGATCTCGTTTAAAAATACGATTGTCATTTGTACCTCCAACATCGGAAGCTCAGTTATCCAACAGCACTTGAGTGCGATTGATCCAAAAGCAAAAAAGACGCCGGAAGACCAGGAGAAAAGTTTCAAAGAATTGCAGGGAATAGTCAAGGATGAATTGACCAAATTCCTGAGACCTGAGCTTCTCAATCGTTTTGATGAAGTTGTTATTTTCAAACCATTGCAACCGGAACACATGGCTGGGATTGCGCGTCTTGGTATCTCTAAAACAGCAAAGCTTTTGAAAGAGCAAGGATATAATTTGCAGATTACGGAAAGAGCTATTGCTCAGCTCGCAAAAGACGGTTATGATCCGGTTTATGGTGCACGGCCGCTTCGAAGATTGATCCAAACCGCAATTGAAAATCCGATTGCCTTGGCGATCATTTCCAAAAAATTTGTGCCTGGAGATACGATCGTCATTGATTTTAGTGAGAATACCAATTCATTTTTCTTTGCCAAATCAGGTGGTGTCGCGGATGCTGTTGCACCGATGACTGATGAACAATTTCGTACTTTCCTTGTTGAGCTCGATAATCCGGAAACAGTTCCTAATGTTACTGACAGACAACGCTTCATGGAAGTACATGACTTGGTTATGAAAGCACGAACTGAAAATAACAAGACAGCGACTGCTATTTTGGAAGTAAGTGCCGGGACACAGCTGACAGAGATTCAAACGATCCGAAAAGAGCTTGAAATTGCCAAAGGCAAAGGAGACGGCCTGGCACAGGCAATTCTTGATCTGGCATCAACTGTCGCACATCAAATTGCGGCAACTATTAAGTTAAAGCATATCATTCTTGAGATTATTCAGCCGGATAGTATTGTTCAGCCGGCAAAGAAATTACGTTTCATGCAACTGCACGATAAAGTGACGCAGGAAGCCCAGCGTCAGAATGAATTGGCAATGAAAATTATGGCTGTCAATGATACAACGCCAGCGGTTGATATTGATGCATTGATGGAAATGCTCAGAACTGGTGCTACCAACGGTGAAGATCTTGCAACTGAAATTCTTTCCGCAGTCAACAATGAAATTGCCGAGGAAGCAGAAGCAGTTCATCAAGCTGAGCCGGTGACTCAATTTAAAAAAGTCCTGCAACAGCTTATCAACCCGCTTTATCTTGCCGATCCGGAAGACAAAGCCAAATTTAACCAAATGTACGGGAAGATAACGCAAGCAAATAAATCTGGCAATCCTTTGGCCGGCGAAATTCTCGCACTTACCGATATCACATCCGATGCTGATATCCAGCTGTTGAAAAACCAACTTGAAAAAGCAGCACAGCAAGGTGATCCATTTGCAAAAGAGCTTATGGATACCATCAATGAAGCAATTGCGCAGCAGCCACTTCGGATACTTAAGAAAGCAGTTCTTCTGCTTGCCAATCCTGTCAGTGCTCAGACAACGCAGGAACGTGAGCAATATACAGAACTCCAAACAAAAATTACCGCAGCTGGGAAGTCTGGAAACCAGTTCGCAACGCAAGTCCTTGGTGTGAAAGATTCTACATCTAATGACGAATTGAAGAAATTATTGGATGGATTGGTACAAGCGCAAGGACAAAATGATGAAGTTGCCACCATGGTACTATCATTGATAGGAGGCGCTCCCGTGGCACCCCCAGCATCAAACCAAGAGCAATCCATGTCATCTGAACAACAACCTGATGTTTCCGCATTCTCCGATAACGCTCAGGATAAAAGTTTTGAATCTCCGGCGGTACTTGCAGATTCGGTACCCGCCGTAGGAGTGGCAACGCAGCAACCACCAGTACAGCAGCCATCTGTGACATTCCAGACACCAACCGGCGCAGTTGTCCCACCTGTTCAGCCGACCGCAGATCCAGCGCAGCCAGCAGGTGGATTTATCAAACCTCCTCTGCCAACAGGGTCTTCGGTAACTGTGGATAGCGCGCCTTCGGGTCCTGCAGTCAACAACAACGGCTCAATGATGCAGCCGACCAATGCCTACAATTTCTCAGGAATTCCTGCAAGCGCCCGCCCGATGGGCTACGTCGCCCCACAGACTCTACAAGAAGAGGTAGAATAAGGCATTTAGCATTGTTAAGAAGGTCTTTATATTGTCGGATATGGAGATTAACGATGAGCATAATGATACGATATGATATACTATGCTGAAATTAAAAAGTAAAGAAAAGTTCTCTTTTATTCTCCTGCTCTGGCTTTCTCAAAAAAAATGATATATTAAAAGTATGGCACGTATCCCTTTCAATACTATTTTTCAAGTCCATTCAAATGGATCTATAGAACCAAGACAAACTGTGAGGATTGGGGGAGTTACTATGTCTCCAGGTGTAAGGTTTACCCAAGGCGCAGTTTTTGGGGGAATAGATCTTGCACGATACGTTGGACATGAACTGGAAATAATTTATGATGATGGAACTGCCGTAATTACAGGAATATATTAATTATGGCATCACAAAATCCACAAATAAGAATCCCAGATTTATACCTCGAATTGAAAGAATTTTGAGAAGAAATTAACGAGAAAATTGGTGAACTTCGTCGGTCTTTTGCTAACTACACAACATTTGTAATCGGCGTTCTTGTATTAGGTTTTGTAATTTTATTATTTGCATTAGTTACGTTGTTTGTTCAGGTAATGCAGTTTTATCTTACGTTTCAAAATCAAAATAATGAATTAAGAATCCAGGGTTCTATTATTCAAAACAATGTTGAAAATCAACAATCAATAGTAAAATCACAACAGAATATGCAAAAAGAACTGGATGAAATTAAAAATCTGCTTCCTACAAAGTCTCCTTAGCTGTTTAAAAAATGCTTGACTAGCATTGTAATTTCCAACCCTTCCTCATATACTAAGAGTATAGCCGCAAAGATTGTGGTTCTGTTGCTATGAAATACTTGTTCCTGCCTGTCATTCTTTTGAAGTTCTGGTTCATCGATAGTCCTGTTGCACTCTTTAAATTTTTTGCCTCGTTCAATAATGCATTTTTTCAACTTTTTTCGCTGCCGCTTCTTCTGCGAACTTATTTCCAGCCTCTCAAAAATGAATACCGCCAAGGGCTTGTCGGGTTCTCAAGAGCAATGGGAATTTTTATCAAGACATTCTTTATCATTGCCGATTTATTGATGCTTGTTATTTTGCTCACAATTGAAGTTGCGATTTTTGTCTCGTTCGTGATGTTCCCAATAGCGACAATAGCTTTGTTGTTTTATTAATTATGTTTGTGTATGTGCGTTTTTATCATTTTTACCGGACGGCGCTTCTAAGAAGCATACGGCTGCTTGTTTTTGTCTTACTTCTTGCGGTAATTCTGTTTCAATTCGCGAATAATGAATCGCCAAAGTTCGCTGTTTTTCTGTTCAATATTGTTGTCATGATTGAAGTATTCTTTCATTATAAAGTCAGTCGTGTTGTTCCCACAGTTGAGGTATCCAAAAATAAAAAAGAAACGATGTATGACTCATTCACCATGCAGGCATTGTACGGCTTTGCTACACAACCTACAACCCAGCGAGTTATCAAGCATCTTGTTACATATCCGCAAGTGAAATTGGTTATGGAAAAGGCAAATATTACGCATAAAGAATTGGTCTTTACTGATGTCTCAAAAGATATTTTGGCCCAGAGTGCATTTGAAACCGCACAAACCTTCAAAGGGAAATTTGTAACAACGCTTGATATTTTTATCGCATATCTTTTTTTGATTGAAAAAGATACCAAGCTTTTTTTTGCCAAACAGCTCAAAATAGCGGATATTGCAAATATTGTCTATTGGGTCAGAGCCACGATGCCGGAGGAAGAAACGCCTAAGAAATGGCTCATTCATTTTTATGGTGAAGGAATTGGTGAAGCGCTTGTCAGTGGCTGGACACCGGAGACGAAAAAATATACGGCACAGTTTACCACCTATGCCTTACGTGAAGAACCATTGATCGGTGGACGCGAAAAAGAATTCGGGACACTGCTTGAAGCGCTTACAAAAGTTGAGAATAACAATGCGTTGCTCATCGGTGATATCGGTGCGGGCAAAGAAAATCTGGTGAGAGCGTTGGCGTATCATAGTTTTGGCGGCAATTTAGGCGGCTGGCTTAATTACAAAAGAGTGCTGCAGCTCCTGGTCGGCGCATTAACAGCAGGAGCGACCAATAGGAATGATTTGGAATCCCGGTTGCAGGAAATCATTGCCGAGGTGTCGCATGCAAATGACGTTATTATGTACATCCCGGATTTTCAAAATATATTAGGCGCCTCCTCCTACGGACTGGATTTATCTGGTGCGTTATTGCCCTACATGAAGGGTGGAGCTATGCCGATTATTGCGACGATGTCGACTGGCAGTTATAAGACATACATGGAGAAAAATCCTTTGAAAGAAGTCTTTACTGTCATTTCATTGGCAGAGCCTACGCCGGAAAATGCGATACAAATGGTGCTTGGAGAAGCAGAGAAAATTGAGAAGAAATACGCGACCATCTTGAGTTACCGAGCAATTGTCAGTGCGGTTGAGTTATCAGAACGGTTTTATCAAGATGAAGTGTTGCCGGGAAGTGCTGTGTCACTTCTTGAAGATGTTGCCAATACCGTCGCGCATGATCCCAACCGCAAAACGTATGAGCGAACGCATCATAAGATGGTTTTGGAAGAAGATGTGGTGAAGAAAGTTGAGCAGACAAGTCATGTAGCAATTGCTCTACCCACTGGAAATGAAATTCAAGTTCTTTTACATCTGGAAGACAAATTACATGAGCGGGTGATTGCACAGGATGATGCAGTCAAAGCTGTCAGTGAAGCAATGCGCCGGCTCAGATCAGGTATGTCGACAAGCGAGCGGCCGATTTCATTTCTTTTCTTGGGTCCAACAGGTGTCGGAAAGACAGAAACAGCCAAATCACTTGCTGACTTTTACTACGGCGGTGAGAAAAACATGATCCGGCTTGATATGAGTGAATATACCGATGAGAATGGTTTAAAGAGATTGTTAGGTGCGCCTCCCGGTGAGGGAAATGAGCGGGGAGAATTAACTGATAAAATTCATGACAATCCGGCATCACTTATTCTCTTGGATGAGTTTGAAAAAGCAAATCCCAAGATCCATAATTTATTCCTGCAGGTTTTTGACGATGGCCGTTTAACTGATAACAAAGGCAATACTGTCTCGTTCCGCAATGCTATTATCATCGCGACATCCAACGCCGGATCTGAATTTATCCGCGAACAAGTTGATAAAGGAGTAAAGATTGATGCCAAATTTGAACATCGTTTGCTTGAAGAATTAGAAACAAAAGGCATTTTCAAGCCTGAACTTCTCAACCGTTTTGACGATGTCGTAGTATTCAAACCGCTTGGTCCAGAGCAGGTGACGTCGGTAGTTAAACTCATGTTGGAAAGTCTCAAAAAAGATTTGGAGAAGCAAGATATTAGGGTTTATTTTGATGACGCGGTGATTGCGAAGATCGCGGAGGAAGGATTTGATAAAGATTTTGGTGCCCGGCCGCTTCGACGCTACATTCAGGATACGATTGAAGATGTGATTGCACAGAAGAAGCTGACCAAAGAAATCGATCGTGGCAAAACGGTGACTTTTTCTTTGGATGGTACAGGCGCATTGCATACAGGGATTGTATAGTAGAATGCCTCTCTATGAGTTTTAGCAATAGTGCTTGGTGTAGTTTTTGTAATAATCATGCATACATTTTAGCATAAACATTTTTTTACATCACTGGTTGAAGCAAAGCCCCCAATCTGGTATACTTAGCCTATGCCAGCGATACAACGCAGTGAATTTGCATTAGCTTTGAATCAAGTCGCTTCCGAGCGGGGAGTTGACGTTTCTGTCGTTCTCGAAACCGTTCAGAATGCTATTTTGGCAGCTTATCGTAAGGATCACCCCGGAGTTGAAGTAGATGAGTATAAAGCAACTCTTGATTCCAACACCGGAGAAGCAAAAATTTTTAATGGTACGGAAGATGTAACCCCGCCGGGTTTTGGCCGAATTGCCGCGCAGACAGCAAAGCAAGTTATTTTGCAAAAAATTCGTGAAAAAGAAAAAGAAGCGATCTTCACCGATTACCGTGACAAAATCGGAGGTATTGTCAATGGCATGGTGCTGCGTTTTGCAGGACCAAATGTGATTGTTGATATCGGAAAAGCAGAGGCAATTATGCCTGTTTCCGAGCAAATTCCCAACGAGAAATATCATCTCAATCAACGCTTGGCTTTTTATCTCTCAGAAATTCGGGAAGGTATGAAAGGCGAGGAAATTGTTGTTTCCCGCGCACACAATGGTTTGATCGAGGGTTTATTTAAACGAGAAGTCCCCGAAGTCGCACAGGGAAGTGTGGAAATAAAAACCGTTGTCCGAGAACCGGGGAATCGCGCAAAAATTGCTGTGTATTCACAACAGCCCGGCATTGATCCGGTCGGTTCTTGTGTCGGACAAAAAGGTGTCCGCGTTCAAGCGATTATTCAGGAGCTTGGCGGTCTTGAGAAAATTGACATTATTCAGTGGTCTGATGATCCCAAAACGTACATTGCACAAGCGCTTTCCCCAGCTAAAAACGTTAGGGTTGAGCTTGATGAAAAAGAAAAAATTGCCCATGTCTTTGTCCCGCAAGATGAATTGTCACTGGCAATCGGAAAAGACGGACAAAATGTCCGATTGGCTTACAAATTGACTCAGTACAGAATTGAAATTGAAGGTGAAGGGGCACCGGCTGTAGTAGAAGAGATTCACGAAAAAACCGGAAAGGTCGCTAAAGATGCGCAGGAGCCAAAAGCTGAAGAAGAGATATTAGCAGCAGAAAATGCTGTGGCAAAAGCTGAGGAAGAAATTGCCCAAGACGTAGCTGATGATGATGCAAAACCGGTTATTGCTGATGAAGGATCAAGAGAAGAATCACTAGTTGAAGAAAAGGTTGGTTCGGAGACAGGTTCTGCTGAAGAATTAAATAAAGAAGAAGCGTTGGCGGATGAGGCAGTAACGACACAAGCAAGTGAAGAAAGTACCAAAGAAGAAAACGAACCTGATACAACCAAACCAAAAGAATAATGGTTAGAGTTGAGAAAGATCTAATGAGAAGTTTCGATTTACTATTATGTCAAAACATGAAGCAACACAGCAACAATCATCGCAGCAATTTCCTCCGGTAGTTGCCGTTCTCGGTCATGTTGACCATGGCAAAACAACTCTTCTTGACGCAATTCGCAAAAGTTCCATTGCCGAGCGGGAAAAAGGTGGAATTACACAAAAGATCGGTGCCTCTGCAGTTGAAATTGTTCACGAAGGAAAAGAGCGGTGGATTACCTTTATTGATACCCCAGGACATGAAGCATTTACCAAAATGCGAAGCAGGGGAGCGCACGCAGCGGATCTGAGTTTGCTCGTCGTCTCTGCAGTTGATGGAATCAAACCTCAAACAAAGGAAAGTATCCAAGCTCTACGAACTGCAAAAACACCTTTCATAGTCGTCCTCACCAAAGCAGATCTCCCGACAAAGAATTCTGAAAAAGTAAAACAAGAACTCTTAGGAGAGCAAATCGAGCTTGAAGAATACGGGGGAGAAACGCCAATTATTGAAGTCTCGGCAAAGACAAATCTTAATATCAAAGAGCTGTTAGATCTGATTTTGCTGATGTTTGATACGCAGAAAAAAGCGACCTATGCTCAGGATGTGAACAGCACAAATCCTCTTGAAGCGGTTGTTATTGAATCCAAATTGGATGTTCGCGCAGGTGCAAAAGCAACAGTGATTATTAAAAATGGTACGATTAAAGTCCGCGAAGACGTGCAAATCGATGGGCAAATTTTTAAAGTCCGTTCCATGTTTGATACCAAAGGTAAGCCAGTCCAGAAGGCAACAGTTGGACAAGCCGTTGAGGTTTTAGGATTTACCGATGTGCCAACAGTGGGAAGTTTGATCAAAGACAAAACAGCAGAGACAGCCGTAGCTCAGGAAGATGTAAGACCACGTTCCCGTGAAATGAACTACCTGAGAGAAGAAGTTCATAAAGGAATTTCAGTTATTCTCATCGCTGACACCCAGGGGTCTCTTGAAGCAATTGTGAATGCGTTGCCTGAAGGAATAAAGTTGGTCAGTCAAAAAACAGGTGAAGTAAATGAAGCGGATATCTTGCTGGCGAAATCAACAGGAGGTATAGTTCTTAGTTTTAACACAAAATTAAAGCCTGATGTTATAGCTTTTGCGTATATTGAAAAAGTGCTGCTTCGCAATTATGAAATTATTTATGAGCTGCTGGATGAAATAAAAGATGCACTCGAAGGCAAACTTCAGTCACAAATGGAGCAGATTTTTGGTAGCGCAAAAGTATTGGCGAAATTCCCTTTTGAGAAAACTTTTGCTTTTGGTATCTCAGTAATGGATGGCAGAATTGCACGCGGTGATAGACTGCGGATCATGCGAGAGGATGAAGTTTTGGGTGAAGCAACAATTAGTTCGCTTCGCGTTGGCAAAAACACAACCTCAAAAGTAGAAAAAGGAAATGAAGCTGGTATTATTCTTTCGGGGGGACTTGACATGCAGGTGGGAGATGTGCTACTATCCCATAGTTAATATCCGTTTTGGGTATTATGGCGGCTATGGATAAAACAATAATTCAAAAACTTAAAGACGCAATTGCCAAAAGTAATAGTATCGGTATTGCTGTGGGTCAAAACCCTTCTATTGATGAAATGGGCGGTGCTCTTTCATTATATTTGCTTTTAAGAAATGCGAATAAAAAGGTAAGTATTGCAAGTCCAACTGATCCTATAGTTGAAATTTCTTCACTTGTTGGCATTGACCGTGTACAACGTCATTTTGGCGGAGACGCTGGTGATTTGGTTGTTTCTTTTCCTTACAAAGAAGGAGAGATTGAAAAAGTCTCTTATACGCTCGAAAATAATTTTCTCAATATTATCGTTAAAGCTTCTGAGCAAGGTCTTTCTTTTGAAGAACACGATGTGCTCTACACTCGCGGCAGTGGTAGCATTGATCTTTTAATTGTTGTTGGTGCTGCCTCCCTCGATCAGATTGGTGATATTGTGGATTCGCAAAAGTTACGTGATATTTCTATTATTAATATTGATAACAGTCCAAGCAACCAAGGGTATGGTGATGTGGTGCTTATTAATCCGCAAGCATCATCTCTGAGTGAACATGTTGCTGATATTGTCTTAACACTTGGGTTTAACATTGAACAAGATGCTGCACAAAATTTACTCAGCGGTATAATGAGTGCAACACATAACTTCCAAGATCCAAAAACAAGTTCTCTTGCCTTTGAAGTTAGTGCATTTTTGATGAAACATGGAGCACATCGCACCGATAGTCAATATCCTTCTCGACCACAGTCACCCCAAATGAATAATACTCAACCCACACCACAGGTGAGACAACCTATTCAACGCCCACATCCGGAAGAGCCTATCCAACAACCACAATCTGTACAGCAACCTCCGCGATCAGCAGCTATGCCGGAAAATTTTGATCAAGGTGAAAAAGCAGAAGAACAAAATGAAAAGCCCCCGCTTGACTGGCTGACACCTAAGGTTTACAAAGGATCGAGTGAAGTTTAATCTTAATTATGAATCGAACAGATAGAGTTATAGGCGTTGGAGGGACTCCAGATATTATGATCCCTGCTGGAACACAATATTCCACAGGAGTTGTTTTTGATGGAAGCAAAGAGTCAAAGCTTAGTGCAGAGATAGCTTTGATGAACCAAAGATTATTCGGAAGTACGTCTCCAGTAGAAGAAGTTCAAGTTTTTGCAATTACAAAAAGTACAGTGCATGTGCAAAATGCAAGATTACAACCTAATATGCCAACAACAGCAAGTGATACTCTGTTATGCCGTTGTCAACGACTCAAAAACAAGAAATTATCAATAAATTCCAGACAGGAAAAGGCGATACCGGAAGTCCTGAGGTACAAATTGCATTACTTTCAACCAGGATTCAGCGCCTTGCAGATCATCTGAAATCACATGCGCATGACGTACACAGTAGACGCGGTTTGCTTTCAATGATCGCAAAGCGCCGACGGCTTATTAATTTCTTGAAAAAAGTTGATGACAAGCGTGTTTCCGGTATTTTGAAAGAGATCGGATTGAAAGATTAATTGTTTCTCCCTAGCGTTTTAAGAAATTATCTGCTACAATAGAGAATATAAAAGATCTACGACTTGTAGCCGCATATCGGACGAAAAGTTAAGAACAAAGAACTACATGAATAAAAATAAAACCACTGTAAGTATTGAATTTGCAGGAAAGACATTAAGTTTTGAAACAGGAGAACTTGCCCCACAAGCAACAGCTTCGGTTTTGGCACGCCTTGGCGACACGATGGTGCTTGTTACCGTAGTTGAAGGCGGAGAGCGATCTGATATTGATTATTTCCCCCTGAGTGTTGAATATGTCGAACGACTTTATGCCGGTGGCAAAATCAAAGGCAGCCGTTGGGTCAAAAGAGAAGGTAGACCGTCTGATGAAGCAATTCTTGCAGGACGCTTGATTGACCGCTCGATCAGACCGCTTTTTCCAAAGAGCTTTAAAAGAGAAGTCCAGGTTATTATAACTGTTCTCTCAGTTGATGTAGAAAATGATCCTGATATTATCGCACTCAATGCTGTCTCAGCTGCACTTGCAATGTCACGAATTCCATGGAAGGGTCCGATTGCCGCAATCCGCATGGGGTATGTTGAAGAAAATGGTGGAGCAGGAAGCCTTCTTCCCAACCCAACAACGAGTGAATCAGAACATTCTATACTTGATATCGTCGTTTCGCAAACTAAAGAAAAGACAGTCATGATTGAAGCCGGAGCTTTGCAAGTTCCTGAAGATATTGTTGCGCAAGCAGTCCAAAAAGCGCATGTGGATACTCAGAGGGTACTAGCAGGTATTGAAGAGTTAGTGAAAAAAGCGGGACAAGAAAAATTGCCGGTTCCTCAAGACGATTCACTGACGCAAGCAGTTGCGGTATTTGAAAAAACATACAAAGCAGAGATCCAGGAGCTTATTGAAATCCGTGTCAAAAAAGAAGGCGGTGGGGATGAAACGGGAGCTTTGGTTGACCGCGTGTATGATGACTTGAAAATGAAAGATCCACAAGCTGAAGTTGACAAAAAATCTCTTTCTAAAGCGCTAGAACTCGTGATGTTCAAGATGATTCGCTCGGATGTGGTGAATAAGCAAAAAAGAGTTGACGGCAGAAAAGTTGATGAGCTTCGCGAAATTAGTGCACGAGTCGGTGTTCTTCCAAGGACACATGGTTCCGCATTGTTTAATAGAGGCATTACTCAAGCACTCAGTATTGTAACACTTGGATCTCCCCGTCTTGAATTGTTGATTGAATCGGCCGAAGGGGAAGAGACCAAACGCTATATTCATCATTATTCAGGACTTCCCTATTCATTTGGACAAGCAGGAAGAGTTGGATTTGTTTCCAGGCGGGAAATTGGTCACGGTGCACTTGCCGAGCGAGCACTTAAAGCAGTTATTCCCGATCAATCGGTATTTCCTTACACAATCCGCGTTGTCTCCGAAGTCTTATCACAAAACGGCTCAAGTTCTATGGCATCAACCTGTGGTTCAACACTTGCTTTGATGGATGCGGGTGTGCCGATCACAGCTCCGGTTGCCGGTATTTCAATCGGCATGATGTCCGAAGGCGACAAGTATGTTTTATTGACAGATATTATTGGTCTTGAAGATTTCTCAGGAGACATGGATTTCAAAGTTGCCGGAACCGAAAAAGGCATTACCGCAATTCAACTCGATGTCAAAATTGACGGACTGACGGATGAGCAAGTCGTTGAAATTATTGCACGGGCCAGGACAGCTCGGATGCTGATTCTTGAGAAGATGCTCTCTGCGATCCCACAATCTCGAACAGCAGTCTCAGAGTATGCTCCAAAGATCGAACAAATTCATATCCCAGTCGACAAGATTGGAGAAGTTATCGGACCGGGTGGAAAGAATATCAAGGCTATTATTGCCCAGACCGGTGCTGATGTCGATATTGATGATGATGGTATGGTCAGTATCTCAGGTGTTTCAGAAGAAGCAGTCAAAAAAGCAGTTGACTGGATCAGTGGTATGACACGTGAAGTTACACCAGGTGAGGAATTTGAGGGAGAAGTCAAAAGAATTTTGCCATTTGGCGCATTTGTTGAATACCTTCCCGGACGAGAAGGCATGGTACATGTCTCAAAAATGCGACGGGGCTTTGTGAAAGACCCTTCAGAAGTTGTTACCGTCGGGGACAAAGTAAAAGTAAAGGTTGAAGAGCGCGACCAACAAGGGAGAATTAATTTGTCAATGCTTCTTGGTGATGACAACGATCAACCACATCAACCTGGAGATGACGACCAGCAACCGAGGTTTGATCGTTCCGACCGACCGCAAGGCGTGCAAAGTGGTTTCAGCCGAGATAACCGTGGCCCACGACGTCCTTTTGAGAGACGAAATGATCGCCCTGGATTTAGCCGTAGTAATGATAGACCCGCTTTTGATCGTACCGCACCAACAGAACGTTCAGCTCACCCATTGTCACAACAATTGCGAAGAGAAAATGAAGAAAAGACTCGTGGCCCCCGCAAATTCGGCCCTAAGAAGAGATTTAGTAGGTAAGAAGTTGTAATTCTTACAAATCCGCGTTATACTTATTCAGTGGTCGAAAACATATATTTTCAATGTAAGACACCATTAGGAATTATTGTTCGAACTACAAAAGAATACTGGGAAAGAATTGTTACAATTAAACATCCGAGTATTAAGAAATATACCAGTGAAGCAAAAGTTGCCTTACGTGATCCAGATCAAGTCAGGAAAAGCAAACAAGATAAACGAGTTCATCTTTATTACAAAAAGATAGGAAAAGTTTGGATCTGCGTAATTGCGGATCATATGAGCGATAATGAGGGATATATTATTACAGCGTATTTGACTGACAGAATTAAGGAGGGTGAAAAAGTATATGGGAAAGATTAAATTATATTATGACGAAAAAGGAAAGACACTAAGTGTGTGGTTTGACGCGCCTGAAAAAGAGGTTGTTAGTGAGGAAGTTGGAGATGGAGTAATCCTCAGTAAGGATAAAGATGGAAAAGTTATTGGTTTTGAAAAACTTTATGTGGATATACCAAAACAAAAGATTGCGAGTTCAATTCCTCTTGAGATTATAGGTGTTTAGCAAATTTGGACCAAAGAAGCGGTTTAGTAGATAAAAGTTTTAATTTTTGGAGAAGCCTTGTTTGTCTTCAAGTTTTTTAATACGTTTTACAAGTTGACTTCTCATTTCATCGAAAAATATACCCGCTTCGTTGAAAAAGGTAGACCAGTCACGTCTGTCTTGTTCCATTTGCTTTTCTATTTTTACAAAATGTTTGTCTACAGCATCAAAGCGTTTATCAACTGCGTTGAATCTGTGTTCCATTTTTAGTTCAGTTTGTTCTGCCCGTTTATCGACTTCTTCACGGATTACACCTCTCAGCTTTTTCAAATCATCTGATGTTAGCATAGAAATACAGATTAGCATTTTCATAGAGGAGTGGCAAGTAATAAATTATTCAACCCCAAAAAGAGATTTGGTAGATAAATTATTTTTTTTCTCTTAAACTATTCGTTTCCAGTTCTTAAATTCTTTTACATCATTTTTACTTAAATTAAACCAATCCCCATTCAGTTTCTTTGTTTTAAAACGATTGAGCCAATACGTTTCAATACCCAACGGGTCTACTGTTTCTATTGTGTGAACTAAAATTGCTCTTTCAGGTAATTGAATCCTAATTTCACTGCCGCGTCGTAAAATATCATAAGTTTGACCAATTCTATAGTGATTATAATGCCCATGCTTAAAAAGATAAACCCATCCGTGTCTGTCCGCTTTTGCATCTTGTTCATATAACTTATCAGAGTTTTTAAATTTTTCACTAACTAAAGTTTTGCACTTTTGCGACTAAATTTTAACTAGATTCCCTGCAGCTCAGCTGCATGCACCATGAGCAGGAAAGATTGAAAACCAAAGAGGTTTTCAAGTACCATACGAAGTATGGTACAAAAAGGATGGCATTGCGCATATGACACGCATTATCATATCGTG
>WNGL01012362.1_pt2 | contig 16465 bp, 12 predicted proteins | sample 5400591 | NCBI WGS metagenome assembly WNGL01 (sample SAMN13153377, study PRJNA577476) | soil metagenome | isolation source: 80 cm soil or saprolite under Garry oak tree replicate 1 | place: USA:California | collected 2016-06-15
CTGCAACTGCTGCATGAGGTCACATCGCCGCAGGCATTTGAAGGACTTCGCCTCGCCGGCCGCAAGGTGCGCCGTCCCGACCGCTGCATCGCGACGGTCGATCACAACGTCCCCACCACCGTTGAAGGGCGCCTCCACATCGTCGACCAGATTGCAGCGACGCAAATCGCCACGCTGCGCAAAAACTGCGCCGACTTCGGTGTCGAACTCTACGACGTGAACAGCCGCGAACAGGGCATCGTCCACATCATCGGGCCTGAATTGGGCATCACCAAGCCGGGCATGACCATCGTCTGCGGCGACTCGCATACGAGCACTCACGGCGCATTCGGCGCGCTCGCATTCGGCATTGGCACCAGTGAAGTGGAACACGTGCTGGCGACGCAGACATTGCCGCAATCCAAGCCAAAGACCTTCCGCATCTCCGTCGAGGGCAAATTGCCATGGGGCGTTACGGCCAAGGACATCATCCTCGCCATCATCGGCCAGATCGGCACCGATGGCGCGACCGGTTGCGTCATCGAGTACGCAGGCTCGGCCATTCGCGCGCTCTCGATGGAAGGCCGCATGACCATTTGCAACATGAGCATCGAGGCTGGCGCGCGCGCAGGCTTGATTGCTCCCGATGAAACAACATTCACATATCTCAAGGGCCGTCGCTTCAGCCCCAAGGGCGCAGGATGGGACGAGGCAGTCCGCGAGTGGAGCAAGCTGCCCACAGATCCTGGCGCAAAGTTTGACCGCGAACTCGTCATCGACGCCACTAAACTTGTTCCCTACGTAAGCTGGGGTACCAGTCCCGGCATGGTCGCGCCGATCACAGCAGCCGTTCCCGACCCCGCCGCCGTAACCAATGAGCAGGAGCGCAAGGGCCTCGAACGCGCTCTCGAATACATGGGCCTGAAGGCCGGAACGCCTTTGGAAGATATTGTGATCGACCGCGTGTTCATTGGCTCGTGCACCAACGCGCGTATCGAAGATCTGCGCGCGGCCGCTCGCATTGCCGCGGGGTACAAGGTCTCAACGCACGTGAGCGCAATGGTCGTTCCCGGCTCGCAGGCGGTGAAAGCGCAAGCGGAGCAAGAAGGCCTCGATCGCGTCTTCCGCGAGGCCGGATTTGACTGGCGCGAACCTGGTTGCTCCATGTGCCTCGGCATGAATCCCGACATCCTCTCGCCCGGCGAGCGTTGCGCTTCCACCAGTAATCGCAACTTCGAAGGACGACAGGGCCGCGGCGGGCGCACGCATCTTGTTTCACCCGAGATGGCCGCGGCAGCAGCAATCGCCGGTCACTTTGTCGACATTCGCAATTGGCCAGTCCACGAATCTGCTCGTGAGGAGGTAAAAGCGTAATGGAGCCATTTCGCACACTGACCGCGCTGGCCGCCCCTCTCGACCGCACCAATGTCGATACCGACCAGATTATCCCGAAGCAATTTCTCAAGCGAATTGAACGCACCGGCTACGGCGAATTTCTTTTCTTCGACTGGCGCCGCAACGCATCGGGCGATCCCGATCCATCGTTCCCGCTGAATCACCCTCGCTATAAAGGCGCGCAAATACTCATCGCCGGAAAGAACTTCGCCTGCGGGTCGAGCCGCGAGCATGCCGCTTGGGCGCTCAGCGACTTCGGGTTCCGCGTCGTTATCGCTCCCACGTTCGCGGATATTTTCTTTTCAAACGCCGGTAAGAACGGCATCGTGCTCGTTCGCTTGAGCGAGGAACAAGTTGCCCAATTGTTAGAGAACGCGAAGTCGATTCCCAATTATCAACTCGCGGTCTCACTCGAGAAGCAGACCGTAACTGACAATCGGGGCTTCAACGCGACCTTTGAAGTCGATCCGTTCCGCAAGTTCTGCCTCCTCGAAGGATTGGACGACATTGGCCTGACTCTGCGCCATGAATCCGCGCTGGATGCATTTGAAGCGAAGCACGACGAGGCTGGCTGGCTGAGAGCGAAATGACCGGGGCGCCAAATGAATTGGGTGCCCCATGCTTGACGCGGCATCATCGCGTTGAGGGTGGGAAAGCGAAAATGCAAATCGCAACACGAACAAGCTAGAAGCTGACAGCTAGCGAACCAAGAGAGCAAATGACGATCGAAGGCAAACGCCAAAGCATTCCGCTGACTGAAGGACCAAGCCGCGCCGCAGCGCGTTCCTACCTGCGCGGCTCCGGATATTCAAAAGAGGACCTGCACAAGCCCATCATCGGGATCGCCAACACCTGGACCGAAATCGGAACCTGCAATGTGCACCTACGGGATGTAGCCGAGGCGCTCAAAGAAGGCATTCGCGAAGCCGGCGGCACTCCCATGGAGTTCAACACCGTCACCATCTCCGACGGCATCACCATGGGCACGCAGGGCATGAAAGCATCGCTGGTGTCGCGCGAAGTGATCGCCGACTCCATTGAACTCGTCGCCCGTGGAAACCTCTTCGATGGTCTCGTCGGCATCGGCGGCTGCGACAAGAACATGCCCGGAATCATCATGGCGCTCTGCCGCCTCGACATTCCTGGGCTCATGCTCTACGGCGGGTCTATCGCGCCGGGCAAACTCAACGGCGTCGACATCACCATACAGAACGTTTTCGAAGGCATCGGCTCGTACGCTGCCGGTCGTATCGACGATGCGGGTCTCGAGGCTCTCGAAGCGAATGCTTGTCCGGGTGCAGGCGCGTGCGGCGGCCAGTTCACTGCCAACACCATGGCCATGTCCGGCGAAATTCTCGGTATCTCGCCCATCCAACTGTCGGGCGTTCCGGCCACCTCGAAAGACAAACACGCCGCCACGCGCGAAGCCGGGCACATCCTGATGGATGCGGTCCGCGCCAATCGCCGCCCCTCGCAGATCATCACCCGCAAATCGATTGAGAACACCATCGCCAGCGTCGCCGCCAGCGGTGGTTCGACCAACGCCGTTCTTCACTTGCTCGCAATCGCCCGCGAAATGGGAATCGAGCTCTCGATCGACGATTTCGATGCAATCTCAAAGAGGACGCCGTTCATTTGCGACCTGACCCCGGCCGGCAAGTTCGTCGCTTCGGACTACCAAGCCGCGGGCGGCTCGCGGTTGCTGGCCAAGCGCCTCATCGAGGCGGGCCACGCCGATGGTTCATCGCTCACCATCAGCGGGCGCACTCTGGCTCAGGAAGCAGCACTCGCTCAGGAAACGCCGGGCCAGGTCGTCATCCACACTTTTGACAAGCCAATCAAGCCCACTGGCGGGCTCGTCATTCTAAAAGGAAATCTCGCGCCCGACGGCTGCGTGATGAAAATCGCTGCCGCCAACCGCGTCGAGCATTGCGGCCCAGCCCGCGTTTTCGATTGCGAAGAAGATTGCTTTGCCGCCGTGCAAACCGGCCAGATCAAGCCGGGCGATGTGCTGGTCATTCGTTACGAAGGCCCCAAAGGCGGGCCGGGCATGCGCGAAATGCTGCAAGTGACCGCCGCGATTTCGTCCAACGCCGAACTCAGCGCTCATGTTGCGCTGCTCACCGACGGGCGATTCTCAGGCGCGACTCGAGGATTTACAGCGGGTCACGTTGCACCCGAAGCCTTCGTCGGCGGCCCGATTGCCGCCGTCCGCGAGGGCGACATCATTCACTTCGACATTCCCAATCGCACGCTCAACATCGAGATCAGCACCGAAGAGATGGCCGCGCGGCTTAAGAATTTCAAGGCGCCGGCTCTGCGCTGGCCGGCGGGCGTCTTCCGCAAATATGTAGACCGCGTTAGCTCGGCTTCACTAGGCGCAACCACGTGAAGGGCAGCTTCTAGCTATTAGCTTCTAGCCTCCAGCTAAAAGCCGATAACTAGGTGGCAGCCGAACTAAGCTCGCACCATCCTGGAAAAAGCTAGAAGCTAAAGGCTAGTAGCTGAAAAGGAGTCACTCATGGGAAGCAACTCAACCACGCAAGCCGCGAACGCTCACCTCACCACGCCCACCCGTCTAACCGGCGCAGAAATTGTTTGGGCCACACTGGTCGGCGAGGGAGTGACGGACGTCTTCGGTTACCCCGGCGGGGCGATCCTGCCTGTTTACGACGCGCTGCGCAAGTTTCCCATTCATCATGTCCTGGTCCGTCACGAGCAGGGCGCTTCTCACATGGCTGACGGTTATGCGCGCGCCTCGGGCAAGGTTGGCGTGGCCATCGCCACAAGCGGCCCCGGCGCCACCAATCTCGTCACCGGCATCGCCACCGCTATGCTCGACTCCATTCCGCTCGTCTGTATCACCGGCAACGTTTCCAGCAAAGTGCTCGGCACCGACGCGTTTCAAGAAGTCGACATCACCGGCATCACCCTTCCCGTGACCAAGCACAACTTCCTCATCAACAAGACGGAAGATATTGCACCGGCGATTCGCTACGCATTTCAGATTGCGCAATCCGGCCGTCCCGGCCCTGTGCTCGTCGACATCACCAAAGACGCGCAGCAAGGGACGGCCATCTTCGATTTCGCCGCCGCAAAGCCCCGCGCCTATCGTCCTCACCCCATGCTTCGCGTAGAAGAATCCGGCCTGCAACACGCCGCCGAACTCATTCGCAACGCCAAGCGCCCCATTATCCTCGCGGGTCACGGTGTAACCGAATCCGGCGCGATGGAGCAGGTACGCACCCTCGCCGAGCGTGCGCAAATCCCGGTCGCGCTTACCCTGCTCGGACTCGGTTCCTTCCCTGCCTCGCATCCGCTCAATATGGGCATGATGGGCATGCATGGCGAGTCATGGGTCAATCACGCTATTCAAGATGCCGATCTGCTCATCGCATGCGGAATGCGTTTCGACGATCGTGTAACCGGCACAACGTCTTCTTACGCGACCAAGGCAAAGAAAATTCACATTGAAGTCGACCCTGCGGAAATCAACAAGAACATCAAGGTCGACGTCGCTCTGGTTGGCGATCTGCGCGAGGTGCTTGAAGAACTGCTGCCGCGTATTTCAGGCCGTGATGGCTCGTCGTGGCTCAAGACGATTGAATCGAGCAAGGGCGCTGTGGCCGTACGCGACATCAAGAATCTTCCCGACTCCGGCCATCTCTACGCCGCGCACGTGATGCATGACCTATGGCGCATCACTGGCGGCGACGCTATCGTGGTTACGGATGTAGGCCAGCATCAAATGTGGGAGGCGCAGTACTTTCACCACGAAAGACCGCGCACCCTGATCACCTCCGGCGGTCTTGGGACGATGGGCTTCGCGTTACCCGCGGCAATCGGCGCCAAATTTGCCTGCCCCGATAAGGAAGTCTGGGTCGTCGCCGGCGATGGTGGCTTCCAGATGACGGCTGCCGAGCTCTCCACCATCGTTCAGGAAAAAATCAAGATAAACATCGCCATCATCAACAACGGATACCTCGGCATGGTGCGCCAGTGGCAGGAGTTCTTCTACGAAAGCAATTACGAAGCCACGCCGCTGGTCAGTCCCGACTTTGTAAAACTGGCCGACGCTCACGGTATTGCAGGCCGCGCGGTCAACACTCGAGCCGAGGTAGACACCGCCGTTAACGATGCGCGCTCGGCGCCAGGCGCGTTTCTGCTCAACTTCATGGTCGAAAAGGAAGACTCGGTTTACCCGATGATTCCCGCCGGCAAGGCGCTCCATGAGATGATTCGCCGACCTGGGAAGAACCCCCTGGTCGAGTCGCCGGACGACGTTTAAAAACAGGTTCTAGCTGCTAGCTTTTAGCTCCTAGCCTCTTCGCGGTCAGCCTTCATGGCACCTCGCATGAGTAAGGGACGAGCTAGTAGCTAAGAGCTAGAAGCTAGAGGCTAGTCATCATGCTGCACACATTCGTCGCGTACGTTGAAGATCTGCCGGGCGTGCTCACCCGCGTGGCCTCGCTCTTTCGCCGCCTCAACATCAATATCAACTCGCTCACGGTCGGGCGCAGCGAACGCGTCGGACTCTCGCGCCTTACGCTTGTCTGCGAGGCCTCAGCCGAGGCGGGACATCGGATTCGAGCCAGCCTCTTCAAGCTCGAAAACGTTGTCGACGTGGATGACATTGCGCAAGCGCCTTCGGTCACGCGCGAACTGGCGCTCATCAAGGTTGCCGCTTCACCGCGCAACCGCGCCCAGATCTTTGACCTCGTCGAAGTCTTTCGCGCCCGCATCGTCGACCTCACCTCGGAGTCGCTGATGATTGAAATGACCGGCGTCGAAAGCAAGATCGAAGGCCTCATCGAAGTCCTCCGCGAAGACGAAGGCCGCATCCTCGAGATCTGCCGCAGCGGCAAGATGACCATGCGCCGCGGACATCACGTCTCCAGCGTGCTCAAGGCGCTGGGCGCCGGACCAGACGAAAAGATCACGTCCGACGACGAACACGCGGAAACTGCGGCGGGAAGCGCCGACATCGAGCCGGCGTAAGAAAGGTAAGCGTTCGACCTCAACGATCGAGGGTGCATAATCATTCTGACGTGGAAGGAGGGGAATCATGGACCCGGACAGCAAAGCTTGCCCAGTGTGCGGAGAGACAATCAAGGCGGCAGCGCTCAAGTGCCGCTTCTGCAACACCGATCTGGCCGCGTTCGCCGCCACGAAGGAACTCGAGACCGAGAGAGAACTCTTCTTCGGTAGCCCGGCGATGATTTACAGCATCGGTCAGCTCATGCCCTTCCTGGTCATCGCGGTGCTCGCTGCCGCTGTCGGATACTTCGCGACCTTTCCACACGCCATGCTGTATGTATCCCTTGGATTCATCGTCGCATGCGCACTCATCTGCCTGACCTATTTCATCAAGAGCCGCAGCATCCGATACAGAATTACCACCCAGCGAATCAAACTCGAACGCGGCATGCTCTCGAAGGTTCAGGAATCTCTCGAATTGTTTCGCATCGATCATTTCGAATTGCGGCAGCCACTCGGCATGCGCTTGTTGGGCCAGTCATCTCTGCACCTGTTCTCCTCCGATGCTGAACTCGGAAACTTTTCTATCTACGGCGTGCCCCACCTGCAAGCCCTCGCAGATCAGTTGCGCGACTGCCAACTCCGCGAACGCACTCGACGCAGCATGACAACATTTATCAAGGCATGAGAAGCCGAAGGCTTTGACAATCGCTCTGAAAATCTCCCAACTGCACGTAAAGGAAAATCAAGGAAATCATGGCTAAGACTTACTACGATCACGATGCTGACCTCTCCCTCATTCAAGCCAAGAAGGTGGCCATCATCGGCTACGGTTCGCAGGGACACGCCCATTCCCTCAACCTCAAGGACTCAGGCGTCCAGGTAAAGGTGGGCCTTGCCGCCAACTCAAAGTCCATCGCCAAGGCGCAAAAGGCCGGCCTTGAAGTGGGAACCGTTCCCGACGTCACCAAGTGGGCCGACGTCGTGATGGTGCTGGTCCCCGATCAGACCGCGGCCAAGCTCTACGCCGAAGAGATCGCGCCCAACCTCAAGCCTGGCACTCTGCTCCTCTTCGCTCACGGCTTCAACATCCACTTCAAGACCATCGTCCCAGCTGCCGGTATCGACGTGGGCATGGCGGCGCCCAAGGCTCCCGGTCATCGCGTGCGCGAAGTCTTCACGGAGGGTGGCGGCGTCCCCGGGCTCATCGCAATCCATCAGGACGCAACCGGCGCCGCTCACGCTCTCAACCTCAGCTATCTCAAGGGCATCGGCTGCACACGCGCGGGAGTGCTCGAGACGACCTTCAAAGAAGAGACCGAGACCGATCTCTTCGGCGAACAAGCGGTGCTTTGCGGCGGCGTCAGCTCGCTGATCAAGGCGGGCTACGAAACTCTGGTCGAGGCAGGCTATCAACCGGAGAGCGCCTACTTCGAAGTGCTCCACGAACTCAAACTCATCGTCGATCTCATTTATCGCGGTGGCCTTGCCTACATGCGCTACTCCATCTCCGACACCGCCGAGTGGGGCGACTACGTCAGTGGTCCGCGCGTCATCAACGCTGAGAGCCGCAAGGCTATGAAGCAGATCCTCACCGAAATCCAGAATGGCGAATTCGCCAAGCGCTTCCTTGCCGACCAAAACTCCGGCCGCAAGGAGTTCCAGGCATTCCGCGACGCCGAAGCCAAGCATCCGATCGAGATCGTCGGCAAAACGCTGCGCGCCAGCATGCCCTTCCTCGATCCTGTGACCGTTGAAGAGGTCGCAAAGACGCGGTAGCATTCCTTCATTGCAGTGACAAAACGGCTCCACAAGGTAAAAGCTTGTGGGGCCGTTCTTTCCACGCAGCTTTGCCTATCCAGCTCGTCTCAACGCCCGCTCTCTCTCCAGCCTCTCCGCAAGAAATACCTTTAGCAGCGACTGGTAGGGTACGTCGCGTTTATTAGCGAGAATCTTCAGGTCCTCAATCATGGCTACCGGCAGCCGGACCGAGATGGTTCTGAGCGTGGGCTTCAAGTTGGGGAACTTCGTGCGCTTTGCCTTTGACCAGTCCAGGTATTCGGTCGAGTCCGCCCCTGCACCTGTCGAGGACCAGAACTCCAGCTCTTCGGCATCGTTTTTGAATTCAGGAATCACTTTTTTCATATCGCTGGTACTCCCCGCTTTCCCTACGGCTCATGTCGCACGCTGAGATCACGCGGATCAGCTTCTTCCTAATCGTGAACACGGCAAACAGCTTTCGCCCCGTCCCGGTTTGACCTAGAGCCCAATACCGTTTTTCGCGTTTCGAATGACCGGCATCTGTCCGCAGTACGAAGGGGTCGTGGAAGAAAACGTCCTCAGTTTCCTCTGGCGTTACCCGGTGACGCTCCCAGTTCTTTACAGTGTTTGCTTCGTCCCAATCGAAACCAATGCAAAGCGCAAGCGGGTCGGTCTTACCCATATGATGTATATATCACATATATACGCACCCGTAAAGAATACCCCGCTCACTTCTTATCTCCGAGAACTTGGCGGCGGAGGGCCATGCAAGGAGACAGCCTTGGTCTGACTTGATCAGACTCTACGCGCAAGTCTCCTGCACAGCCGGCCAATTCACCTGTTCGAGTTTCCGAACAACGAACACCCACGCCAGTCCGCCCGCAACCGTAACCAGCGCAACGCTCGCCAGCGCCAGCGCGAAGTGACCGGTCCAGTCCACCAGAAATCCCGTCAGTGCCGGACCGGTAATGCCCGCAAGATTTGCCACCGCGTTTTGCATTCCCACCCATTTCCCTGCTGCGCGCGGTCCCGCCAGTGTCTGGGCAAATGCGAAAGTGCCTGCGTTCGATGCTCCGCTACCAACGGCCATCGCCGCCAGGCAATACAAGTACGTACGCGGGCCCGACAATGCACAAGATGTCAGCGCCACCGCCGCGAGCGCGAAACCGAACCCCATCGCCCACTTGCGAACAAACGTCGGACTGCCTCCACCGCGTATGCATCTGTCGGCGATCCAGCCTGTTGCAACACACGACACCGAATCGACGACGTAGAGTAACCCCGCCGTGCGCACCATCGAACCGATGGACAGATGCCATTCGTTCACAAGGTAGTAAGGCAGCCAGCTCATCACAAAATATGAGAGGTAATTCCCGCAAAAGTGTCCGATCGCGGCCCCCCAAAACGACCGCTGCTGCAGGATCATCGCAAAAGTTGGTCCACCTTTGATGGCTTGCACAGAAACCGCCGCAGGTCCGGGCTTCCAACGCCTCCAGGCGGGCAGCCACAGAAGGCCGACAACCCCAATCACGACGAACGACATCCGCCAGCCATACTTCGCGATCAGAAATCCACCACCAAATGTCCCAATCGCCGATCCCCATCGCATGAGCGACCACACGGCCACGCCGATTGCCATCACAAGCGCGGCGCTGAAGCGGTCTACGAGCCAGCCGACCACCAGTTGCATCGGCATGTATGTCCAGTAGAAAGCTGAGAACAATAAGCCCAGTTGCGAGGGAGAGATGCCCCACTCGATCTTCAGCAGCGGCGCCGCGAGGGATAGATTTCCGCGATCGACGTAGTTGATCAACACCGCCAGCACCAACAAGACGAGCGCCGGCGCAAAGATCCTCAGTTCACTCTTTTGTTTTGCAGTTCCGATTGTGCTTACTGGTTCGATTGAGCGAATCCCCTTGTTCCCGCAACAACATGCGCCGCGAGTAGGGCTACTCTACATGGCCCAGTCTGCCTGTCGCCAGACAAATTGCCGCTTGTGTTATTTCAATGCCGTTTAGCCGGCATGTTCTGGCCGCCCTGATGCAGCACCAGGGACGTAATCGCGCCACCCGCGTCGGCAATGAACTCTATCTCCGCATTTGGCTGGGGCGCGAAGAATCGCGGATGGCCGTCCTTGACGCCCTGGTACATCACAGGCAAAGCAGGCTGCCCGGTTCCCTGCACCGTCAGCCCTTCGCCCGCAGCCGCAACGGTCAATGAGAAGGTTGGCGCCAAATCATAGACGCCGACAAATTTGGCGAGCTCCTCTTTGGTGATTGACGCGGCCCTTCGCTCGTTGGCCAGGACCACTGGTTTGCCCAATACGACGTCGAGCAACTGGTCGCCCATAGAGCCAGGCGCTCCGCCATTCACATTACTGAGCACGACAACAGCGAGTCTCCGATCCGGAGCATACGCCAAATGCGTGTTGAACCCCTCGATGCCGCCGCCGTGGCTCACCACCTTGACGCCATCCTTGTTCGCCACAAAAACGCCGAGCCCGTAATCGCCCTTGCCCGGCGTCGTCATCGCCTTCAGCAAATCGGCGTTCAACACTTTGCCGCCAAACAGACCGTGCTCCCACTTGAGCAAGTCGCCCGTTGTCGAATAGATTGAGCCCGCGGCCCACGGCACGGTCATCGATTCGGACCGCGCCAGCATGATCCCGCCCGGCCCTGGCATGTAGCCCTGTGCACGCTTGGGCAGAATCAACTCGTCGTTATCCAGTCCAGAATCCTTCATCCCCAGCGGTTCAAAGATGCGCTCTCGCAGCAAGTCGCCGTACTTCTTTCCGCTCACTTTTTCGATCACCGCTCCCAGCACCTCAAAGTTCGAATTGCTGTAGTCAAATTTGCTGCCCGGCTCAAAATCCAGCGGCTTGTCCTTGAAAAGCGCAAGCTCTTCCTCCGTGGTGTGCGGACTCAACCGCCACACACCAAACTCCTTCATGTTGGTAAAGCTGGGAATGCCCGAGGTATGCCCCAGCAGGTTGGCCAGCGTGATCTTCTCCCAGGTCTTCGGCGCGTCGGGCAGGTATTTGCTCACCGGGTCTTCGATCTTCAGCTTGCCGTCCTGCTGCAACAGCAGCACCAGCGTTGCAGTGAACTGCTTGGTCAGCGACCCAAGCCGAAATTTCACGTCCGGCGCGTTCGGGTTACCCCATTCGAGGTCGGCCATGCCGTAGCCCTTCTCCAACAGCACCCGGTCGCTGTCCACCACCAGCACCGTGCCCATAAAGGCGTTGCCCGCCGTATAAGAACTCGCAACCTGCTCGAGCCGTGCCTTCACCGCCATTTCATCTGCGCTCTGAGCCATACCCACAGTGATTCCGGCTGCACACACACCTGCACACATGACGCCAATCAACCCAATCCTCATCCCAAATCCTCCCCTGCTATCAAGAGCCCTCGAACTGCGATCTGTTCGGGAACACATTCCGCGACAAGCGATGCGGCGGTTCGAAAAGCCCGCCGCATGTGATGGCTTCGAAGTCTATTTCCGGTCAAGCCGGAACGCCGCCGCCTGGAAGTCGCCTCGGAAGTCTTCGCCCATATTCAGTCCGTGATTCATCCACCACGCACCGCTGGCTGTCTCAGGAGTGCCCGGCCCCGCCTGGCCCTCGATGGAAGTCAGCGCGTACTGGGCCGCCGGGTCCAGCCCTTTCAGCTTGAGTGTCGGGAAGGTTCTTCCTTCCTGCGTCGAGTGAATGAACGCGAAAACCACGGACTGGCTCTTCTCTCGGTTCACCGTTTGCGTTGCTGAAAACTCGCTGCCATTGCGCGGCGAGATCAACCGGTACAGATCGCCTTGCACGATCGTCGGCTGCACCTCGTGATAGCTCGCGATCAGACGCTTCGCCGTTGCGGCTTCTTCGTCGGTCCACTTTGAGATGTTCGCGCCGATTCCGAGAGACCCCTGCATCGAGCTCAGCATCCTGTAGCTCAGCGAAGTAGTGCGCTTGTTGAGCCAGTGTGGCGTATCGGTGACCCACGCCATCATGACCTGCGGCGTATAGGCATACGTGAAACCATCCTGCTGCGTCAGCCGGTCAAACGGATCCGTGTTGTCGGAGGGCCACACCTCGTCGGCGTATTTCAGAATTCCGAGATCAACTCGGCCACCGCCGCCAGAGCAGGATTCAAGTTCCACCTTCGGGTGCCGGCGCTTGAGTTCCGCCAGAATCGCGTACAGATTGCGCGTGAATTCGACGTAGACCTTCTTCTGTTCCAAAGGAGGCAACTGGTCCCAGCCAGGCTCGCTCCAATTGCGGTTGTAGTCCCATTTCAGAAACGCTATCTCATTTTCAGTCAGCAATTTATCGAGGAAACCTAAAACATATGCTCGAACATCTGGCCGAGCCAGATTCAGAACCAACTGCGTCCGCTCCTCCGACCGCGGCCGGCCCGGAAAGTTAAGCACCCAGTCTGGATGCTTACGGTAAAGATCGGAGTCAGGGTTCACCATTTCTGGCTCAACCCACAAGCCGAAATCCATGTTGAGCGAGTGAACTTTGTCGATCAGCGGCTTCAGCCCATGAGGAAATTTCTCAGGGTTGACATACCAGTCGCCGAGCCCCGCGTGGTCGGTTTTGCGCTGACCAAACCAGCCGTCATCCATGACGAAGCGATCTACGCCGAGCGCAGCGGCCTTCTCAGCAAGAGCCATCTGCCCAGCATCGCTTACATTCATCTCGGTCGCTTCCCACGAGTTGAAGATCACCGGTCGCGGCTTTGGGGCAGCATGAGGACCCGTCCCAACGCGCCGTGGAAGGATGTGCTCGATTTCAAAGTGGTGCAACAGCCGCGAAGCTCCGCCAAGCCCGTGCGCGGAATAGCCTGCATAAAACACGGGCGTCTCCAGCGATTGGCCGGGGTGCAGCACGTAGCCGAAATCAAAAGGATTGAATCCGCCCGTCACGCGAACAGCATCAAGCTGATCTTGCTCGACGGTGATACGCCAGGCGCCGCTCCAAGCGAGCGCGCCAAACCACACTTCTCCGCTTTCCTCCTGCGAATCCCCCGCCTGAATGACAAACCAGGGATTGGCCTGATGGCTTGTGGAACCGCGACGGCTCTCCAGCACTCGCGCTCCAGGATTCAGCTTTTCCTGGGTCAGCGTCCACTCGCCGGCCCAGCGGCCTGTGAGGTAGTTGAGTGTGTAGTGAGCTGCGGGCAGCGACCAGGCTGCGGCGGCGGCCTGCTCCACCGTTGCAGACAACGCCTCGTGATTCTCGATCGTCGCCGAGCGCGCCAGAATTCCGCTTTCCGGGTCGATCGAGTAGTGCAGCGTGACGAAGAAGTTACGCTTGATGTCTTTCAGCACAACATCCACGCCATTCTCCGTCTTCTCATGGCTGTCGTAGTGCAGCACGAGATCGCGAGTGCCATCGGCAAAGGTGACCTTGATTGCCGGCTCAACAAACAAGCCCGCACCCCAGCCCGCGTACTCCTGCGGCGTATTGGTGTAGGAGGAGTCGAAGGAGGCCCATTCTCGCATGGGTTCAGCTTTCCCGAAGTGGTCAGTGTTGGCCAGTCTTCCACCCCAGTAGAGCTGCTGCAGCTCTCCGCGAGGGTTCACGCCAAACACATAGGAAACGTTTCCACCATCGAGCCGAAAAACCTTCGCGTCAGGATCAAACGCAGCGGGTGAACTTTGGGCTACGGCCAGAAATGATGCAGACAACAGGACAATTCCGCTCGCAATTGCTTTCAACATGACGGTTTTACGTTCCTCCGTTTCAAACCGCCCATCATATCACCCATGGTTTCCGCCTGTTCGGTGGATTCACCACAGGGTAGTGGTTCAGTTTGAAATAGCGATCGTTACCGAAAGCCCGATTTCTCAGGTACTCCTTCAGATTGCTTCTGGATTGACGGGTTGCTTCTGGATTGACCGTTACCCGCTCACTATCTGCCGATTGGAGCCTTTGGTGTGACTGAAGGACTCGCTGAGTGACTCGGCGATTACGCAGCTGATGATCCAGATGCATGGTAAATCCGATCGCCATCTGCAAGTTCGGCATAAGTGGGACTCTGTCCCTCACTCCGCGCGCAGGATCTCGGTGGGGTCAGTGCGCAGCGCGCGAAGCACGGCGGGCAGTGTGGCAACAAGCGCAGTGAGCAGAATGGCACACGCCGGCAGCGCGATCATATCCGCGTCGGTTGCTTTGACCTGGTAGAAAAGCGACTCGACATAGTGCGCCGCGCCGAATCCGAGCGCGACGCCCGCGCAGCCTCCGAGCGCGATCATCAGGAAGACATCGAGAGTCACAATACGCACGATGCCAGCGCGGGTGGAGCCAATCGCCATGCGGATACCTATCTCGCGGCGGCGCTGGAGCACGGAGTAGTTGAGCATAGCGTAGAGTCCGATGCCGGCGAGGAGCAGCGCGACGACCGCAAAGAAGCCGGCGAGCGTGGCGATCAGGCGCTCGCGAATGGTCTGGTCGCGAATCAGATCGAGCTGCGTGGTGACGTTCGAGACGCGAAGGCCGTTGTGGCGCTGCGCGATGAGCTGGCGGAGGGAGTCGGCGAGGGCGAGCGGATTCTGGGCCTCAGTGTGAATGGCGAAGGTGGCGAATTCGACTGCCTTGGGGGCGGATTTGTCGTCGATTATGTTGATGGGGACGTAGAAGACGGCGCGGTTGGGCTCGCGCAGGTCGTGGTCAGGGATGTCGGGGGTGACGCCGACGATTTTGTTGAGGGGTTGGTTGACACCGCGTTCAAAGGTACGGCCGATGGGGTCCTGTCCGGGGAAAAACGTCCTGACAAATGTTTCGTTGACGATGGCCTCTCCCGGCGAGGTGTCTTCAGGGCGAAAGTCGCGGCCGGAAACGAGAGGGATCTTCATCGTCGAGAGCCAGCCAGGGGAAACGTTCAGGAAAAAGGCGGGAGTCGGACTGGGAGGCGCGCCATTGATGGAGATGTCGCTGTTGATTTTGATGCGTCCAAGAAGGGGCCAACCGGAGATGGCGACCGAGTCGACGCCCGGGGCGGCACGGAGCGCCTCGGCAGTTTGATTCCAGACGACGGGGAGCTGGCCTTTGCCGGCAACGGTTTGAAGCAGGAGCAGACGGTCGGTGGAGAAACCGAGGGGCCGGTTCTGCAGGCGTTGGAAGGATGCCACGAAGAGCGAAGACAGAAACAGGACGAGGCAGCAGAAAGCGACCTGAAGAGCGATGGCTCCATGCATAAGGCGGCGCGGCGAGTGCGGATCTTCACCACCTTTGAGCGCGGCAACGGGCCTGACTGCAGAAGCGCGGAGAGCAGGAAGCAAACCGAGCAATAGAACAACGAGGATAATGAGCCCGAAGCCGAAGAGAAGCACACGCCAGTCGGCGGGAAGGGCGAGGCGCGCAGGGTTGTCGGGCGGATTGACCAGGCTGAGCACAAAGGGCGCCGACCACGCCGCAAAGAGTGCGCCAAGGACCGAAGCCAGCAGGGCGAGCAGCGCGCTCTGCGCGACGATGAGCTGGACAAGGCGTCGACGGCCGGCGCCGATCGAAATTCTCAGAGCCATCTCCTGGACCCGGGCGGCAGCCTGGGCGGTCATCACGTTGGCGACGTTGACGCAGGCGATGATGAGGACGAGAGCGACCATTAGACCGAGGACGCCGAGTAATCGGCGATATTCCTTCTGGAGGTCGGAGATGCCGGCGCCGGCGGGATTGAAGACGAGCGTCTGATTGAGAAAGCGTTCGATGGACGCCTTGGTCTCGCCGCGGTAGCACGTGGAACAAGCGCTTCCGAAGGCGTGGTTCACGGCGGAGAGGTGCTGCCGTATCGGCTCAAGGGCGGTGGCCGCGTTGACGCCGGGTTTCAACATCAGGAAGATGTGGTGCCAGTCCGCTCTATCCTCGGTGACCATCCCGTTCATGCTGAGGGGCAGAAAGACGTCGGTGACAGTTCCTGTTTCCGTTCCAGTGAAATCGTGAGGGCCGACGCCGATGATTTCGAAGATCTGGTCGCCGATGTGGAGCGAGCGGCCGAGGACGTGGGGATCGCGGCCGAAGCGATGATTCCAAAGGTCCCAGGAGAGGATCGCATAGGGACCGGCGCCGGGGCCGCGGTCGTCGGCTGGGATGAGCAGGCGGCCGAGCGCGGGCTCAAGGCCGAAGACCGGGAACATGTTGCCGGAGACATAAGCGACGTGGGCCTTCTCCGTGTCGTCGTCGCTAGACCCGTTGGTTGCCCAGGTGATGTCCGTGCGGTCGGCGTCGCTGATGGCGATCAGGTCGGCCTGGTCCTTAACGGAATCGCGCATGACCTTGAACTCCGGCGTGGCCCAGTGGCCGTCCTCGACAGGCTTGCCGTATAGGCCGGTCATCTTGCGGGAGAGGACGTAGAGCTTGCTG
>WNGL01015841.1_pt1 | contig 16459 bp, 19 predicted proteins | sample 5400591 | NCBI WGS metagenome assembly WNGL01 (sample SAMN13153377, study PRJNA577476) | soil metagenome | isolation source: 80 cm soil or saprolite under Garry oak tree replicate 1 | place: USA:California | collected 2016-06-15
AAACGTCAGGCCCGCCTTCCCGGGACAGGAAACCGAAACCCTTCGACTCGTTGAACCACTTCACCGTACCTTCGACCATGAACGTGCAGGCCTCCTTAGCCCTTGCCTAGCAGCCAGCTCACCTGCGCGCCCATGAACCGAAGCCACCCACCGCGGACGGCCTCTTCCGAACGCCAGAGCAACGGCGACTAGTGCGAAGCTGACGCTAGCAAAGCGCCGACGAGCTTGTCAATAGTGGGAAGAACCCACGGCGGGGGGAGTGGGAATAATTGGTAGACGTTTTGTGTGAGCGTCCGGCCAAGCCACCGCCGAATCCCACCCCGCGGACCACCCCTGACCTTCCCTGACCGGCCAATGCTAGGCTCCGCCTCCGGAGGTCCCCGCATGCGCCCACTCCTGCTCGTTCCCTGCCTGCTGGCCGGCGTCTCATCCGCCCTTGCGCGCTGGTGGCGGGGCGGACCACTCGGGGCTACCGGGGACGGAGAGTCCTCGGCCTCCCGCACGACCGGGTCCGTCAGATCCTGGAGCGCCACGGCCGGCTGGCCGCGGTGCGGTGAGCGCTACTTCGACGACGAGGGCAGGACCCCGCCCATCGCCCACCCCAAGGCACCCGCGATCCCGTTCAGGATCGTGTTCGCCACGAGGCCGCCCACGCGGATCCCCATCGCCTGGGCGAAGCCCACCGCCGCTTCCTGTCGAGTCAGCGCCATCGGATTGTTGAAGTACGAGTCGATCCCCAGGGCGTAGGAAGCCAAGGTGGAGAGGAAGATCACCACCTGGCCCAGGAGCCCCAGCAGCATCGTGAGCGCCACCGCCTGCAGGAGGCGGTAGCCCAGCCAGCGACGGGTGAAGGCGGCGTAGAAGATCGAGGCGAAGAGCGTCATCATCACGATGCTGAGCTTGTCCGTCCCCTGCTCATAGGGGACGTGGCGGAACCCCAGCGACCAGCGTCCCACCGTCACGATGGCCAGGATCAGCAGGTACAGGCGGGCCAGTCTCAGGTTCTCGGCCATGTCCTCATCCTCCCTCAGGCCCAGCCGAGGCCGCTGCCGCCGCCCCGGTTGGCCAGGTCCCGCGCGAAGTCCTCGATGTCGGCGCGCAGGCTCGGGGTGACCTCCGTGGCCGGACCGACCAGGCGCACCCCCGCCACCCTGTCCGGCTGGGAATCCTCGCGCAGCGCCTCCGCCGACTCGGCGCGGGCGAGGACGCGCGCGTAGTCCTCGAGGGCCACCTCTCCCGGAGCGTCGATTGCGTAGGCGGTGCGGAAGAGCACTTTTGGCTCGTCCCGGGCGGGCGCCATATCAGCCTCAGACCCGAGGGGCCAGCCGCGGGGCGGCCAGCCCGGGCTCCCCGTGCTCAGGGTCTCGGAAGCGACCTTACTTCCGCTTGGCGTACCAGTCCACTTCCATCTGGGTGTACTGCTTCCACTTCTCGGGGACTTCCTCGGCGGGGAAGATCGCCTGGACGGGGCACACCGGCACGCAGGCCCCGCAGTCGATGCAGGTCTCGGGATCGATGTAGAGCTTCTTCTCCGCCTGGAACTCCGGCTCGTCCTTCTTCGGGTGGATGCAGTCGACGGGGCACACCTCGACACAGGCCGTGTCCTTCGTGTTGATACACGGCTCCGCGATGACGTAGGTCATGGACGGATCCTCCTTAGGCGCCCCGAGTCCTCCCCGGGGAAGGCTGAATCCTAGCGCAAGAACGGAGGGGTTTGTAAAGGGACACCGGGCTACTGCGTGGCTTCGCGGTGAAGGGCGAGCAGCCGGCCCTCGCTCGGGTTCACCGCGAGCCCTTTCTTGATCTCCTCCAGGGCCCGGTCCCGGTCTCCCGCCAGGAGCGCGACCTTGGCCTTCTTGACGCACTCCTCGATGAGGATGGCCGCCTCCGCGTCGCCGGCCAGGGCCCGCGCGTCGGCGTTGTTGGGATCGCGGGCGAGAACGGCCCGGGCCTCGGCCAGCGCCTGGGCGTAGCGGCCCTTCTCCATGGAGTCGTTCGCGCGGTCGAGGCGCGCCTCGGCCGGCGTCGGCGGGGGGGGCAGCGTCTCCTCGGGCGGCGGGGGCGATGCCGAGGGGCCGCGAGACGGCTCCGCCGGGCGCGAGCTGGGCAAGAGGGTGGGCGACGGGGAAGAGGAAGCGGCCACGCGGGGCGAGGGGGAAGGTGCCGGCGGGAGCGAGGGAGCGGCCGGGGTTGCCGCAGACCCGGTCGATGGTGACGGACGATCGCGGGGACCGATCATCAAGGAAGCGGCAACGCCCAGCAGCGCAATCGTGCCCAGGCCGAGCGCGGCCGCGAGGGCGATGAGCAGGCCTGACGGATGTTGGGGGACCGGGGTCGCGGGCGCGGGGACCGGCTTCCCGGACGCGCTCGGGCTGGGGGCCCCGGCGGGCGCGCCCGACGAGGTGGCCGCCTCCGATCGGCGGGCGCCCCCGCGCGTCCGCACGTTCAGGGCCTGGTCCGATCGCGTCATCCAGTCCGGCGAGCCGCCGAGGTCCATGAGCGCCTGGGCGAGCTCGGCCCCCATGGCGTGGGCGTCGCGGTAACGACCGTCGGGGTCCTTCGCGAGGGAGCGGGCCAGGACCCGGTTCAGCTTCTCCCACCGCGGGCCCTTCGGGATCAGGCCCAGGTCCGGTTGCTCGTGGACGATCTTGTAGAGCAGGCTCACCACGGTGTCGCCCTGGTAGGCCTTCTCGCCCGTGACCAGCTCGTAGAGGATGAGGCCCACCGAGAAGAGGTCGCTCCGGCCGTCGACTTCGCCCGCGCTCACCTGCTCGGGCGACATGTAGTTCGGCGTCCCCACCACGAGGCCGGCGGTGGTGGCCCCCCCGGCCAGCCGCGCCACCCCGAAGTCCATGACCTTGGCGGGCCGACCCCGGACCAGGAAGACGTTCGACGGCTTGACGTCGCGATGGACGATCCCGGCCTCGTGGGCGTGGCCGAGCCCGGCCAGGACCTGGAGGACGATCGGCAGCGTGAGCTTCGGGTCGGGCCGGATCCCCCCCTCGATGGCCCGCTGCAGGTCGATCCCCTCGAGCAGCTCCAGGGCCATGAACGGCGAGCCCTCGTGCTCGCCCAGCTCGTAGATGGTGACGATGTTGGGGTGCTGGAGCCGGGCCGCCGCCTTGGCCTCGCGCTCGAAGCGCGCACGGGCGTCCGCGTCCACCGGCCCCAGGGACATGACCTTCACGGCCACGTCGCGCTCCAGCGAATCGTCGTGCCCGCGGTAGACGCGGCCCATGGCCCCCTGGCCGACCAGCCCGAGGATCCGATAACGCCCGATGCGGGCGGGGGCGTTCGTCACCGCGGCATGATAGACCCGAAGACGCGCCCCTGCGGGCGGCACCTCCGAGTTGACCGCCGCGTGCCTTCAGCCTAGGTTGCCCGAAAGAGCGGGGGGTGGGGCGCCATGCGGGCGGTGGTCCAGCGTGTCTCCGAAGCCTCGGTGCGCGTGGACGGTCGGGTGGTCGGCCAGATCGGCCCCGGCCTGCTCGTCCTGCTGGGCGTGGGGCGGCACGACGTAGAGGACGACGCCGACTACCTGGCCGAGAAGACCCTGAACCTGCGGATCTTCCCCGACGAGGCGGGTCAGATGAACCGCTCGGTCACGGACGTCAAAGGCGGCATCCTCGTGGTCTCGCAGTTCACTCTCTACGGAGACGCGCGGAGGGGCCGGCGCCCCGGTTACTCGGCCGCGGCGGACCCGGTGGACGCGAACCGGCTCTACGAGCGCTTCGTCGCGCGGCTCCGGCCCTCGGGGCTCCCCGTCGCCACCGGCGTCTTCCGGGCGATGATGGACGTGGTCCTCGTGAACCAGGGGCCGGTCACCCTCCTCCTCGACAGCAAGAAGGCGTTCTGAGGGCCGCCCTCGCCACCCCCCCTTCCCGGGCTTGACACGCCCCTCCCCTCGCCATTAGTCTACTAACTCTGTAGGGATTATATATGCGAATCTCCCAGCGCGGGCTCTACGCCTTGAAGGCCCTCATCCACCTCGCGGAGTCCTACGACCGCGGGGTGGTGAAGATTCACGAGATCGCCGAGGAGGAGGCCATCCCCGAGAAGTTCCTGGAAGGGATCCTGGTCACCCTCAAGAACGCCCGGGTGGTGGCGAGCCAGCGAGGACGCGAGGGCGGCTACCGCCTGCGCCGGCCTCCCAGGGAGATCCTGGTCGGCGAGGTCGTCCGCATCGTGGACGGGCCCCTCGCTCCCTTCGGGGATGCGGCGGAGCTGGCCCACCGGGTGAGGACGGAAACCCGCCACGCCGGGCTCTTCGGCCTCTTCCTCGAGGTGCGCAACGCCTCCGCGGCCATCCTCGATCACACCAGCCTCCTCGACCTGGTCACCCGCAACCGCCGCATCCTGGCCCAGCGGGCCCGGGCCGGGAAGTGAAAGCGAGCCTATGTCTGTCAAGCCTGTAGACATGATCAGGTCCAGCGACGATGCGGCCGCGGGGGCGTGGGTGCGCCCCCTCCGAGAGGCCCTGCGGGGCCTCCGCTACGGCTCGGTCGAGCTCGTGATCCACGACGGCCGGGTCGTACAGATCGAGAGACGCGAGAAGGTCCGCTTCGACGAAGGGGCCCGCCGCCTGCCGGACCACCGGGGGCGGGAGAGCACGAACGATCCTCGGACCGACCGTGCCGTCGGAGGCTCCGAGCCGGCGAAAGCCGAGGAGAAGCGATGAGAATCCCCAGACCCTGGACGGGGGCGGCGCTCGCGCTGCTGCTTGGCGCCGTCCCGCTCGGCGCCCAGGAGAAGCCGGCCGAGAAGCCGGCGGACCAACCCGCGGAAGGGCCGGCGGACAAACCGGCAGAGAAGCCGGCCGCGAAGGCCAAGGCCGACCCTTCGGCTTCGGCCAGCGCGGACGGCTTCGTGATCCAATCCGAGAATGGCGACTACCGGCTCCGCATCGGCGGATATGCCCAGGGAGAGGGCCGTTTCTACCTGAGCGACGAGAGCACGCTCGGTACCGACACCTTTCTGCTGCGTCGCGCGCGGCCGCAGTTCGTGGGCACCGTGGCCCAGCGCTTCGATTTCTACCTCATTCCCGATTTCGGCGGCGGCCAGGCCGTCATCCAGGACGCCTACCTGGACGCTCGGTTCTCGTCCGCCTTCCGCTTGCGCGTCGGCAAGTTCAAGACCCCGAGCGGCCTGGAGCAGAGCCGGAACGACTCGAATCTGTTCTTCGTGGAGCGCGCGTTGCCGAGCTCGATCGTGCCCAACCGGGACGTCGGTCTCCAGATCCATGGCGAGGTGGGGGGCGGCGTCCTCGCCTACGCGGTCGCCCTCCAGAACGGCGTGGTCGACGGCAGCAACGGGGACAGCGACACGAACGACGGAAAGGACCTGGCGTTCCGGGCCTTCGCCCAGCTTTTCCGGAAGGGAAAGGGCCCCCTGCAGGGGCTCGGCTTCGGCGGCTCGGCCCAGTTCGGGGATCAGTCGGGGACGACCCTGCCCACCTACCGGAGCCCCGGCCAACTGGCTTTCTTCTCCTTCGTGCAGGGTGTGTCCGTCGACGGAACCCGAAGGCGCTACTCGCCGCAGGCTTACTACTATCTCGGGCCCGTGGTCTTCCTCGGGGAGTACGCGGTCTCAACGACGCCGCTCGTGAAGGGGAGCGTAACCGGGCGCGTCAAGGCCGAGGCCTGGCAGGCGGCCGCCTCCCTCCTCCTCACGGGGGGCAAGGCCGGCTGGACGCCGGTCAAGCCGGCGAAGCCCTTCGACCCCGGCAAGGGGCAGTGGGGGGAGTTCGAGCTTGCGGCGCGGTTCCACGAGCTCGAGGTGGAGGACAGGGCGTTCTCCCGAGGATTCGCGGACATCACGAAGTCGGCCCGCAAGGCCAAGGCGTGGGCAGTGGGCCTGAACTGGTACCTGAACCGGAACGTCAAGTACGTCCTGAACTACGAGCAGACCTCGTTCGACGGCGGCGCGGCCACGGGCGACCGCCCGAAGGAGAAGGCTTTCCTGGCCCGGGCGCAGGTCTCGTTCTGATCCCTCTGAACAGGAGGAAGGCATTCATGTCGCCGAAGAAGGTGCTCGCGGCGGTGGCGCTCGCCGCGCCCCTGCTCGCTCCCCAGGCCGTCCGCGCCCAGGAGCTCCTCAACGTCTCGTACGACCCGACCCGCGAGCTGTACCAGGAGTTCAACGCGGCCTTCACCAGGTACTGGCAAGGCAAGACCGGAAAGGCCGTCACCATCCAGCAGTCCCACGGCGGCTCGTCCAAGCAGGCCCGCGCGGTCCTGGACGGCCTCGAGGCGGACGTGGTGACCCTCGCCCTGGCCTACGACATCGACGCCTTGGCGGAAGGCAACCTGCTCCCCAGGGACTGGCAGAGGCGTCTGCCCCAGAACAGCTCGCCCTGCACCTCGACCATCGTTTTCCTGGTCCGCAAGGGGAACCCGAAGGAGATCAAGGACTGGAACGACCTGGTCAAGCCCGGGATCTCCGTCATCACCCCGAACCCCAAGACCTCGGGGGGTGCCCGATGGAACTACCTCGCGGCCTGGGCCTACGCACTCCGGCAGCCGGGCGGGGACGAGACCAAGGCCCGCGATTTCGTGACGCGGCTCTACAAGAACGTCCCCGTGCTCGACTCCGGGGCCCGCGGGGCCACCACCACCTTCGTGCAGCGGGGCATCGGCGACGTGCTCCTGGCCTGGGAGAACGAGGCCTTCCTCTCGATCAAGGAGCTGGGCCCCCAGAAGGCCGAGATCGTCGTGCCCTCGCTCAGCATCCTCGCCGAGCCTCCGGTGGCGATCGTGGACAAGGTGGTTGACCGGAAGGGGACGCGAGCCGTGGCCCAGGCCTACCTCGAATACCTCTACACAGCCGAAGGCCAGGAGATCGCGGCCAAGAACTATTACCGTCCCCGGTTCGAGGCGGTGGCGAAGAAGTACGCCGCGACCTTCCCCCGGGTCAACCTCATCACCATCGACGAGGTCTTCGGGGGCTGGCAGAAGGCCCAGAAGACGCACTTCGCGGACGGCGGGGTGTTCGACCTGATCTACCAGCCGAGCAAGTAGGGGGACCGACACCCTTGACGTGGAAGCGCCACAGCGTGTTGCCCGGCTTCGGCCTCACCATGGGCTTCACCCTGGCCTACCTCAGCCTGATCGTCCTCATCCCGCTCTCCACCCTCGTCTTTAAGAGCGCGACCCTGGGCCCCGCCGCCTTCTGGGCCGCGGTCACCTCCCCCCGCGTGGTCGCGTCGTACCAGCTCAGCTTCGGCGCCTCCCTCGCGGCGGCGGCCATCAACGCGGTCTTCGGGCTCGTCGTGGCCTGGGTGCTCGCGCGCTATCGCTTCCCGGGCCAGCGTTTGGTGGACGCGTTCGTGGACCTCCCCTTCGCCCTGCCCACGGCGGTGGCGGGGATCGCCCTGACCGCCCTCTACGCGGAGAACGGCTGGCTGGGCAAGCCCCTGGCCGACCTCGGAATCAAGGTCGCCTACACGCCGCTCGGGGTGACGGTGGCCCTCACCTTCATCGGCCTCCCGTTCGTGGTGCGCACGCTGCAGCCCGTCATCGAGGACCTCGACCCCGAGGTGGAGGAGGCGGCGGCCAGCCTGGGGGCGAGCCGCGCCCAGACCTTCGGGCGCGTGGTCCTGCCCGCGCTCCTCCCCGCCTGGCTCACCGGCTTCGCCCTGGCCTTCGCCCGGGCGGTCGGCGAGTACGGCTCGGTGGTCTTCATCGCCGGCAACATGCCGATGAAGACCGAGATCTCGCCCCTGCTCATCATCACCAAGCTGGAGCAGTACGATTACGCGGGAGCCACCGCCATCGCCCTCGTCATGCTCGTCGCTTCTTTCGTGCTGCTGCTCTTCATCAACGTGCTCCAGCATTGGAGCGGGCGGAGGACCGCCTAGACCATGAGCGGCCTCCTGCCCTCGCGGCGTCCCGCTGCCGTCGCGCCCCGGCCGCTGGCCGAGCCGCCGGTGGTACGCGGCCTGCTCATCCTGGTCGCCCTCGCCTACCTGGGCCTCTTCCTGGTGATGCCCCTGACGGCGGTCTTCGCCCAGGCCCTGGAGAGGGGCCTCGCGGCCTACGTGGCCGCGGTCACGGAGCCGCTCGCCCTCTCCGCGCTGAAGCTCACCCTGCTCACGGCCGCCATCGCCGTCCCCCTGAACCTGGTCTTCGGGCTCAGCGCCGCCTGGGCCGTCGCCAAGTTCGACTTCCCGGGCAAGAACGCCCTCATCACCCTCATCGACCTGCCCTTCGCGGTCTCGCCGGTGATCTCGGGGATGATCTTCATCCTGCTCTTCGGCCGCCAGGGCACCTTCGGCCCCTGGCTGGGCGAGACCCTCCCCAACGTGAAGTGGGGCCTTCTCTACGGCGTCATCCTTTGCAACGCGCGGGCCATGGGCGAGTTCGGCGCGGTGTCCGTGGTCTCGGGCCACGTGCGGGGGAAGACCAACACCCTCCCCCTCCACGTGGAGATCCTGTACAACGAGTACAACTTCCAGGCCGCCTTCGCGGTGGCCTCGCTCCTGGCCTTCCTCGCCCTCGTCACCCTCGTGGCAAAGAGCTTCGTGGAGTGGCGGACCGGCCGGACGACGACGAGCACCGAAGGGCGGTCCAACCCATGAGCATCGAGGTCCGAAAGGTCACCAAGAGGTTCGGCGACTTCGTCGCCGTGAACGACATCAGCCTGACGGTGCCGAGCGGGGAGCTGGTGGCGCTGCTGGGGCCGTCCGGCTCGGGCAAGACGAGCCTCCTGCGGATCATCGCCGGGCTGGAGCGCCCCGACGCCGGTCAGGTCCTCTTCGAGGGCGAGGACGCCACCACCCGCGACGTGCGCCACCGGGGCGTGGGGTTCGTCTTCCAGCACTACGCGCTCTTCCGGCACCTGACGGTCTTCGAGAACGTGGCCTTCGGCTTGCGGGTGCGGCCGCGGGCGGCGCGGCCCGCGCCGGCGGTCATCCGCAAGAAGGTCATGAGCCTGCTGAAGCTGGTCCAGCTCGACTGGCTGGCGAACCGTCTGCCCTCCGAGCTGTCCGGCGGCCAGCGCCAGCGCGTGGCCCTCGCCCGCGCCCTCGCGGTGGAGCCCCGGATGCTGCTCCTCGACGAGCCCTTCGGCTCCCTGGACGCGAAGGTCCGCCAGGAGCTGCGACGGTGGCTGCGGCGGCTTCACGACGACATCCGCCTCACCAGCGTGTTCGTCACCCACGACCAGGAGGAGGCCCTCGAGGTCGCGGACCGGGTGGTGGTGATGAACCAGGGGAAGATCGAGCAGCTGGGAACGCCCCAGGATATCTTCGACCACCCCGCCACGCCTTTCGTCATGAAGTTCATGGGAAGCGTGAACGTCTTCCACGGCCGGGTGGAGGGCGGGAAGGCCCTCCTCGGCCCGCTCGCGGTGGATTATCCGGGACACCCGCACGCGGAAGCCCGGCCCGCCTCCGGCTTCTCCCGCCCCTACGAGCTGGACCTCGGCCGCCACGAGGGGGCGGGCGGCGGTTTCTGGGCCACTCTTCGCCACGTGAACCCCGCGGGGGCGGTGATCAAGCTCGAGCTGACCGACGGAGGCGACTCCGCGATCCAGGTCGAGATCACCCGGGAGCAGTTCGAGGCCCTCCACCCGAAGCCGGGCGAGCGCCTCTACGTCCGGCCGCGGCAGGTGCGGGTATTCCTCGAGCCGGGCGAGGCGCGCGCACCGTCGGAGTGATCCGACGTTATGATGGTCCAGGGGCACCAGAAGGGAGGAAACTTCATGGCCTCGTCCGTCGTCACGAACTTCATGCGCCAGCAGGGATTTCCGGAGGAGCCGCCGGATGCCTGCAACATGCGCTTCCAGGGACTCTACTTCCAGCCGCGGATCGTGTTCCCGCTGGTCCTGCTCGGCATCGTCCTCCAGTCCGGCCCGCTCTTCCTCCTGCTGAGCGCGATCCTGTGGTGGAACACGCTCCTGCCCAGCCTCAACCCGTTCGAGGCTGCCTACAACCGCTTCGTGGCCCCACGCCGCGGGACGGGCCCCCTCACCCCGGCGCCCATGCCGCGCCGGTTCGCGCAGGGGATGGCCGCCGCGTTCCTCCTGGGAGCCGGGCTCGCCCTCCTCGCGGGCCAGCCGCTCGTTTCCTGGATGTTCCAGGGCTTCCTGGTCGTGGCCTTCTCGGCGCTCCTCTTCGGCAAGTTCTGCCTGGGCGCCTACGTGTACCACCTGCTCAAGGGCCGGGTGGCCTTCGCCAACTCCACCCTGCCCTGGGCCCGAGGCTGATCCTGCTCTCGAGCGCAGCGGGAGGAGCCATGCCGGAAGCAACCCGACGCGATATCCTGGCCTTGGCGGGCGGGCTCGGCTTGCTTCTCGGAGTTCCCCGTCGGCTCATGGCCAACCCTCGTGACCCGGCGGCCGGCCGGCGACTTCTCTACTCGCTCATGGGCGACCTCCCCGATCGCGCGCGTCCGATTGCCGCGCGGAAACGCTCCGAGGAGGAGCGCGAGGGCTACGTCCTCGAGACCCTCGAGCTGGAACTGAACGGCCTCGAGCCGGTGCCCGCCTACTTCGCCCGCCCACGCGGTCTCCGCAAACCCGCCCCGGCCGTCCTCTTCAACCACTCCCACGGCGGGGGGTACCAGATCGGCAAGCGCGAGCTGGTGGAGGGACGGAGCTACCTGCAGAACCCGCCCTACGCGGATGTGCTCACCGCTCTCGGCTACTCGGTCCTCTGCACCGACACCTGGGTCTTCGGGGAGCGGAGCCACGCCTCCGAGGCCGACACCTTCAAGGCCATGCTCTGGCAAGGCCGGGTCCTCTGGGGGATGATGGTCTACGACAGCCTTCGCGCCCTCGACTACCTCGTGACCCGGCCCGAGGTCGACCCGCAGCGCATCGCCACTCTGGGCATCTCCATGGGAAGCACGATGGCCTGGTGGGTGGCCGCCCTGGACGAGCGGATCAAGGTCACGGTCGACATCTGCTGCCTGACAGAGTTCCACACCCTGCTGGCCAAGGGGGGGCTCTCGGGGCACGGGATCTATTACTACGTTCCCGGGCTGCTCAAGCACTTCACCACCGCGGAGATCAACGCCCTCATCGCTCCCCGCGCGCATCTGGGGCTCGCCGGGCTGCGCGACCCCCTCACCCCGGTGGAGGGCCTGGACATCATCGACCGCGAGCTCAAGGCGGTCTACGCGGCGGAGGGCCACCCGGAGCGTTGGAAGCTCCTCCGCTACGACGTGGGCCACCAGGAGACGGCGGAGGGGCGGCAGGCCATCCTCGAATTCCTGAGGACGTACTTGTGAGGGGCGGCGGTCGCCTCGGCGCGGCCGCCCTGGTCGTCTGCTGCGCGACCGGTTGCGGCTCGAGCATCACGAGCGAGCCCAAGCAGCTGCTCGATCCGACACAGGTGCGAGATGTCGTTCCCGCGGTCAGCATCAGCGCGAAAGGGGTCAACCCCCAGGTCCTGCACCTCGACTCTCCCGTCACCGTCACTTTCACGAACGACGATCGGGCGGCCCATCGTCTCGAGCCGGCCCCGGAGCTCGCCTACGGCGATTGTCCCGAGATGAGCCAGCTGGGAACGCTCCCGCCCGGACAGAAGGGCACGGTTTTGCTCACCAAGGGCGGGCTTATCTGCGCCTACCACGACTCCGCCGGACCCGCCGACGTGGCCTTCAAGGGCCTTCTCGTTGTTCATTGACGGGCATGCGGCTGCTCCCGGCGCTCTTCCTCCTCGGCTTGCTCGGCGCGGGGTCCGTCGCCACCGCTTGTGACTCCTCGAGCTGCTCTCTCCTGACCCGGGGAGAGAACAGCCTGATCCCCAAGAAGCAGTTCCGGCTCGATCTGACCTTCGGCTATACCGACCAGGGGGCGCTTCTGCGCGGGAGCCAGGAGGTGGATGCGGTGTTCCGGCCCCGGGTGTTCCTGGAGCGCCAGCAGATCTTCCCGAGTTTCCATCGTGACATCGATGGGTATGACCGCGTGTTGCAGATGGACCTGACCTACGGTCTCGGCGCGCGCTTCAACCTCACGGCGTCCCTGCCCCTGCCTCTTTGGCACGCGCACGAGGTCGCCCACGGCGACTTCCGGCAGGCGTACGGCACCACCGGGGTCGGGGATGCCCTCGTTGGGCTCCGCGCCGCCTTCGGTCCCCGCGGCCTGGTGAGCGGCCTGTCCCTCAAGGTGCCGACCGGCCGCTACCGGATCGGCGGCGAGTTCGGCGGGGGGATACAGGACCCTACGCTCCAGCCCGGCACGGGTGCCGTGGACTTCGTGGGCTCCCTCCAATATTCCTGGCGGGCGGACTCCCTGCGCCTCACGTGGGCGGTGGCCGGCTCGTACCAGGCGACCACCACCAATCCCCTCGACTATCGCTTCGGCAACCAGACCGTCGTCACCGCCGGAGCGGCCCGTTCCCTGACGAGCCGGCTTTCCGCCTCGCTGCAGGCCAAGCTCTTTCACCAGGACCGGAACCAGTACCTGGGCCAGGGAGTCCCCTCGACGGGAAGCACCGTCGTCTACGTCACGCCGGGCCTTCGCCTCAGCGCCCCCGGCAAGGTCTCGCTCTACGCCTTCGTCCTGCTGAGCCCCTACCGTTACGTGAACGAGGCCCAGCTGGGTCCCCGCGTCGGGATCCTGGCCGGGCTCTCGAAGCTCTTCTGAGACTTCCCTGACCGCTCACCGTCAGAACTGGCGCGAGAATCCCGCGACGACGCCGATCCGCGGCGTGAGCTGTGCTTCGTTCACGCGTTGATACAGCGGCACCGGCACGAACATGTAGACGCTGAGGGTAGGAGAGGCCTGGAAGCGGAGACCCGGCGTCAGGTTGATGAGGGTGGTACCCGTGGAGGGCACGTCCTCCTGGAGGAACCGGTCGCGCTGTGCGTGGCGCAGGTTCAGCTGAACGTTGCCCGTCCACCGGCCGCCCAGGCGCCGCGTGATGCCCGCCGCCGCCTGGGTCTCGTCCCCGAGCTTGTAATCGAGGTCGCTGGTGCCGTTGTGGCGGTAGCTGGCGCTCAGGAAGACCTCGGTCCACGGCGCCTGGACCTGATGCGAGTACACGAATCCACCGATCACGTCCGTCGAACCCGTGCCGGGCTGGAGGGTGGGCTCGGTGATCTGTCCTTCCGTGTCCAGACGCCGGTACGCACCGGTGGCAAGCTTCACCGCGGCCGTGGTCAGCAGCAGATCCCGAGGCGAGGCCAGGAAGGCATACCGCGCTCCCAGCTGCAGATCCCCGAAGCCGATCGTGCCGTCTCCATCGCTGAACCGTTCCCTGCCTTCCTCGATCACCACGTGCTCGTGATGCTTGATGGAGATCAGGGGGACGCTCGCGAGAAGGCTCAAGCGACCGGTCAGGCCATAGCCGAGGTCGGCTTCCACCATGTGGAAGGCGGTCTTGATCTCCCGGTGGTGGTCGAGCTCCAGCTCGCCGGCGGCGAAGTCGACGCCGGGGGTGAGGACCTCGTCCGTCGTCGACGTCCCGGAGCGCTTTCGGCTCTGGTCTACGAAGCGGTACGACAGGTCCAGACGAAACGCGCTGCGAGGCAGGGAGCCGTCCTGCGTCAGCGTCGTTAGGAAGCAAGCCGTCGAGCCACAGGTGGCGTGGACTCGGGCGGCGGCCAGACCGAGCCCGAGCGCGGTCGTGGCTACGACAAGAAAGCGAGGCGCTCTCACATGACCTCCTCCGATTCATCGTCCAGGCGGACGATGGACCCACGTCCCCCTATCGTCGGTTAGGGGCGGTGAGGACTAGAGAACGTTCTTGGGGGGCGGGGAGTCGATCCGGAGGACGCCTGCGAGCGGGGAGGGTGCCGGCGGGGGAGCCAGGAGCTCGGCCGTCACGGTGATGGCGGCAGACAACACGCTGGGCATGATGTAGGCCCGCGCGGTCACGAGCACCGGAGAATCGTGGTTGCACCGGCTGCGGATCCCGCAACCCCGCTCGGCCGCGCTTTCACCGCCGTGGCAAGGCTGGGTGGTGTTGGGCTGGGACGGAGGGCGCTTCGTGCACCGGCAGGAGTGATCGGTGCATTCGTGTGCGGCCGACGCAATGAAGCTCGACGAGATCGGACCCGTGAAGGCCAACAGCGCGATGACCGCGACCCACGGCTTCCCCACGCGCTGATCGTAGCACGGCCGCCCGGGCGCTCTCGCCTGCCCGCTAGATGGTCACCGTGGCCACCTCCACCGGTCGGCCCGTCTCGTAGGCCCGGTGGGCGGCCAGGGCGATGCGCAAGGCCTCGATGCCGTCCTCGATCGTGATGGGCGCGGGGCGGCCTCCCAGGACGTTGGCCGCGAAGTTCCGGAGCTGCGCCGTGTACGCGTTCGCGAACCGCTCCATGAAGAAGGGTACGGTGTCGTGGGCCACCGTGCCCTTGGTCAAGACCAGGAGGGGGGTCTCGCGCAGGTAGCCGATCCGCAGGGTCCCCTGCGTGCCCAGGAGCTCGGTCGCGATGTCGTAGCCGTAGACCCCGTTGCGCGAGAGATCGACCACTCCCAGCCGGCCGTCCGCGAAGCGGAGGCCCACGATCGCGTTGTCGATGTCCCCCACCGTCTTGAGCTCCGGGTAGGCGAGGGTCCCCGCCATGGTCTGCACGGTGCGCACCTCGCCCATGAACCATCGGGCCAGGTCGAAGTCGTGGATCCCCATGTCCAGGATCATTCCGCCGCTGCTCCGAGGGTCGGCGTACTCGAGGGTGGTCCGGTGGGGGTCCCGCGACGTCGACTTGAAGACGACCGGCGTCCCCAGGGCCCCTTCCTCGACCCGCCGCTTGGCGGCGGCGTAGCCGGTGTCGAAGCGCCGCATGAACCCCATCTGGAAGAAGATGCCGCTGCGCTCGACCGCCTCCTTCATGGCGACGGTCTCGCTCAGCGAGAGCGCGGGGGGCTTCTCGCAGAAGACCGGCCGCCGCCGCTCCGCCGCCGCCACCACGAGCTCCCGGTGGGTGTGGGTGGGGCTTGCGATCACGACCGCCTCCACCTGCGGGTCGTCGAGGAGCCTCTCCGGATCGGTGTAGGCGCCGGCGACGTCGTACTGGCGCGCCACTTCGTCGGTCGCGGCCGCGTTCGTGTCGGCCACCGCGACCAGGCGCGTCTCCGGGATGCGCGAAGCCAGGTCGCGCGCGTACACGCGCCCGAGGCGGCCCAATCCGATCAGCCCCACCCCCAGCCGTGTCCGCCCGCTGCCCTTGGTCGTCATGGAATACCTCTCGTGCCTGGTTCCGATGGGGAGGCGGCTTTCAGCGGGCGGCCAGGTTGTCCTTCGTGACCAGCTCGATCCGGACCCGCTGGTCGGCGGGCGGCTTCTCTCCCCGGAGGAGCTTGGCCGCGCTCTCCACCGCGATCCGGCCCATCTCCGACGGGAACTGCGCGACGGAGGCGACCATGGCTCCCGAGGCGATGGCCTTCCGGGCGTCCTCCACCGCGTCGAAGCCGATCACCGTCACCTTGCCCGTCCGGCCGGCGGCGGCGATGGCCTCCAACGCCCCCAGGGCCATCATGTCGTTGCAGGCGAACACCGCGTCGAGGTCGCGGTGGGCCTGGAGGAGGTTCTGGAACACCGTGAATCCCTGGTCGCGCTCCCAGTTGGCGGTCTGGGAGGCCAGGACCCGTATCCCGGGCGCGTCCTTCACCGCGTCGCGGAAGCCCTTGAGCCGCGAGTCGCCGGTCTCGTGGCCGGGGATGCCTTCCAGGATGGCGACCCTGGCCTTGCCCCCGGTGATGGCGAGGAGGTGCGCGCCCGCGATGCGGCCTCCCTCGTAATTGTCGGAGCCCACGAAGCTGTCGGTGAGGAGCCCCGCTTCCGCCGCCGCCTTCGGATCGACCCGGGTATCCAGCACCACCACCGGGATGCCCGCGCGGTTCGCCTTCACGAGGGCGGGGACGATCTCCTTGGACCCGCTGGGGGTGACGCAGAGGGCCTTGACCCCCGTCTGGATCAGGTTCTCGATGATCTGCATCTGCTTCTCGACGTCCACTTCCCGGTCCGCCGCCTGGACGACGAGTTCCACCTTCAGGCGGGCGGCCGCCTCCTGGGCCCCCCGCTGCATGTCAATGAAGAAGGGGCTGTTCAGCGTCTTCAGGACCAGGGCCACGCGAGGCGGCCCCGCCTCCCGCGGCGCTTCCCCGCGGTGGCACCCGAGCAGGCCCGCGGCGCCCAGCACCGCGAGCACGGTCCGTCCCTGGAAGCCCATTCTCAGCACCCTCCTTCAACGGCCCGGCCGCTTGAGCGCCGAGTCCACGAGCACGGCCACGATGATCACGCACCCGATCACGATCTGCTGGAGGAAGGACGAGATTCCCAGCAGGTTGAGGCCGTTCCGCAGCACGCCCATGATGAGGGCGCCGATGAGCGTCCCCCCCAGGGTGCCCGAGCCGCCCATGAGGCTCGTTCCCCCGATCACGGTGGCGGCGATGGCGTCGAGCTCGTACATGATCCCGGCGATGGGCTGGGCGGAGTTCAGGCGGGCGGTGAGGAGCACCGCGGCCAGCCCGCTCGTGACGCCGCAGAGCGCGTAGACCATCGTCTGGT
>WNGL01006332.1_pt1 | contig 16455 bp, 14 predicted proteins | sample 5400591 | NCBI WGS metagenome assembly WNGL01 (sample SAMN13153377, study PRJNA577476) | soil metagenome | isolation source: 80 cm soil or saprolite under Garry oak tree replicate 1 | place: USA:California | collected 2016-06-15
TGCTGATATAACGCCTCAATGTTGGTCACGCCAATCCAACAGACCGAGTGCCCTTCGGAAACATTGAAGTGCAGGCTGATCCCATCTCGTTCGATAATGGCAAACTCCCCGTCACGATAGGTGGTCGCAAAGCCAAGTTGAGCGTAAAAGGCCAGCGCTTGCTCCATATCTCCGACAGGAACACGAGGAGCAATTGAAATGAGCGTTGGTTGACTTGGGTGAGATGATGTCATAGGTCGTCTACCTTTCTGTCATGAGCCATGTACTTGTGTTGAGGAACGACTGCGAGCATCCCGGCCCTGGAAACGAAAGCTTATTCCTCGTCTCGTAACAGACCTGCCTCAGTAGGCGCCATGGATGTCTCGATACCTGTCACTGGTTTGGCTGCAATCTGCTTCCATGGTATGCGCACAGGCGCGTCAAGGTCGCGCAGGTGCATCGTATCGTTGTAGTAATCAAGAATCCAGCTCACGGGTAGATTCAACTGCTCAACCCAATCGTTTGCTTCCCTGTACCAGTGCGTGATCGAAGTATTATGCGTGTCGAACAATATCTGTGGGTACTGTAAGCTGCTAAGACCCAGGAACAGGAGAAAAGCGGTATCTATAATACCGCCATGGCAAATGATGACAATCGTTTTCCCTTCGTGTTCGCGAGTGATGCGTTGCAGCGCCGTGCCTGCCCGTAACGCGAATTCCACCCACGTCTCAGCGCCCGGCGCGAGGCGGAAGTACGGTTTCTGCTCGAATGCGACGGCGCCGAAAATCTCTCTGAATTCCTCCTCGCTCATATGCAAGGCTTCGCCAGGCCGCTGCTCCTGCACCTCATCGTCGAAGATAATGGGCAGCCCCAGCGCTGGAGCAACGATTTCAGCCGTCTGTTTTGCGCGTAGCATAGTGCTGGAAATGAGCACTTCGGCGGCAATTTCCCTCGAGGCTGCCAGCCGGTCCCTGAGACGTTCAGCCTGTTTGACGCCAAACGCTGTAAGCCCCGGGTCGCCGGTATTTTCCCGATCGACACTGGTAGATTGGCCATGTCGAATGATATAGAGATGAGTCATGTATACGTTTCCTTGTGATCATCCCAACTCAGCCGCCGGAACGGCTATTTTCCCTCTCTCCACGTGAGCTGCTCTCGCCTCGTGCTCGCCAGCGACTTCCTCCAGCGAACGCTGATTTGGCTCTGGTAGGGTGAATATGGTCAGCAGTAGACCAGCCAGCGAAATCACCGCTGCGACCGCCATTGCGCCCGGCAAGTTGTAGTTGGTTAGCAGGAAAGGGAAAGCAAATGCGCCTATAAACGCTCCAATCTTGCCAACCGCTGACCAAACCATTGAATAAACTTGCGGCCCAGGCGGTCAATGGTAAGTGCCGCCACAATGTAACCAGGCATTGCGGCAACAACAAAGATGATCAGCGTATAGATCATGTTGGTCAGCAAGTTGGAGTGCGGATTAAGCGACTTCAGAACCAGTGGGCTGGAGATCGTCGTGCCATAATACGCGATGTCGAGCAGGAACCAAGCTCCTGCAGTTCCTATCAGCCACTTCAGGTAGCGTGACGTGAGCAACAGGTAGAGCCATGATTTATCAGGACGTAAACTACTCTTTGATGATGCTATCCCGTTATTTTGTTGTGAGGTTCTCACTGTAGTAGCAGTACCGCTAAGGGCATTCTGGTTCTTTGTAACCATTTCCACAGTACGAGTAGCACCTTCTACGTCCCCTTGCATCGCTAACGCAAAACGCGGCGTTTCGGCAATTTGCCGGCGAAGGTAGAATGTAGCCAGTGCCGGAACTGCGCCAAGCCCGAGCATGATGCGCCAGATGAGATCGTGGTTCAACCCGCTCACCAACAGCAGGATGGCAACAAGTGGACCAAGTATCAGGCCCAAACCTTGCATTGAAAACACCATCGTAATGAGCTTGCCACGATCACGCCGGTTGGCGTACTCACTCATGAGCGTAGCGCTGAGTGGATAATCTCCCCCGATACCCAGCCCAAGTATAAAGCGGAAGATAAGCAGCCAGATCACATTGGGCGAAAGGGCTGACGCGATAGCTCCAGCTGCTAGTACAATCAGCGTAAAGCCATAGATCGATCTACGCCCAACATAATCCGCCAGGCGGCCGAAAATGATCGCGCCGAGTGCCGCTGCTATCAACGATGTGCTGCCAATTAAGGATATTTCAAACTTGTTGAGGCTCCAGATAGGCGTCAGTATTGCCAGCACAACACCAATGATGAAGAGATCATAAGCATCTGTGAAAAAACCCATGCCTGATGTAAGCATCGCTTTCAAGTGAAAACCTGAAAGCGAACTGTTGTCCAGAGTTGTCAATACATGATGATGCGCCTTAGTTACTACTTCTCGATTCCGCTCATCATCTCCTAGATTTTCTTCAATCATAAAAGGTTATCTCCTTGCCCTGAGGATAGGTTTACAGCTTATAAAAACTCCTCAAATAAAAGGATATCTTGCGCATGTTATGGGAATGTTAAGTGAAGGTTAACAATAGGTAATGTATGAGTTGATATGTTGATGTGATTGAACCTGTGATCGGATTGTGACTGTGTATCTATGCTACTCCTCTTCTAGAAGAACTTATCCCTGGGGAAAAGATTTAACGAATATTTAACCTATCCATAAAGCATAGCAACAACAGCGGTAAAACGCCATTGTCTTCCAGAGAATTGAAGTTTGTTAACACGTAGGAAAGCGAGGGCTATCATGTTATTTCAAAGGTTATCGCAAGCTCGACGAAAGCACCATCTGCCAACTCGTCTGGGTTTCTTGGGGCTGCTCGGTCTCATGTTGATCCTGGCCGCCTGTGGCGGATCAACGTCCACCACGACTAGTTCGGGGACCCCGAGCGGGTCAGGTTGCCCGCCGGTGAGTCAGTTAAATGGCGGTGGATCTACTTTTATCAATCCACTGTTTTCCAAAATGTTCGCCGAATATCCCAGTGCAAAGTGTGGTCTCAATGTCAACTACCAGTCAATTGGTAGTGGTGCAGGCATTAATGACTTACTCCAGGGCATTGTGAATTTTGGAGCAACCGATGCACCCATGAGTGCCGCGCAGCTCGCCCAGAGTACGAAAGGCCTCATTCTTCACATTCCGGTGACCATTGGCGCAGTCGCCATCTCGTACAACCTGTCGGGTGTTTCTGGGCACCTCAATTTGACAGGACCCATCATCGCCAATATCTACCTGGGCAACATCAAATTCTGGAATGATGCTCAAATTACGGCGATCAATGCAGGGGTGAGCCTCCCTCATCAGAGCATCACCGTGGTGCATCGCTCAGATGGCAGTGGCACGACTGGTATCTTCACGCACTATCTTGCTGCTGTGAGTCCTGAATGGCAGTCAAAGGTGGGTGCAGGCACGACGGTCAACTGGCCGACGGGCGTTGGTGGCAAAGGCAATGCGGGGGTCGCTGCCCAGGTCAAATCAACCGTGGGGGCCATCGGCTACAACGAACTGGCGTATGTGCTCGCCAACAACATCCAGTATGCCGCCGTGCAAAATGCGAATACGAAGTACGTGCTGCCGTCAGTCGATAGCGCGGCAGCGGCTGCCCAGAATATCACCACCTTTCCTGCCGATCTGCGCTTCTACTTTGTGAATGCGCCTGGCGATGCCTCCTATCCCATCACTGGTTTCACCTGGGCGATTGTCTACCAGAATCAGAGTGATGCGAACAAAGGGATGGCCACTGCAAACATGCTCTGGTGGGTCACGCATGCTGGTCAGCAGTATGCTACGGCCCTCAACTACGTACCGCTCCCACAGAATATTGTCACCTTGGATGAGGCAAAGATCAAATCCATGAAATGTGGGAGTGGTCCCTGCTATACGGGTTCCTAGCGATTTATCCGCCTGAAGCATGAATAGTCTCTGTCCATGCACCGGGGGTTGAGTAAGACCGGCTACAGTTCCGGGAAGAGTGGCAGTCTGCTCTTCCCGGACAACAGTGTAGAGTGCTATGAAAGGGAGGGAATATGCAGCAAGTAAGCGTATCGGAGGAACGCGGCGTCATACGACGCAGCCTCGATTGGGTGACCACGCGATTCGGCAGGAGACCGACTGATCTATTATTTCGTGGAATCACGCTGCTTTTAGTCTTCATCGTCGTCGCTACAGTTATCGGCGTGGCAGTGGTGCTGGTGGTGTACTCATGGCCAACCATCACCACCTTTGGTTTGAGCTTTTTGACGATTCAGGCGTTTGATCCCGTCCATAATATCTATGGCGTCGCACCCGCCATCTTCGGCACATTGTATACGTCATTTTTTGCCATGATCTTCGCCATACCCATCGGCATATTAGCGGCCATTTTCGTGGTGGATTTCTGCCCGCGACCACTGCGCATTCCACTGGCCTTCTTCACCGACTTGCTGGCTGCGATTCCCAGTGTCATCATCGGCCTCTTTGGATTCCTGCTTCTCGCACCCTGGTTGCAGAAAACAGGTGAACCGTGGCTTCAGCAGCACTTCGGCTTCTTGCCGTTCTTTCAAGGTCAGATACAAGGTGTGGGTATGCTTGCTGCGGGGATGGTCTTAACGATCATGGTCCTCCCGCTCATCATTGCCGTTTCACGTGAGGTGATGCTGACAGTCCCGACCTCGCAACGCGAGGCGATGCTGTCGCTGGGAGCCACCCGTTGGGAGGTGATCCGCTATGCCGTCCTGCCCTTCTCACGCGTTGGTATCCTGGGTGGAATCATCCTGGCGCTCGGACGTGCGCTCGGCGAGACGATGGCGGTGACCATGGTCATTGGAAACCAGGCCTCGCAGCCAAGCTTGAGCCTGTTCCAGACCGGGTATACGCTCTCCAGTGTGATCGCCAACCAGTTTGGGGAGGCAACGCCAGGACTCTTCCTTTCAGCCGTGATCGAGGCCGGGTTGATTGTTTTTATCATCACCTTAATCACGAATATTCTGGCTCGCTGGCTCATCAGCAGTATGGAACGCAGGGGCGCGAGAGGAGTACGCGTATGAGTACAACGGTCAGTGAGCGCAAAAGCAGCGCATACAATCCGTTCCAGCCGCCAGCATCAGCGCGTGAGATACAACGTCAATTCAGTAATGGCTGTTTGATTGTCCTTGCTACGCTGTTCGCTCTGCTTGCCGTGGGCGTGTTGATCTACCTGCTCTTCTATGTCATCTTAAACGGCATCCGCTACATCAACCTGGATTTCTTCACCAAACTGCCCACACCGAATGGAGAGCCGGGGGGTGGCATGGGACCGGCAATCCAGGGCACGCTCATTCTGGTTGGGCTGGCATCGCTTTTCGGCATCCCGCTGGGGATCTTCACGGCCATCTATCTCTCTGAATTTGGGCGGGGGCGCCTGGCGAATGCGGTACGTTCCCTGGTCGATCTGCTGACCGGCGTGCCCACCATCATTTTCGGGCTCTTCGCCTGGGTGCTGATCGTCGTCCCTCAGCAAACCTTTTCAGGGTTTGCGGGCGGGGTAGCGCTGGCAATCATCATGATTCCGATCGTCGCACGGACGACCGAGGATGTGCTGCACCTGGTGCCCAGGGAACAGCGTGAAGCCTCGCTCGCACTGGGTGCTACCGAGGCGCGTACAACCTTACGAGTGGTCATCCCTGCGGCTCTCAGCGGCATCGTCACAGGCGTCGTGTTGGCCATGGCGCGTGTGGCCGGTGAGACGGCGCCCCTGTTAATGACGGCCTTTGGCACCACCTTCTGGAACACGGGTATCGGGAACCCGATGGATGCCCTGACGCTGCGCGTCTACAATTTCACCTTGAGCCCGTACCAGACGCAAGTCAACCAGGCCTATGCGGGCGCGTTCGTCTTAATTCTGCTCATCCTCATCACTTCGTTTACGGTGCGTTGGTTCACCGGTGGATTCAAGCGCAAGTTCTGATGTATGAGTCATGGGGTCTAGCATAAGGCGCACTGTGGGAATGCGCCCATGAGAAAGGAGTGGACACAGGATGGCCTTCACTGTTCAACACCTGGATGCCTGGTATGGACGGAAGCAGGCGCTCTTTGATATCAATCTCTCGATTGAGCCGCAGACGGTCACTGCGATGATCGGGCCTTCTGGGTGTGGCAAGTCTACTTTCGTCCGCTGTCTCAATCGCATGCATGAGGAGGTGCCAGATGCTCGTGTGAAGGGGACTGTGCTGGTTGATGGCTTCGACATTTACGCCCGGTCCATCAAGCCAAGGCATGTGCGACAACATGTCGGCATGGTCTTCCAACAGCCGAATGTCTTGCCCACTCGCAGCATATTTGACAATGTGGCGATGGGGCCGCGTATCAATGGTATGGCACATGGCTCCGCTCTGAGAGAACTGGTAGAAAGTAGCCTGCGTCAAGCGGCCATTTGGGATGAGGTAAAGGATCAGCTTCATGTACCGGCTACACAATTATCGGGAGGACAGCAGCAGCGACTTTGCATCGCGCGCACGCTTGCGAACAAACCGCAGATTATCCTGATGGATGAGCCCTGCTCCGCCCTTGATCCTATCTCTACCCTGCAAATAGAGGAACTTATCGAAGAACTCAAGCAAACATATACCATCATCATTGTGACGCATAACATGTCACAAGCAGGGCGTGTAGCGGACCGCACCCTATTTTTTCTCCTTGGAAAATTGATTGAAGAGGGAGAAACCTCGGAACTGTTCTCTCATCCGCAAAAGAAAGAAACCGAGGATTATATTTCGGGGCGTTTTGGGTGATGGAACGAAAAGGGTGGGTGTAAAAATTGTGTACTACCTATGGGCGTTGTTGGGCAAAGTGCGTACAATTATCCAGCTAGAATCGAGGATCGAACTGTTATGAATGCTTCAGCAAATATACATGGAGACGGAAGTGCTGTATTTCCCGATGGCGCAAACATTTTTTCGCGTAAAGTAGCGCGCAGCGGGCACATTTCCTATGAGGGTCGTCCATACTTTATCAGCAAAGCACTCGCGGGTCGCTATATCCGACTGGTGGTACTTGCAGATCGTCTGATCGTCGATGCATCTATTCCATTACACAAAGAGTATCCACTGGTGTAAAATATAGTGGTGTACGCTTGAGAATACCCTTAATGGAGGTGTAATGGAGACCAGTCTCAATAGATCCCAACAGTCGCCGATTGAGCAATCAGGGGCCAGCGGTGCTCCTGCAAGCGACCCAACCGCTGTGCCTGAGGAAAAGGTGAGTGGAGAATTTGATCCGCGCAAGAATCTGAATCCAGATGCACAGACTAAAATACAAATCGAGAACTTGAATTTTTACTATGGCGCCAAGCAGGCGCTGTACGATGTTGCGTTGCCAATACGAGAGCACCAGGTAACGGCGCTGATTGGTCCTTCAGGTTGTGGTAAATCAACCTTTTTACGCACACTCAATCGCATGAATGATCTCATTCCTGGTACGCGTACAGAGGGTGAGGCTATTATGGATGGACGGAACATTTACGATTCAGCGATCGATGTGATCTCTTTACGCCAGCGCATTGGTATGGTATTCCAGCGTGCTAATCCATTCCGGAAATCGATCTTTGACAATGTTGCCTATGGCCTGCATATCCAGAGGAAGTCCAGGGAAGCTATTCAGGAGACAGTCGAACAGAGTTTGAGGGAGGCTGCCCTCTGGGACGAAGTGAAAGATCGCTTGAAAACATCGGCAATGGGCCTCTCTGGCGGTCAACAACAACGCCTATGTATTGCTCGCGCCTTAGCAGTCAGACCAGAAGTGCTACTTATGGATGAACCCTGTTCCGCGCTTGACCCTATCGCAACGCTCAAAATCGAGGAATTAATAACTGATTTAAGTAAGGAATATACAATTGTGATAGTGACGCACAACATGCAGCAGGCGGCGCGTGTTTCACAGTATACAGGTTTCTTCCTGGTTGGAAAGCTTATCGAGTATGCTCAAACGGTCGATATCTTTGAACGCCCAAAGAGGAAAGAGACCGAGGATTACGTCAGTGGCCGTTTTGGTTAATAACTATAGATGTTGCGGGCGAGAGGGGAGTTAGCTGTGGCACGGAAGATTTTAGTCATAGACGATGAGTCAGTGTTAGTAGAGACGATCGCCTACAATCTGGAGCAGGCAGGATACCAGGTTATCACCGCAGGGGATGGTACAAGTGCGCTGCAAGCCGCTTATCGTGAACTGCCAGACCTGATTATCCTGGATATCATGCTGCCAGAAATGGATGGATTAGAGGTTTGTCGCCAGTTGAGGCGTGAGAGTAGTACTGCTACGACGCCAATTATGATGCTCACTGCCAAGGGCGACGAAATTGATAAAGTAGTCGGGCTTGAAGTCGGTGCGGATGATTATGTGACGAAACCCTTTGGACGACGTGAGTTATTGGCACGAGTTCGCGCATTACTGCGGCGGATCGATTATGCGCCTCTTGATGCTGAAAAACCTGCGCAGGAGGCTACCAATGAGACCTCAAGGGCCAATCGCGAACTGGTAGCTGGTCCTTTGCGTATTGATCTGGCTGGGCGACGTGTCAACTGCCGGGGCCAGGAGATGGAGCTACAGCCCAAGCAGTTTGAATTGCTGACGTACCTGGTGCGTAACCGGGGGACGGTGTTGACTCGTGATCAGTTGCTTCACAACGTGTGGGGCTACGATTACGCTGGAGATACCCGTACAGTTGATGTACATGTGCGCTGGCTGCGTGAGAAGTTGGAGGAGGACCCCGCGAATCCCCGCCTGATTCAGACTGTGCGCGGTGTAGGTTATTGCTTTCGATGGTAAACGTTTCTCGAAGAGTTGGAGCAGAGCAATGATGCCCCAATTCTTTTTATTTTGTCCTACGGTGTTTCCCTTTTGATAAAGTTCGTTAACGCACGTTCTTTCTAATTGATGATTGCTAATTGATGATTGAGTGATACAATAGAAATAGGTAACCAACAGTGGGACCCTGGTACGGGAGAAAAAACGATGCCATTTCTGGGAATAGATATCATACCGGTCGCAATAACCATCTTCTGGATATGGATGCTTATCGACTGCATCACGAATAAAAACCTCAGAGGCGGAAGCAAGATATTCTGGCTGCTGATGATTTTCTTTACCCACTTTTTCGGTGCGCTGGTTTACTTCTTATTGCGGTGCACACAAAAGAACCCGATTACTGCGTTTACCTACTACTACCACCAGATCAGCACCTTTATCAAGCAAAGCGCGGCACAGCCGGCACCACCACCTCGTGTGTACCCTTACCGTGAGTATCAACAGGGGTACCAGGAACAACCGCCGCCACAATATCAGCCGCCAGAACAGCAGGTACAACCGATACAATACCAGCAGCAAGAGCCTCCGCTTACTACTCCACCCAAAGCTGAGTATGATGAGCAACTGACCATTACATATCCAGAGATGCCGCAGCAGAAATAGCGGGGAGTGAACATCTCAAGCCCCTGACGACGTCGTCGCATGTGGTATCATGGGAATGACTCGTGTATTATCGTTCTTCCCTCGAAAAGGAGCCAATCTTGTCGCGCTTAACCTCGCAACTGACACTTGCCCCAGATGCCGCTATCGATTTACATATGCATACTACCTACAGCGATGGTCGCTGGCCAGCGCAACAGCTAATTGATTACCTTGTCAACGAAGGTTATGACCTCGTTTCGGTGACCGACCACGATCGCGTTGATATGGTTGCCAGTATCCAGGATCTTGCTGCCGAGAAGAACTTGCCCGTTCTTGCCGGGGTGGAAATGAGTACTCAATGGAAGGACAAGATGGGGCATATGCTCTGTTATGGTTTTGATCCAGAAGATAATTATTTACGCGAAATCACCGGGGCTGTCGTGCGTTTGCAACTGGAAAATACCTACGAGGTGCATGATGAACTCTTGCGTCGTGGGTATGCCTTTCCTCGCGAGGCGGAGGTGTTAGCCGAGAATGGCGGCAAATTACGGAGACCCGTGGATAATGGCCGGCTTTTACGTGAACATGGATATGTTACCGACTGGCAAACCGCGATGAAGATGATACGTGAGGCGGGTTTCCGCTCCATTATGGCTGATATGGAGGAAACGGTGGAGGCAGCGCACCGCAGTGGGGCCTTTTGCCTGATAGCTCATCCCGGCCGCCGTGAACAGAGCTTCACGTTTTATGATATTGCCTTGCTTGATGAGCTGCGCGCCGAGATACCAATTGACGGCATCGAGGTCTACCACCCCTACCATAGTCCTGAGATCGTGAAAGCTTACCTGGAATATGTGCACAAGCATCACTTGCTGCTGAGCACTGGCTCTGACTCGCATTGTATACCTGGGCGTATGCCTGTGAAACATCGTGCTGAGATTAGCCAGGAATTGCTTGAGCGAGTGGGCATTCACGTGAAATAGCAGTGAATTGGATAGAGGCAACAAAACGCACTGGACTGCCCATGGTCCGGTGCGTTTTGTTGTCTAACGATTATTTCAAGTACCAGTCGGTTGTGGTGATGCCTTCTGGGTAATGGACTTTCTTGAGGATCACTCCACCCGGGTTGGAGAAATTGGTGATGGGCCTGCCTTTTTCGGCCAGGAGCATACTATCGTGCCAGATGGGGGCGGCACCATCGACGCCTGTTACGTTCACCATGGGTGAGTTGTCATTGTTGCCGGCCCAGACGCCCATAACGTAGTCTGTTGTATAGCCGACCGTCCAGTTATCTTTGAAGTAGCTGGATGTACCAGTCTTGGCGGCGGCGGGACGGACGATGCCACGATGCCTTGCGTAGCACTGTTGACGAGTGTGGGAATAGAGTTGCAGGACATTGCAATCAAAGAACTCGTAGAGGCGCGATTTGTTGTCACTGAGTACATTCGTCATGATGAAGGCGACTTGTTTGCTGATGATACGCCTGCCCACCGGGACGAAATGATAGATCAGATGCCCTTGCGTATCCGTCACCGTATCGATGGCATGTGGAGTAACTCGTACACCGCCATTGGCGAAAACGCCGAAGGCAGAGGTCTGGTCGAGCAAGTGAATACCGAGGGTTCCAAGCACCATTGTGTAATTGGGCGATCCATTATAGCTAGTAATGCCCATGGCTTGCGCGGTTTGCAGGGCGTTGTCCACGCCAACTCTCGTGAGCAGCTTTACCGCTGGCACGTTAAATGAATTCTGCAGGGCATAGCGGAATGAAACCAGGCCGTGAAAGCGGTGATCGTAGTTGCTTGGAGAATAAGCGGGCAGGCCGCAGCACATTCGTATAGTCAGCGGGGTATCGAACACTGGCATACCAGGACTGATGCCTTTGGCGAAGGCTGTCGCGTAAATGTACGGCTTGAACGATGAACCCGGTTGACGGTAGCCCTGGGTTGCGACATCGTAGGCCCCATAGTGCGGATTATTGGGATCAATGTTGCCGAGCAGCGTGCGAATGTCACCGTTGTGAAAGTCGATCATGACGACGGCTGCGTTGGACATGTGGTGTGCTGCAGCCAATTCGGCGATGTGCTTCCGTGCAATCTTCAATATCTTATTCTGGAGTGGCAAATCGAGGGTTGTTGAGACGACCAAGCCAGAGCGGGAAAGATCAGTGAGTTTCACATTCAATGCCTTTGCCAATTCGTTCAGTGCATAGCTGGTAAAATGGGGCGCCAGGATGTTGTGAATGATGCCATGTTGCAGGAAATGGGGCTTTTGTATTTCGGCAAGCGCGGCCCGTTCCTGGAAGGGAGTGATATAACCCTGAAGGCGCATTTCTAGAAGTACGGCCTTTGTGCGCATTAACGAGGCCTGGGGATGTAAAAATGGGTCACGCTGGCTAGGATTGCTGGGAATACCGGCGAGCATTGCCGCCTGGGCAATATCGAGCTGCGCTGCGGCGCTTGTTGTGGGTGTATCTTGTAAGTTGAAATAGACGAATGCCGCTGCCTCGGCTCCGTATGCTTGCTCACCATAATAAATGGTGTTCAGGTACATCGAGAGTACCTGTTCCTTGGTAAAACGCCGTGTGATATCTGGTGCCAGGATGAGCTCCTGCAGTTTGCGTATGGCGGTATCGTGGTCGCCGACGATGGCGTTTTTGATGAGTTGTTGGGTGATGGTGCTGCCACCGGAAACAATATGTCCCTGAGTCAGGTTGTCCAGTGTCGCACGAACAATGCCGGTGATATCAAAGCCTGAATTCGTCCAGAAGGTCTGGTCTTCGGTGGCAACCTCAGCATGAATGAAGTTGGGGGAGATTTTTGAAAGCGGCACAGTCGTTTGTAGCCCTTGGTCGACCGCCTGGTAAATGGGGGTACCATGTTTGTCGTACATCTTCAGGCTGTCTTTGGGCAGGATGTCGGGCAGGGTAATGACTTGCTGGTGGAAGCGGGTCTGAGTTGCATTAACAGCCGCTGTGAAGCCCACCACGAGACTGGCGAAAACGACGATGGCGGCCAATACAGCTAAGGCCATGGGCAGCATCGTCCACTGTGTACCTATACGATCGATAACAAGATATTGCAGGTTTGTGCGATGCAGCTTTTTGCGCTTTATATGACGCTTTGTGCGCCATCCCCTCGGATTTGGATTCAGATGAGGAGCAGGATAATAGACGCCTCGAGTATTATTTATGGGGCGCTCGTCGAGTCTTTGTGCTGCCGCTGCACGACTGCGCTCAGGAAGTTTCGCGGGTATCCTTGGATGATTATTGTTCTGCATATGTATCCCCCTTTTTTACTTTCCTCCTCAACCCTTTAGCTTAGAATCAATAGTGAAACGGAGTCGAAGACCAGGAATAACAGTATGAGACAAATGGGTCGCATACAATAGACATTAAAAAGAAAGAAACGACAATATAGATGAGTTATAGTTTATGAAATATTTATTCAGGAGTTCTATAAACTGAGCAAAATATTGCCGTTATTGTTGTTAAGATGGCCAAACGTGTGATGTAACAGCAGCTTTATGTCATTTCTGCTGCTACAGCGACATGTTCCTCTTATTGAAACGTTTGTTGTTTGATGAGAGTAACGAATTTGGCGAAGGATGAAAGGCCGTTCCCCTGGGTACATTGTAACAAAAATCTATATAGAATGCAAATTTACCACCAGCCGTCGCCAGGTTGTCCGGGTGGCGGTGGATTGAAGGCGAAATTAAAGACGCTAGGGCAATAAGGATGTGCCGCCGATGTGCCCCTACCAGGTTCAAGGGTAGGTGTAGGTGTAAGTGTAGGCGTGTCGTGACCCAGTGTTGGGACAGGCGTTGGTCGTGCAAAGTTTGGGATCATGCCGGGGATGAACCAATCGGTTGTTGATACACCGTCGGGGTAGGTGAGGGTTGACTGTTGTAGTCCGCCCGGGTTGGTAAAGTCGCGGATGGGGTGTCCCTTTTCGGCAACAAGCATCGAGTCGTGCCAGATGGGGGCGGCACCCTGGACGCCTGTCACCTGGTACATTGGCGTATTATCATCGTTGCCTGCCCACACTCCCATAACATAATCCGTGGTGTAGCCCACTGTCCAATTATCACGGAAATTCTGTGTTGTGCCGGTCTTGGCGGCAGCGGGACGAACGACGCCGCGATTGCCGTTATAACAACTGGTCTGAGAGTTGGAGTAAAGTTGGAGCACGTTGCAGTCGAAAAATTCGGGGATGCGAGCGGTGTTGTCACTTAGCACATTGGTCATCATGTAGGCCAGTTGCGAGCTGACAACGCGCTTTCCCGGGTCAGACTGGCGCTCGTAGATAACTTTGTTGGTATTGCCTGAGACAACCTTGCTAATGGCATAGTAGTCAACGTGTACCCCGCCATTAGCGAAGGTGCCCATGGCCGAGGTGTGATCGATAAGGCGGATGCCCAGGCCGCCGAGCACCAGCGAATATCCAGGGGTACCTTCGTAGCTGGTAATGCCCATCTCTTTTGCGGTCTTCATTGCGGCAGCGATGCCGACATGGCGCAGCACGCGTACGGCTGGCACGTTAAGGGAGTTTTGAAGAGCGCAGCGCAGGGTCATATGGCCGTGAAAACTCAGATCATAGTTTGTTGGCGAATAGAACGCTGGATATCCACCGAAATTATCGATAGTGGTAGGCTCATCCGCGATGGCCTGTGCTGGCGACGCTCCCTGCTTGAAGGCAGTCACGTAGACGTAAGGTTTGAAGGAAGAACCGGGTTGACGGTAGCCCTGTGTCGCAACGTCAAACTGCCCGTTGATGGCGTTGTTGTTGTAGTCAATGCTGCCGAGCAGGGAGATAATGGCTCCGGTGTGGTAGTCGATCAGCACCTCTGCCGCGTTTGTCAGGTTGTGGGCGACGCGCAATTCGGCGATGTGCCTCTGGGCAATCTTCTGTATCTTGTCCTGCAAGTTGATGTCCAGCGTCGTGTAGACAATCATGCCGGAGCGCGATAACTGGCTGCGATCTTTGAGCTTGAATAGCTTTAGAAGCTGGTCCAGTACAAAATCGGCGAAATGCGGCGCGCGATTGACCTGACTGGAGGCCTTCTTAAAGAAATGGGGACCTTCCGCCTCTTTGATGGCTTCGAGCGCATCCACTTTGGTGATATATTGTTGGCCCACCATCAGACCGAGCACGCTTTTAAAGCGCTCAAGGGCGGCTTTGGGATGAAGCAGTGGATTATAGGCGGAGGGATTGCTGGGAATACCTGCAATCATGGCCGCCTGGGCGAGGTCCAGTTGCATCGCGGCGGGTTTGCCTGGTTTATCTTGCAGCCCGAAGTAGACGGTGGCTGCGGCATCAATACCATAAGCCTGGTGGCCGTAATAGATGCTGTTGAGATACATTTCCAGGATGTCGTGTTTTGTATAGAGACTGTTGATCTGGGGGGTCAGCACGATCTCTTCGAGTTTGCGTATATATGAAGCCTGGTTGCCTACGATCAAATTCTTAATCAATTGCTGAGTGATGGTGCTGCCACCTTCTACGACCTGTCCACTGCGGAGATCGTCGAGGGCGGCACGAAGTATGCGCAGGATATCGATGCCTTGATTGGTCCAGAAGTTCTTGTCTTCGGTGGCTATGGTGGCATTTTTCAAAACGGGTGCGACCTCGTCGAGCGACACTGTTGTATGAATGCCCTGGTCGGTCATTTGCATCAAGAATACACCCTTGCTGTCGTACATCTTGAGGTTATCGAGCGGCAAGAGATCGCGCAGCGTCACTACGCTGTGCTCGTATTTATTCTGCGTCTGAGTATAGAAGCGATAGGCAACGATCGTACCAGCCGAGCCTACTGAAAGGAAGACAAGGAGCAGCACGAGGGCGATGATGCTGATGGTTGTCCAGAGGTGGCGACGCGAACGATATTCTGAGTCACGGGCAGCGCGCAGGTGTTTACGTGAGAGATGGCGCAATACTTTGCGCCGCCGCCATTCCTTTTCAGCTGCTGTTTTGGGTGGCTTTGGCCTGGTTGGGAGCAGAGTGGCGACATTCCTCCCTATGACTTGAAAGCTAGCGGGAGGGGCTGCTACGCGGGTAACCGGGATGGGTTTTTCGTGTAGCGGTTGAGTGCTTTCATCGCCGTTCTTGCGTTTGAGTATGTCGCGTGTCAGACCGCCGTTCCAGGGGGAGTAGAGGGCCTGGCCATCCAGGTCCTCATTCAAGGGCGACCCGGAGGAGTGAGACCCGGAGGAGGGCGACCACAAGGGATCGCCCCTACTATGGTCCGACGAGGCGTCGTTGTTGTTTTCGTGAGGGTCTGGTGTGGGTTCATTGTCATTGTTGTGTGTGGCTTCGATTATGTCGGCGTAGGTTTGTCGTTTGGTGATGCGGGCTTTGCGCATGCGTCTGCGCGCAAGGTAGGCCAGGGCTCTTTGTTGGCGGAGGGTGAGGGTGATATCTGTTGATGTGGTGGAGTCTGAGTCCGGGTTGTTATCGCCCTTTGCAATGGAGGGTGTTTCGCTGATGTTGACAGAGTTGGACCCTGGCAGGTCCGTGGTTTCATCTGTATTTTTGTTATTATTATTGGATATTGGGGGATCTGCTGGCATTGCGGTTACCTTCTGGTTTTGGTCGCTGGTTTCATATATAACATAACATATGTCGTAGTGGTTACACAATATGTTTAGTGTGATGATGGGTTGATAAAAGTTGGGAGTGTGTGGAGGGTTATTGTACGGAGGGACGACCTCCTCTCAACAGTAGGTTTTTTGGGGCGGATCGTCACAATCGTAGGGGCGGAAGAGGGGCGCAGTGGAGTGGGGACGCTTGCGTCGCCCATGGGGGGCGGGTGGGAAGCGGCAGGGGAACAGGACGCAGGGCGACCCAAGGGTCCCCACCCTTCTTCCCTGCCACTCCCGCCCCTACGGGACGAACCCGCCCTGCGTGGGACGCGATAAATCGCGTCCCTACGCCATGATAGGTGGTTGGGGTTGTAGGGCTGCTTCGATGAGGGCGGGCAGTAATTCGTTGGTGAGGGCCTGTATCTGGCGGAGGCTTTCGGCCCAGGGGATGTCCTGGTGATCACGGGCGCCGCGAATTTCTGCGAGCTGTAGTA
>WNGL01007694.1_pt1 | contig 16447 bp, 14 predicted proteins | sample 5400591 | NCBI WGS metagenome assembly WNGL01 (sample SAMN13153377, study PRJNA577476) | soil metagenome | isolation source: 80 cm soil or saprolite under Garry oak tree replicate 1 | place: USA:California | collected 2016-06-15
GCAAACGGCGCGGCTACCTGCACGAGCTGCATGACCAGCAAGCGTCGTTTAAGCCAATCGTCAAATGGTCGGCCCGGACTGAGCGAGTTGAGCAGCTGCCCGAACTGATCGCGGAGGCCTGGCGCCAAGCGCTGACCCCGCCCAGTGGTCCGACATATGTCGAGGTCCCCGTTGACGTGCTCCTGGCTGAGGCGGGGATGCCGCGGGTCGACGCGCTCGACGCGCAACCTCCGCCGACTGCGACCGCGCCGGCCGGTCCGCTGGCCGAGGCGGCCCGATTGATATCAGCGGCGGAGCGTCCAGTGATCTGGGCGGGCGGCGGTGTGTTGCGATCAGGCGGCTGGGAGCCGCTGGTTCAGCTGGCTGAGCGGATCGATGCGCCGGTCGCGACGACGTATATGGGGAAGGGCGCCATCGCCGAGGACCATCCCCTTTCGGTCGGGTCCGCTCCGGACGACCGCGCCTTCCAGGAGCTGCTAGCCAACGCTGACGTCGTGCTCTGCGTGGGCACCGAGCTTGGCGCGGAGACGACCGCCCAGTACGTGCTGCAGTTTCGCGGGCGGCTCATCCAGATCGACGCCGATGCACGGCGGATCGGCGCAACCTACCCGGCGCTTGGGCTGGTCGGCGATGCGGCGGTCACGCTCCGAGCGCTGCTGGAACGAGTATCGGCGCGCGAGGAGGGAAACACCGGAACCGGCGCGCGGCGCGCCCGCGAGGTTTCCGAGCGCATCGACCGCGGCCTCGACGCCCAGCCTCGCAACCTCGAGCGCGGCTTGCTGGCTGCGATCCGTTCGGTGCTGCCACATGACGCGGTGCACGCGTGGGATATGACGATCCTGGGCTACTGGGCGGCCGCGCACTTCGAGGCGCTCGCACCGCGGCGATTCCTCTATCCGCTCGGGTCCGGGACGCTCGGATACGCCTGGCCGGCGGCACTCGGAGCACGTGCGGCCCTTCCGCAAACGCCGGCGCTCGCGGTCGTCGGTGATGGCGGCTTCCTCTACGGCGCGGTCGAGCTATTGAGCGCGCGGCAGCATCGGCTCGACGCCAAGCTGCTGTTGATCGATGACGGCGGTTACGGCATCCTGCGCGAGTATCAGCGCGATGCCTACCGTGGAACACACGCAGTCGACCTGGTGCAGCCCGATTTCCTCGCGCTCTGCGCTGCCTGCGGCGTTCCGAACCGGCTGACCACTCCGCATCGGCTGCCAACCGATCTCGCCTGGGCCCTCACAGTTGATGGCCCGGCGGCGATCGTCCTTCGTGAGAGGCTCGCCTCGGCAGCGCCCACGCCCTGATGGCGGGCGCCCGGCGCGTGCTCGCGGAGCCGCCCGTTTTTCACGTCGATGGAGTTCGCGAGCTGTTCGCCGGCACCGACATAGCGGTCGAGACGCGGCCGCGGCCATGGTCCGGTGACGACATCGTCGGCCTTCTCGTCTGGCAGGCCGTGACTGAGGCAGACATGGCCCGGCTGCCGGCGCTCCGGGTCATCGCTACGGGGAGTACCGGCTTCGACCACATCGATATCAATGCGGCGACGCGAAGGCAGATATGGGTGTGCAACGTTCCCGAGTACTGCGTCGAGGAAGTGGCCGACAGCACGATCGCGCTATTGCTGGCACTGCTCCGCGGCGTCGTGGTTCTGGATCGCAGCGTGCGCGCCGGAGTTTGGGACGACCATGCCGGAGGCCCGCTTCCGCGGATTTCCGATACGCGACTCGGCATCGCCGGCTTCGGACGGATCGGCCGGGCGGTCGCCCGGCGCGCCACTGCCCTGGGGATGGAGACCTGGGCGAGCGACCCGCTCGTGGCTGCCAGCGAGATCGCGGCGGCCGGCGTCACGCCCGCGTCGCTCGAGGACCTCCTGCGTGGCTGTCGCGCGGTCACGCTTCACCTGCCACTCACGAAGGACAACGAACATCTGATCGGGGCACGCGAGCTGGCGCTGATGCCACGCGGGTCGTACCTGATCAACGCTGCCCGTGGCCCCCTCGTCGACCTCGACGCCCTGCACGCCGCGCTCGAGACGGGGCAGCTGGCGGGGGCCGCCATCGACGTGCTCCCGGTCGAGCCGCCGACGCGGGAAGATCCGGTTCCATCTCATCCGCGCTTGATCGTGACGCCGCATGCCGCGTGGTACAGCCTCGCCGCCGAGCAGGAGGTTTTACGCCAGGCGACCCGCTCGGTCCGGGCGGTGCTAGAGGGCCGGGAGCCGGAGGGCGTGGTCGTCAGGCCCCCACCCTGACCATCCCCACGCAGACGGGATTTTGGTTATTGACTCTCGGGTAGATCGTCCTACAATCCGACCATGGTCCCGGTGGCCGCACGCCAGCCCGCGGCGCCCGTCTGGTCCCTGCCCCGCTTCGAGGGCCATTCCGCCACTGAAAGCGTCCGCCTTATCATCCGCGAGGCGATCGTCGACGGACGGATCCCACCCGGCGAGCAGCTTCGGGAGTCACGCCTGGTCGAGATGCTGGGCATCAGCCGAGGGACCGTCCGGGAGGCGGTCCGGCAGCTGGTCCAGGAAGGCCTCGTCGAATACCGCATGCACTACGGCGCCTTCGTCAAAGCCCAGATGCTCGAGGATCGCCTCGACGTGTACGTCGCCCGTGAGGCGATCGAGGTCTGGGCCGCCAGAACCCTGATTGGTAGAAGCGAGCCGGTCGACCTGTCGGCGCTCGACGCCGCCCTCGCCACGATGCAGACGCGGGAGGCGCGCCAGAAGCGACCGACCGAGGAGACCATCGCCGCCGACCTGCGCTTTCACCACGAACTGGTCCGGCTGGCCGGGAGCGAGCGCCTCACGCGGGCGCACGAGACCTTCGCCGATGAGACCCGAATCCTGCTTCGGCGCCACCCGCCGTATCCGTGGCGGACGTACGCCCAGGACCACCAGCAACTGATCGACGCCCTGCGCCGCCGCGACCCGAATACACCCGAGCTCGTCGCCCAACATTTGCGTCTGTCGGCGCGGCTCCTCGCCGGGAACCACGCGGACGACACCGAAGAGGGACCCGCGATCGCCGACTGAGTCGTTTGAGGGAGAACGTGTAAACCCGTCGAGGAGGAGGAAGTCGATGGCAGATACGCCGGTTGAACGACCTGGGGACCTGAGCGCAACCTCGCTGACGCGCCGCCGCCTGCTGATCAATGCCGGGGTGTTCGCGGGGGGTGTCATGCTGGCCGGTCCGCTGGCCGCGTGTGGCGGCTCGTCCGCGACGACGAGCGGAGGCACGCCAAAGCGCGGAGGCAACTTCCGGCTCGGCGTCACGGGCGGCGGCGCCGGCGACATCATCGACGGGCAGAAGATCGTCACCAAGCCCGACCAGGCACGGCTGGTCGCCGGCTTCGAAACCCTGCTCGAATACGACAAGAACTACAAGCTGCAGACGACGGGCCTTGCCGAGTCCGTGACGCAGGAGGCCTCCGACAAGTGGGTCATCCGCCTCAAGCAGGGAATCACGTTCCACAACGGCAAAACGCTCGGCGCGGACGACGTGATCTACTCGCTGCGGCGAATCAGCGATCCCAAGCAGGGACTGTTTGGCACGGCCGGCCTCGCGTCGATCGACCCCAACAAGATCGACAAAGTCGATGACCGGACGGTGCGCCTGAACCTCAAGCAGGCGGACTCAACGATCGGCGACCAGCTCGGCCAGTACTACAACGGCATCGTGCCCGTCGGGTATACGCGCGCCGGTGAGCAGATCGGGACGGGTCCGTACAAAGTCAAGAGCTTCACCAAGGGCCAGCAGAGTGTGCACGAGCGCAACACGACTTACTGGCGCAGCGGCCTGCCCTACTTCGACACGGTCACGATCATCGACTTCCCCGACGTAGCCGCCCAGGTGAATGCGCTGCGCGGCGGACAGATCGACGCCATGACCGATGTCCCCGCGGCGCAGATCAGTGTCGTCACCGGACAGAGCGGCCTCGCCATCTTGGAAGGCCAGGGCGCCGACTGGCGTCCACTCTGCATGGCGATCGACATGCCGCCGTTCGACAACAACGACGTCCGCCAGGCGTTTCGCCTGATGGTCGACCGCAACGCCATGCTGCAGCAGGTCTTCTCCGGGCACGGCCGGGTCGCCAACGATCTCTACTCGCCGTTCGATCCGGCCTACGATTCGTCACTGCCGCAGCGGCACCAGGACATCGCCCAGGCGAAGTCGCTGCTGAAGAAGGCGGGCAAGGAAAACCTGACGGTCGACCTGCACACGACGGACGGGGCGGCCGGCATGGTCGACTCGGCGAACATCTTCGCGAACCAGGCGAAGGCTGCCGGCGTGACCATCAACGTGCACAACGACCCCAACTACTACGGTGACGCCTACCTCAAGCTCGCCTTCTCCGTGGACTTCTGGGGAACGCGCAACTATCTCCCGCAGGTGGCGAACGGCAGCATCCCGACGGCACCGTACAACGAATGCCACTGGCCACCGAAGGAATCGAACTACATCAGCCTCTACCAGCAGGCCCTCGCCGAGACCGACGCCGGCAAGCGCGCCGACATCATCCACCAGATGCAGAAACTCGAGTACGAGCAGGGCGGCTACATCATCCCGATGTTCAACAACCTCGTCGATGCCTACAGCACCAAAGTCGCGGGACTCAACCAGGGGAGCAAGGCTACGCTCAACCTCGACTCCTTCGGACATGGCTTCCGGAACATCTGGTTCGCCTAGCGCCACGTTGCAAGTCGAGCCCCTCGCCGGGCCAGCGATGCTGGACCGGCCGGGGCCGACTGGAGCGCCGGCAAAGACCGGCGGCATCTGGCTGTTTATCGTGCGTCGCATCCTCCAGGGGCTGCTGGTGCTCGTGCTGGTCTCGATCGTTGTCTTTGCGGCGACGCAGGCCTTACCAGGCGATCCGGCGCGCGCAATCCTCGGCCGCGGCGCAACGCCCGCCAGCCTCGCCGCCCTCCGTGAGCAGCTTCACCTCAACCGGCCGGTCGTGGAGCAATACGTCACCTGGGCCGTCGGTCTGATTCACGGTGACGCCGGCCGGTCGTTCGCGGCGCAGGAGCCGGTCAGCAAGCTGCTCGGTGACCGCCTTATCAACACGGCCTTTCTTCTCCTCTGCTCGGGATTGATCTCCATTCCGCTGTCGATCCTGATCGGTTCCTATGCGGCGCTGTGGCGAGATCGCCCCTTCGATGTCGCCACCTCGCTGATCACCCTGGTGTTCGCCGCGCTCCCGGAGTTCGTCGTGGGCGTCGCGCTCGTCGTCCTCTTTTCCACGACCGTCTTTCACATCCTGCCCGCGATCACCCTCATCCCGCCGGGCGGCCGACCGTGGGAGCAGCCCATCGCGATCATCCTGCCGACATTGACACTCGTCCTCGCCGTGACGCCTTACGTCGTCCGCATCATGCGAGCTTCGATGGTCGAGGTCCTGGAGAGTGACTACGTCGAGATGGCGCGGCTCAAGGGCCTGCCCGAGCGCCTCGTGCTTCGCCGCCACGCTCTTCCCAATGCGCTGGGCCCGACCTTCCAGGTGATCGCCATCAACCTCGCGTACTTGGCGGGCGGCGTCATCGTCGTCGAGTACATCTTCAACTACGCCGGCATCGGCGGGGCATTACGCGACGCGGTCGCGAACCGTGACATTCCGGTGGTGCAGGCGCTCGCCATGGCGATCGCCAGCCTCTACGTCGTGCTCAACCTGCTCGCGGACATCGCCACCATCCTTGTGACGCCTCGCTTGAGGACGAGGCTCTAGCCATGGCCATTGTCAGCCAGGTCGTTACCCCCGAAGTCGTGACCAAACGCCAGCCAACCGGCGCGCTGATCCGGAGCGCGCTGCGGCTGCGGCGGACCCAGATCGGCCTGGGGCTCGTTCTCGTCATCCTCACGATCGCGATCATCGGCCCGCGCATCGCCCCCCACGGCGGCAACGATTTCGTAGGCACGCCAAACAGCCTGAAGGTTCCCGGCGCCCTGTTCGGCACCGACCACATCGGACAGGACGTCTGGAGCCGCTTCCTGCACGGCGGGCTCACGATCCTGGTGCTGGCCGCAGCGGCAACTCTGCTGGGCCTGGTGTTGGGCATTGCGGTCGGCCTGGTCGCCGCCTATTCGCGCAACGTTCTGGACGACATCCTGATGCGCGCGATGGACGTGATCCTGGCCTTCCCGCAGATCATGCTGGCGCTGGTCGCGATCGCGACCGTGGGCCCGAACCCGCTGACGATCATCCTGGCGGTGGGGTTGACCACGATGCCTCGCGTCGCCCGCGTCACCCGCGGTGCCAGCCAACCGGTGGTGGAGCGTGACTTCGTCGCTGCCGCCGAGGCGATCGGCGTCCCGCGGTTCCGCATCCTGCTCAGCGAGATCTTCCCCAACATCCTGAGCCCGTTGCTGGTCGAGGCCAGCTTGCGGCTCACCTACGCGATCGGCGTCATCGCCGCGCTCGCCTTCCTCGGCTTCACGACGAATCCGGGAGCCGCCGACTGGGGCCTGATGATCCAGGAAAACTACATCGCGCTGACGGTGCAGCCGTGGGGCGTCGTCCTCCCGGTCGCCGCCATCGCACTCCTGACGGTCGGCACCGGCCTGATCGGGGACGGCATCGCGCGCGCCGCCGCCGGGATCGATCGCGTTCGGGGCGCGGCCTGATGGGCAAAGCCGCCATCGTCGTCGATCGGCTCCACATCGGCCTGCACGGGTCGCCGTCGGACATCGTCAACGACGTCTCGTTCAGCATCGCCCCCGGGGAAGTCCTCGGCCTCGTCGGCGAATCCGGTTCCGGCAAGACGACCGTCGGGCTGGCCCTTCTCGGCCACGCCCGGCGCGGCGCCGAGATCAAGGGAGGCTCGGTACGCATCGGTGACATCGAGGTGCTGGAGCTCGATCCGGCGGAGCGCGCCCGCTTGCGCGGCCGCGTCATCAGCTACGTCCCCCAGGATCCGGCGTCCGCCCTCAATCCTGCGCTGCGCATCGGAACCCAGCTGCGGGAAGTGCTCGAGGCCCACAACTTTGGCAAGAACGCGGACGAGCGTCGGGCGCGGATCGCCGAGATGATGCGCGAGGTCGCGCTGCCCGACACGGCGCGCTTCCTTCGCAACTATCCCCACGAGCTGTCGGGCGGCCAGCAGCAGCGCATCGGGCTCGCTATCGCCTTCGCCTGCCGCCCTCGCGTCATCGTGCTCGACGAGCCCACGACCGGCCTCGACGTCACGACCCAGGCCCACGTCCTCGGCACCGTCCGCGAGCTGGCCGCGGCGCACGGCGTGGCCGCGCTCTACGTCAGCCACGACCTCGCCGTCGTCGGGACGCTCGCCACGCGGGTGGCGGTGATGTACGCCGGGCGGATCATCGAGCTCGGGCCGTCCTTCGAGATGTTCCAGGCGTCGAGCCATCCCTACACGCAGCGCCTGATCGTCGCCATCCCGCACCTCACCGGCGGGCGCGAGCTGGTCGGAATCGCCGGGCACGCGCCGTCGCCCGGGAGTCGCCCGTCCGGCTGCGCCTTCGAGCCACGTTGCACCTTTGCCATTCCCCAGTGCCGCGAGGCGATGCCGGCGCTGCGGCCGATCGCCGACGTTCACGACGTCCGCTGCATTAGAGCGGAAGAGGTCCGAGCGCAGGCGCCGATTCGGGGTGGAGAGATTCCGCGCAACGGCTCGGCCAAAGGGGTCCAGCCGGTGCTGTCGCTGCAGGGCGTCCATGCCGGCTACCGGCGGCGGACGGTGCTGCACGACATCAACTTCGAGCTCGCGCCGCACGAGTGCCTCGCGCTCGTGGGGGAGTCTGGATCGGGAAAGACGACGCTGGCGCGGTCGATCGCGGGACTCCACGGCGACCGCTGGGGTGTGATCACCTACAAGGGCACCGCGCTCGCCAACGTCGCCCGCGCGCGCCCGCGTGAAATTCGCCGCTCGATCCAGTACGTGTTTCAGAATCCCTACGGCTCGCTCAACCCGCGGCGCACCATTCGCCAGATCATCAGCCAGCCGCTCGAGGTCTTCGGCAATGTCAAGAAGGATCAGGTCGACCGGCGGGTCGCGGAGATGCTGGAGCGGGTCTCGCTGACGGCCGGCTACGCGAATCGCTTTCCGGACCAGCTCTCCGGAGGCGAGCGGCAGCGCGTGGCGATCGCCCGCGCGCTCATCTGCGAGCCATCGGTCCTGATCTGCGACGAGGTGACCTCGGCGCTCGATGTCAGCGTGCAGGCGGCGATCGTCGAGCTGCTTCACAGCCTGCAGCGAGACCTCGGCCTCTCGATGCTGTTCGTTACCCACAACCTGCCGCTGGTGCGATCCATCGCGCAGCGCATCGCAGTGATGAGCCATGGGCGGATCGTCGAGCTCGGCGGCGTCGCCCAGGTGCTCGAGGAACCCAAGGATGAATACACGTCGCGCCTGCTTTCTGACACGCCGTCACTGGAGGTGGCGCTCGAGACCGCCGTCTCGTGAGTAGCGGACCGCCCGTCGTCGCGGAGGCAGAACACGTACCCGTTTGAGCGGTTCAGCGAGAGGGCGAAGGGAGTGCTGGTCTTCGCGGAGCAAGAGGCTCAGATGGGCCGCCAGTCGTACATCGGAACCGAGCACGTGCTTCTCGGCCTCATGCGCGATAACAGCGGGCTCGCCGGTGCGGCGCTAAGGGCGCTCGGACTTCGCCTGGAGGAGGTCCGGCAGACCGTCGGCCGTCTCCGCGAGAGTGAACCCGATCTCTCGGTCAAGCAAATGATTCCAACGTCGGCGGTCAAGGAGGTCATCGAGCGCGCCTTCCACCAGGCGCAAAGTGAAAAGAGCAGTCGAGTTGACACGGGCCACCTGCTGATTGGCCTTCTGCAGGAGGACCCTGGGATTGGTGTGCGCGTGCTGCGAGAGCACGGCCTGTCGGTTGAACGGGTTGGGTTGGAAATCACGCGCCTGCGCAGCGGCGGAATGATCGAGGCCGAGGGCGTGGAGTTGAGCCAGACCCTCCGGCTGACGCATCTGGACCTGGTCGATGAGAAGGGCAACCCCATCCTTGTCGACATCATGTTTCCGCCGGACTATTCACTCGAGCAGGTTGACCGCGTTACGGAGCGAATCAAAGGGGCCGTTCAGAGCGGGGAAAATGCGTCGAAATCTTGATGGAGGGTGGTGAGGCGATGAACACCGAGGTCATCGTCACCTGTGCGGTGACAGGGGCGGGGGATACGGTGGGCCGGCATCCGGCGGTTCCGGTTACGCCGAAGCAAATTGCGGAGGCCGTAATCGAGGCGGCCAACGCCGGCGCTGCTGTGACCCACATTCACGTACGCGATCCCAAGACTGGCAAGGGCGGCCGTCATCCTGACTGGTATCGCGAGGTGGTCGAGCGAGTCCGCGGCAGCCGTGTCGACGTGATCATCAATCTCAGCGCTGGCATGGGCGGCGACTACGTTGTCGGCGACCCGGATCCCCTGAAGCCAGGCGAGGGCACGGATCTGGTTGGTGCGCTCGAGCGGCTGAAGCATGTCGAGGAGCTGCTGCCCGAGATCTGCACCCTCGACTGCGGCACCCTGAACTACGGTGATGGCAACCTCACCTATATCAGCACGCCGGCGATGCTGCGCACGGCGGCGCGCCGTGTCCAGGAGTTGGGCGTCAAACCGGAGCTCGAGTGCTTCGACATGGGCCACGTCTGGCTGGCGCGGCAGATGCATTCCGAGGGCCTGCTCGACGACCCGCCGATGTTTCAGCTATGCCTCGGGATTCCCTACGGGGCGCCTGCCGACACCAATGCCATGAAGGCCATGCGCGACGAGCTTCCTGAGGGTGCGATATGGGCGGCTTTTGGCATCAGCCGGCACCAGATGCCGATGGTGGCTCAGTCGGTGCTGCTCGGCGGCCATGTCCGCGTCGGGCTGGAGGACAATCTTTACCTCAAGAAGGGCGTCTTCGCGAGCAACGGCCAGCTGGTCGAGAAGGCGATCCAGATCATCGAGCTGCTGGGGGCCCGCGCACTCACGCCGGCGGAAGCACGCACCAAGCTTCGCCTCAAGACCGCACGGCCGGCCGCCGTTTCGTGAGGAGCCCCCAACCCGAAAGGCTTGCCGTCATCGGGACGGGCGTGATCGGGAGCGGCTGGGCCGCGCGGGCGCTCGCCAGGGGTCTCGACGTCGTGGCCTGGGATCCCGCAACCGGGGCGGAGGCCCGCCTACGCGCGGCCGTCGCCAACGCCTGGCCGGCGCTGACGCGCGTGGGGCTAGCCAGAGGCGCGTCCCGACGGCGCCTCACGTTCGCCAGCGACCTCAACAGTGCGGTCCAGGATGCCGACTTCGTGCAGGAGAGCAGTCCTGAGGACGAGGCATTGAAACGATCGCTGCTCGCGGACATCGATCGCGTCGCGCGCGCCGGTGTCGTCATCGCGTCCAGCTCGTCCGGCCTGTTGCCCACCCGGATCCAGGCGCGCTGCCGGCATTCGGAGCGTGTCCTGATCGGACATCCGTTCAACCCCGTCTATCTGCTGCCGTTGGTCGAGGTCGTCGCGGGTGAGCGAACCAAAGCCGGTGCCGTCAACAAGGCGAGTGCCTTTTATCGGAGGCTGGGGATGCGACCCCTGCATGTCCAGCACGAGATCGCCGGCTACATTTCGGACCGGCTACAGGAAGCGCTCTGGCGTGAAGCCCTCCACCTGGTTGCCGACGGGGTCGCCACCACCGAGGAGATCGACGCGGCCATCGTCTTCGGCCCTGGACTTCGGTGGGCCTTCATGGGCACCTTCCTCGCGTTCCACCTCGCGGGCGGCGATGGCGGGATGCGGCACATGCTCGAGCAATTCGGTCCGGCACTGAAGCTACCGTGGACCAGGTTGCGCGCGCCTGAGCTCACGACCGAGCTGGCACGGCGGGTGGTCAGTGGCACCAAAGCCCAGGCCAACGGCCGGTCGGTGAAAGAGCTGGAGCGCTGGCGCGATGATCAGCTGATCCGGATCATGACGGTCACGGGCGCATGAACTTCGGTCTCACCGACGAGCAGCAGATGGTCGTCAATACCGTCCGTGGCTTCGTCGAAAAGGAGCTGTACCCGCTGGAAGCCGATGTCGAGCGGACTGGTCACGTGCCGCTCGAGGTTGGCCGCGAGATTCAGCGGAAGGTCAAAGCGCTCGGCTTCTATGCGCCAAACATTCCCGAAGAATTCGGCGGCGGGGGCCTCGACAACCTGACCTTCGCCCTGCTCGAGCGCGAGCTTGGCCGCACCACCTGGGCGCTCCACGTGTGGTGGGGGCGCCCGTCCAATATCCTATGCGCCGGTAACGCGGAGCAGCGAGCGCGTTACCTGGCACCCAGCGTTCGGGGCGAGAAGACTGACGCGCTGGCCATCTCGGAACCGGATGCCGGGTCCGACATCCGTGGAATGCGCTGCGCGGCCCGAATGGACGGCGACGACTGGATCATCAACGGCACGAAGCACTTCATCAGCCATGCGGACGCGGCCGATTTCGTGATTCTCTTCGCGAGCACGGGTGAAGAGAAGGTCGGTGGCCAGGTCAAGAAACGCATCACGTGCTTCCTTGTTGACAAGGGAACGCCGGGTTTCGACGTCAAGCCGGGCTATGAATCGGTCTCGTACCGCGGCTACAACAACAGCATCCTGACCTTCGACGACTGCCGGGTCCCGTCATCGCAGATCCTGGGCGAGGAAGGCCGCGGGTTCGAGATGGCCAACACCTGGTTGCGTTCGACGCGATTGAGCGTGGCGGCGACGAGCGTGGGCAAGGCGCGTCGAGCCCTCGACCTGGCGCTCAACCACGCCGCCCGCCGTCGCCAGTTCGGTAGCCCCATCGGAAAATTCCAGGGCGTGTCGTTCCAGCTTGCCGACATGGTCACGGAGATCGATGCGGCGGATTATCTGACCCTGGCCGCGGCGTGGCGTCTTGACCAGGGCCTGCATGCGGACCGCGAGATCGCGCAGGCGAAGCTCTTCGCCTCGGAGATGGTGGCGCGCGTCACCGACCGCGCGATCCAGATTTTCGGCGGCATGGGATTGATGAACGAGCTTCCCCTGGAGCGCATGTGGCGTGATGCCCGCGTCGACCGCATCTGGGACGGCACCAGCGAGATTCAGCGGCACATCATCGCGCGCGAGATGCTGCGGCCGCTGGGAGCCTGAGGACGATGGCCGAGCCGCCGCTTCGCATCACGCGCAACGGTGCGGTGCTCGAGGTCGTGCTCGATCGTCCACCGGCGAACGCGATCGACGCCGCCACCAGCCGGGCGATGGGCGAGTGCTTCGCCGAGTTTCGCGATGATCCCGAGCTGCGGGTCGCGATCATCACCGGCGCGGGCGAGAAGCTGTTCTCCGCCGGCTGGGACCTCAAAGAAGCCGCTCAGGGGATGCCGCCCGATAGCGACTACGGCGTCGGGGGATTCGGCGGGCTCCAGCAATTGCCGAACCTGAACAAGCCGGTGATCTCCGCCGTCAACGGGATGGCGGTCGGCGGCGGCTTCGAACTGGCCTTATCGGCCGACCTGATCATCGCCGCCGAACACGCGCGCTTCTCCCTTCCTGAGGCGCGGGCGGGAACCATCGCGGACGCCGCGACCATCAAATTGCCGCGCCGCATTCCGTACCACGTCGCCATGGACATGCTGTTCACCGGTCGGTGGATGGATGCGGCGGAGGCACTCCGTTGGGGTCTGCTGAAAGAGGTCGTGCCGGGCGCCGAGCTGAGCCGCGGGCCCGGGAACTTGCGCAGATGCTGGCGCAGGGCCCGCCGCTCGTCTTCGCCGCGATCAAAGAGGTCGCGCGCGAGACGGTAACGCTATTGGAACAGGAGGCGCTGGCGCGGGTCGCCGGGCGGCAGCTTCCCACGGTCGACCGGCTCTACTCGAGTGAGGACCAAGTCGAAGGGGCGCGCGCGTTCGTCGAGAAGCGCGAACCTATTTGGAAGGGCCGCTAGGGATTTCGATTGCCAAGGCGGTCCCAGCTGACCACGTCGTCGAGCGGACGGCGGCCCCGCGGCACCGGCGCATTCGGAGGCAAGCGCAGCGCTTCCGGCCCGGTCGGGTAGCCGACCGAGAGCACCGTGCGCAGGTAGCGGTTTTTCGGGATGCCGAGGAGGTCGCGGGCGCGTTGCTCGTTGTCCTGCGGATAGATCGAGCCGATGCAGGTGCCGACCCCATGGGCCCACGCCGCCAGCATGAGGTTCTGGATGAGCCGGCCCTCGTCCATGCAGGTCCAAGCATCGTCGCCATGCATGACGAGCGCGAGGCCTAAAGTCGCGCCGGCGAGGTGGCCGGCAAAGGCCCCGCATTTCGAGAGCGCTCGCAGCGTGTCGCGGTTGCGCACAACGATCAGGTCCCAGGGCTGCGTGTTCTTGGAGGAGCCGGTCCAGCGGCCGGTATCGAGGATGTCCCGCAGCACGTCGGACGGAATCTCGCGATCCGAAAACTGGCGCACGGCGCGCAGCGACCGGATCCATTCCGTCTGGTGCACCGGCCAAGTTTATCGTTCTGCTTACAGACTCCCGTCTATGGGTCGGTTGACTGACGGACCACGCGCGCGTCGAGCGCCAGTACACCGGGCTCGAGCACCAGAAGCGGATTGACTTCGACCTCAGCGATGTCGGGCCGGGCGGCAGCGAGCTCCGACAGCGCGCTCAACGCGTGAGCGGCCGCCTCCACATCGAAACGCGGACGGCCACGATGACCCAGCAGCAACTGGGCACCGCGTAACGAACTTATCAGCGCGACGCCCTGCTCGACGGTGACGGGCGCGAGCGCCACCGCCAGGTCGCGGAAGAGCTCGGCGGAGATGCCGCCCAGGCCCACCAAGGCAACCGGCCCGAAGCGCCGATCGCGTTTCACGCCGATCAGCAGCTCGAGGCCGCGCGCAAGCGGCGCCTCCGTCTCGACGGAGAAACTCGTTGGGTGGAGTCGGGCCTGCATCTCGCGAAACGCATCTGTGAGCTGCCGTTCGTCAGCGATCGCGAGGCGGACGCCGCCGGCGTCGCTCTTGTGCGCGGCGCCGAGCGCCTTGAGCACGACCGGATAGCCAATCGCGGCGGCCGCCGCGATGGCGGCGTTCTCCGATTCGGCCGTTCGCGCCTCGGCGAAAGGAATCCCAGCCTCGGCCAGGAGTTGGCGCGTGCCGAAGTAGTCGGTCGGGACGGGCGCCGCGGAGCGGCTCGGGGATGGAAGGGACGGCACTCCGCGCGGCGGGTTCGCGGTGCGGTCCGCAAGCCGGCCGAGTGATCTGGCGGCGGCATCGATGTCGGCAAAGACCGGCACGCCGTCGTGGCGTAGCTGCTGCGAGGTGGGCGATTTCGGATACATCGAGTGGACCATCAGGAAACGGCCGGCGTCATGCGCGGAGCGGGTCAATGCGGCCGCGACCTCAAGCTCGAGGCGTCGATAGTCCTCGGACTGCTCGCTGTAGCCGCCAAAGTACCCGGTCAGTAGCAGCGCGTCGGCCTCGCCGGATTGGGCCATCAGGCGGACCACGCGCTCGAAGTTGAAGACGTCTTCCTCGCCCGCGCCGGCGATGTCGACGGGATTGCCGGTCGAGGCCGTCGGCGGCAGAATGCCGGCGAGCGATGCGCTTAGACGGTCGCTGAATCCGTCGACCAGCAGGCCGCGGGCGATCAGACGGTCGGCGGCGAGCGCGACGTGACCTCCGCCATCGCCGGCGATCGCGACCCGGTGGCCGGCAGGCTGGTGCGGCGCTAGCAGCACCTGGAGGAGGTCGACCATCTGTTGCGGCGTCTGGACGCGATACATGCCGCTCGCTCGACATGCCGCATCGACCGCGATCGAATCACTGACCAGGGCTCCCGTGTGCGAATGCGCGACGCGCGCGCTCGCCGGGGTCTCCCCGATGGTGAGCAGGACGACCGGCTTGCCGGCGGCGGCGGCCGATTCCGCGATCGACGCGAATGCCCGTCCGTCAGCGAAGTCCTCGACGTAAACCGCGATTGCGCGGGTCGGCGCGTGGTCGATCATCGCCTGAAGGCATTCGGCGGCGTCGACGTCTGCCTGGTTTCCGACGGAGATGAAGCGTGAGAACCCGAGGCCGGCGTCGTGGCCGAGCTGGGCAAGCTCTAATCCGAGGTTGCCGCTTTGCGAGATGAGGCCGACCGGTCCGGGGTGGAAGCGATCCCAGGTCAGGTTGAGCTCGGTGCTAGTGTCCGCGATGCCGAGACAGTTGGGACCAACCAGCACTGCACCGGCCGCACGGACGCGGTCCACCATCGCCTTCTGGAGGGTCAGCCCGGCGGCATCTTTTTCGCCGATTCCCGCGGTGATCGCGACGATGGCGCGGGCGCCGGCGCGCAGCGACTCATCGAGCGCCGCTTCGAAGCCGGAGGCGCGCACCACGATCGCCACCAGCTCGGGCGGCTGCGGCAGGTCGGCGAGGGAAGGGTAGCTCGGCTGGCCCAGGATGTGCTCGCCGCGACGGTTGACGAGGAACACGGACCTGCGATGCGCGCCCCTCAGCGCGTTGCGTGCCAGCGCGTAGCCCCACTTCGTCGGATCGCCGGAGGCTCCCAGGATCGCGAGGGTTTTGGGATCGAAGAGCGCGCGCAGGTCGCGCGTCAGCGCCGTGCTGGCCCCCCGGAGGTCTGGGGCACGGCGTCGGTAGGAAATGGCAGCGCGATCGGGTCAGTGGCGAGCCGGCTGCGCCCTTGCGCATCGAAGCGATCCAACCCGAGCTGGCTGACGTTGACGACCGTGGTCCTGCCCTCGAGCGCCAGGTCGGCGGCGATGCGGGCGACGGCGGGACCCCACATCATCCCATGTCCGCCAGCGGAGGCGACCGTGACGCCCTCGATCATCGACCGGTCCGTTTTCATGGCCGGGCCGAAGATCGGCAGATGGTCCGGCGTGTAGTCGATGGTCGCGGCCCACACTTTCCGCAGTTCCAATCCGTCGGTCACGGGCAGGAAATGGGCCAGGCGTCGGCGCATCGCATCGAGGTATGCCCAATCGATCGAGCGCGCCGGGCCGGGCGTCTCATCAGGATTGCTCATGCCGAAGAGCAGGCCTCCGTCTTCGAGGCGCCAGTAGAGGCCACCGGAGAGATCGAAGGCCATGGCCCGGCGATCGACCTGGAAGGCGACGTGCGGTTCGGTCACGGCAACCTGATGGCGAACCGCGCCGGCCGGAATGGGGACGCCGATCACCGCGCCGACGTCGCGGAGCTGTGGGCCGCCGGTCAAGACGACGCGCTCGGTTTCGATGCGGCCCTGGTTAGTGAGGACAGCGGTAACGCGTTGGCCCGATTCGCCGGGCTTGGTTTCGATTCCGGTGAAGGCGCAGTGCTCGCGGAGCTCGACACCCGCCGCCTGCATCGCGAGCGAGTAGGCGCGGACGTTCCTCATGGGATCGATGCATCCGTCGGTCGCCGCGTAACTGGCGCCGCGAATGCTCGAGGCGCGCAGCTCGGGATCGAGTCGAGCGGCCTCAGCAGGATCGACCCAACGGACGTCGAGGCCGGCCTGCCGCTGCATCGCCACGCGCTCCCGACCGG
>WNGL01004628.1_pt1 | contig 16444 bp, 17 predicted proteins | sample 5400591 | NCBI WGS metagenome assembly WNGL01 (sample SAMN13153377, study PRJNA577476) | soil metagenome | isolation source: 80 cm soil or saprolite under Garry oak tree replicate 1 | place: USA:California | collected 2016-06-15
TCGAGATCTTCCGCCGGGCGCTCGAGAAGGGGGCCTCGGACGGGCGCTGGCCCGCCGGCGGGCCCGCCTTCTCGGTCGAGACGCCCCGCGACCCGAAGCACGGTGATTTCGCGGTGAACGCGGCGATGGTGCTCGCCAAGGCTGCCGGGAAGCCGCCGCGCGAGCTCGCGAAGGCGATCCTCGACGAGGTCCGCGCGCAGGACGCCTCGGGCGAGGTCGTCGGCCTCGAGATCGCCGGCCCCGGCTTCATCAACGTGCGGCTCGCGCCGGACGTCTGGCTCCGCGCCCTCGAGCGCGCGGTCGCCGCTGGTGCCGCGTGGGGCCGATCCCGGATCGGGGAGGGAAAGCGGGTCAACGTCGAGTACGTCTCGGCGAACCCGACCGGCCCGATGCACGTCGGCCACGGGCGGAATGCCGTCACCGGGGACGCGGTGGCCCGCCTGCTCGCCTGGAGCGGCCACGAGGTCACCCGCGAGTACTACGTGAACGACTTCGGCGCGCAGGTGCAGACGCTCGCGCGCTCGGTCCACCTGCGCTACCAGGAGCTCGCGGGCCGGTCGGTGACGTTTCCTCCGAAGGGGTACCCGGGCGAGTACGTGATCGACATCGCGCGGACGATCCGCGCGGAGGTCGGCGACCGCTACCTGGACGCGCCCGAGGCGGAGTGGCTCGCGCCGTTCCGCGATCGCGCGGTCGCGTTCGTGCTCGAGCTGATCCGCGGCGACCTCGGCGCGATCGACATCGCGTTCGACGTCTGGTCCTCGGAGAAGGCGCTCTACCAGAGCGGGACGGTGGAGCGGTTCCTCGCGGACCTCGAGGCGAAGGGGCTCGTCTACGTCGGCAAGCTCCCGCCCCCGAAGTCGAAGAAGGGCGCGGCGGGCGGCTCGGCGGGGCAGGTGACGCAGGAGGCGGACGAGGAGGGGGTCTCGGCCTCCGACGACCTCACGCTCTTCCGCTCGTCGCGGTTCGGCGACGAGGTGGACCGGCCGGTGAAGAAGGCGGACGGCACGCCGACCTACTTCTGCGCCGACATCGCCTACCACTCTCAGAAGCGGCAGCGGGCCGACGCCCTGGTGGACGTGCTCGGCGCGGACCACGGCGGGTACGTCCCGCGGCTCAAGGCGGCGCTCCAGGCGCTCGGCCACGCCGCGTCCGACCTCCACGTCGTCCTCATCCAGATGGTGAACCTCACCCGCGGCGGCGAGGCCGTGAAGATGGGGAAGCGCGCCGGCAACGTCGTCTGGCTGCGCGAGGTGGTGGACGAGGTCGGCCGCGACGCGACGCGGTTCATCTTCCTCACCCGGCGCGCCGACGCGCAGCTCGACTTCGACGTCGAGCTCGCGAAGCGGCAGACCCTCGACAACCCGGTCTTCTACGTGCAGTACGGCCACGCGCGGCTCGCCGCGATCGCCCGCAAGGCGGCGGAGGCGGGGGTGCCGGTCCCCGGCTTCGACCTCGAGGCGGCGCGCACGCTCGTCGCGCCGGAGGAGCAGGACCTCATCCGCCGGATCGCCTCGTTCCCGGACCTCGTCGCCGGCGCGGCGCTCGCGTACGAGCCGCACCGGATCGCCTTCTGGCTGCAGGAGACCATCGCGGCCTTCCACTCGTATTACACGCAGGGGAAGAAGACCGGCGAGCGGGTGATCGGCCCGGATCCGCGGAAGACCGCGGGGCGCCTGTTCCTCTGCCTCGCGCTCCGGCAGGTGCTCGCGAACGGCCTCGCGATCCTCGGCGTCGCGGCGCCCGACCGGATGGAGAGTCCGGAAACTCGCGACGACGGCGAGGGGGCCTAGAATTCGTCCGATGCGTGAAGGGAACCTCCGGGTGCGGCCGCGAGAGAAGTTCCAGCTCTCGCTCGACGGCAAGCAGGTCGCCTCGATCGTCGTCGGGGCGCTCGTCGTCCTCGGCCTGGTGTTCGTCCTCGGCCTGAACGTCGGAAAGCAGCTCGGCGCACGCCAGGGGGGCGAGGCGCCGCGCCCGGGCGACCTGGACGCGCTCGACCGTGCCCCCGCCGCGACGCCCACGAAGCCGGAGCCGCTCACCTTCCACGACCGTCTCACGAAGGACAAGCCGGCACCCCCGCCGCCCCCGGAGCCGTCGTCCGAGCCTGCGCCTGCTTCTCCGGCCGCGAAGCCGGCGCCCGCGCCCGCGTCTCCGCAGCCGCCCGCGCCCGCTCCGGTCGCCGCGCCGTCGCCCGCCGCGCCGGTGGCCGAGCCCGAGCCCGCCCCGTTCGCACCGCCCCTCAAGCCTTGGACGGTCCAGCTCGCCGCCGCCGGGGATCGCACCGAGGCCGAGCGGATCGCGACGCGGTTCGCCTCGCTCAACCCCCGCGTCGAGGAGGCGTTCGTGAAGGGGAAGGGGCGGTTCTACCGGGTGCGGGTCGGCTCGTTCGAGACGAAGGACGCCGCGCAGCGCTACCTCAGCGACGTCGCCCGCGAGACCGGCGCGAAGGGTATCGTCGCTCCCACGAAGTGAGGACAAGGTCCAAGGCATGAGCACGTTCGAGAAGCCGAAGCGCGTCGAGAAGCCCTGGGGCCACGAGCTCTGGTGGGCGCAGACCGACCGGTACGTCGGGAAGCTCCTGCACGTGAAGGCGGGGTCCCAGCTCTCGCTGCAGTACCACGTGAAGAAGGACGAGACGATCCACCTCTGGAGCGGCGACATGGTCCTCGTGCTCCAGGTGGACGGGAAGCTCGTCGATCACCCGATGAAGCCGGGCGACAGCTACCGTGTGAAGCCGGGCACGGTGCATCGCATGCGGGCCGTCACCGACGTGGACGTGCTCGAGGTCTCGACCCCCGAGGTCGAAGACGTCGTGCGCGTGCAGGACGATTACGGGCGATAGATTCTCCGGTCGGCCCGCACTGGGCGCGAAATGAAGTTCGCGCCGCGGTGCGCCGTGCGTAGCGCGTGACGCGCACCCGGGCGGAGCATGCGATCCCTTCGATCGAGCGCCCCCGCAGGCGAGCGTCTCCCGCTCCGGCTCGCGCCCGAAGGCGCGAGCCGTCGGTGCAATCAATCAGCGGAGGAGCAGCGCGAGCGCAGCGACGAGCGCGATCGCCGCGAAGAGGAGTGCGGCCATTGCGCGCGGGTCGCCCTTCCGCTCACGCACACCGTGCAGCGCGGGGAATGCGCCGGCGCGCACCCACTGCGTCGCGTTGTCCGCGCGCACGAGGTCCTCGTCCTCGAGGAACCCGTGGTCGTAGAGATCGTGGAGCACCCCGAGGCTCGGGACGACGAGCTCCTCGCCCGCCGCGTTCCGCACCCGGTAGGACCTCCGGCGTGTCATGCCGGGCCGAGCTCCGCGCAGATCGCCTCCGCGACCTTGAGGCCGTCCACCGCGGACGAGACGATCCCGCCCGCATACCCGGCCCCCTCGCCGGCCGGGTAGACGCCGCGGATCGACGGCGAAACGAGGTCCTCCCCGCGCACGATGCGGCATGGCGAGCTCGTGCGCGACTCGATCCCGATGAGGAGCGCGTCGTCCGTGACGAAACCGCGCATGCGCCGGCCGAACGCCGTGATCCCCGCCTGGAGCGCCTCGCGGATGCGGGGAGGGTAGAGCCGCGCGAGGTCGGCCGCGACGACGCCGGGGCGGTAGGACGTCTTCCCCGGCGGTGCGCCCGGGCGCCCGGCGAGGTAGGCCGAGAGCCGCTGGGCCGGCGCGTGGTAGCCGCCGCCGCCGAGCCGGTACGCCTCGCGCTCCCACTTCCGCTGCCAGTCGAGCCCCGCGAGCGGCCCCTCGAACCCCTCGGCGGCGTAGTCCGCCTGCGACACCGCGACGACGATGCCCGCGTTCGCGAGGGGGGAGGAGCGCTGCGAGTTGGACATTCCGTTCGTGCAGAGCATCTCCGGCTCGGTCGGCGTCGGGACCACGACCCCGCCCGGGCACATGCAGAAGGAGAAGACGCCGCGGGCCTCGCCCTCGATCCTCGGGTTGTCGGCGAGCCGGTAGTCGGCGGGCGGGAGCTTCGCGTGGCGCTGCTCCGTCCCGTACTGGATCCGGTCGATGAGCGCCTGCGGGTGCTCGGCCCGGAACCCGGCCGCGAACGGCTTCGCCTCGATCGCCCAGCCGCGGTGCGCGAACAGCTCGAACAGCTCGCGGGCGCTGTTCCCGGGCGCGAGGACGAGCCGATCCGAGTCGAGCGTCCGTCCGTCGGCGAGCCGGAGCCCTTGGAACCGCCCGCCCGCGACCTCCAGGTCCACCGCGCGGGCGCCCCAGACGAACGTGCAGCCGCCGCGCTCGAGCTCCTCGCGCATCGCGGTGATCGCGGCAGGCAGGACGTCCGAGCCCACATGGGGCTTCCCCTCCGCGAGGATGCGCGCCGCGTCGCCGAACCGGGCGAACAGCTCGACCACCTTGCGGACCGCGGGGTGGTGGATCCGGGTCCCGAGCTTGCCGTCCGTGTACGCGCCCGCGCCGCCCTCGCCGAAGTTCATGTTCGACTCGGGATCGAGCGCCCCCTCGCGCATGAGCAGGGCGACGTCGCGCCGGCGCGGGCTCACCGGCTTGCCGCGCTCCACGACGACGCTCCGCACCCCCCGCTCGAGGAGCGCCCAGGCGCAGAAGAGCCCGGCCGGTCCGGCGCCGAGCACGAGCGGTGGCACGTCCGGTCGCCTGGCGCGCGGCGGCGGAGGCTCGGGGTCGGGCGCCGGCGTGACGTCGGGCGCCCCGCTCCGGACCTCACCCTCGATCGTGACCTCGACGTTGAGGAGCCAGCGCGGGTGCCCCTTCTTCCGCGCGTCGAGCGAGCGACGCACGACGACGAGATCGCGCAGGTGCTCCCGGCCGATCCCGAGACGCTCGGCGGCGCGTGCGACGACCTGTGCGTCGTCCTCGTCGAGCCAGAGCGGGATGTTCGTGACCCGGAGGCGCATGGTTCCTGGTTGGCCGCGTAGGGTGCTACGCGCTTGCTCCGCGCGTCGCGGGTGGGGTGCGAAGGGCGCTACGCAGTCCAGCGTGCGACCGGACGGGGGCTCCCTCGGCGCAACCATCGAATATCACTGATGGGTCCCTGGATGAAGGGGATTGGCCCGCGGGTTGCTGACTCGGGGGACGCACAGGCCGTGTCCGCTTTCGTATCTTCCCCCGAGGAGAACGCAATGATTCCTGGAACGCTCGACAACAAGGGGACGAAGATCCTCGCGAAGTCGCTCTTCAAGGAGCTGCGCGGGAACGGCTACTCGACGAATCAGATCCTGAGCCTCTCCACCGAGCTCATCGACCTCGTCACGCAGGGCCTGAAGGACGACCACGCGCAGGCCGCCGCAGCTGCGGAGGCTTCGGTCGCGAACGAGGCGGCCGTCGGCCAGGCGCGCGCGGCGCTGTAGCCAGCGTTCAAAGCGGTGGAGTTCCCATCGGGCGGCACCGGCCAAGCCGGCGCCGCCCCTCGTGTTTTCGGCTCCGGGTTTCCGTTGACGATCCAAGGGTCGGAAGGTAGGTTAGCCGCCCGTTTTCGCCCCTGAACCGCTTTCCGGGAGGACTCCACGATGGCTCGCATCGCAATCAACGGCTTCGGTCGCATCGGGCGCTGCATCCTGCGCGCTGCGCTGGAGCGCAACGAGCGGGACCTCGAGATCGTCTCGATCAACGACCTCACGGACACGAAGACCCTCGCCCACCTCCTCAAGTACGACTCCGTCCACGGCAAGCTCGACGCGGACGTGAAGGCGACGGAGAAGGCGATCGTCGTGAACGGCCAGGAGATCCAGATCACGGCGATCAAGGCGCCGGCGGACCTCCCCCACGCCGCGAACAAGGTCGACCTCGTCCTCGAGTGCACCGGCCTGTTCACCGACAAGGAGAAGGCGGAGGGCCACCTCAAGGCGGGCGCGCCGCGCGTCCTCATCTCGGCCCCGGCGAAGGGCGCCGACATCACCGTCGCCTTCGGCATCAACCATCAGCAGATCGACAAGGCGAAGCACAAGATCATCTCGAACGCCTCCTGCACCACGAACTGCCTGACGCCGGTCGCGAAGGTCCTGCTCGAGTCGTTCGGCATCCGGCGCGGCCTGATGACGACGATCCACAGCTACACGAACGACCAGAACCTCCTCGACCTGCCGCACAAGGACCTGCGCCGCGCGCGCGCGGCCGCGCTCTCGATGATCCCGGCCACCACCGGCGCCGCGAAGGCGGTCGCCGAGGTGATCCCGGCGCTCAAGGGCAAGCTCAACGGCACCGCCGTCCGGGTCCCGACGCCGAACGTCTCGCTCGTCGACCTCACGGTCGAGCTCGAGAAGCCGGCGACGGCCGAGGAGATCAACGCCGCGTTCAAGAAGGCGGCCGACGGCGCGCTGAAGGGCGTCCTCGTGTACTCCGACGAGCCGACGGTCTCCATCGACTACAACGGCAACCCGGCGTCCTCGATCTTCGACGCGACCTCGACGATGGTGATCGACGGCGGGCTCGCGAAGGTCTTCGCCTGGTACGACAACGAGTGGGGCTTCTCGAACCGGATGGTCGACGTCGCGAAGCTCCTCGTGAAGTAGGCGGCCTCCATGAAGACCATCGACGCCGTCGACCTCGCGGGGAAACGCGTCTTCATCCGCGTGGACTTCAACGTCCCGCTCGACGAGCAGGGGAAGGTCACCGACGACGCCCGCATCCGCGCGGCGCTGCCGACGATCCAGCACGCGGTGAAGGCGAAGGCCCGCGTGATCCTCGCCTCGCACCTCGGCCGCCCGAAGGGGAAGCCGGAGGACCGGAAGAAGCTGACGCTCGACCCCGCGGCCGAGCGGCTCTCCGAGCTGCTCGGGCAGGACGTGATCCTCGCCGACGACTGCGTCGGCGACGGCGTCAAGAAGATGGTGAAGGATCTCGCGCCCGGGCAGGTGCTCCTCCTCGAGAACCTCCGGTTCCACCCGGAGGAGGAGAAGAACGAGGAGAACTTCGCCCGGGAGCTCGCGAGCCTCGCGGACGTGTGGGTGAACGACGCGTTCGGCACCGCCCACCGCGCCCACGCGTCCACCGCCGGCATGGCGGCGTTCGTGAAGGAGAAGGCGGCCGGCTTCCTCATCCAGAAGGAGCTCGACTACCTCGGCAGGGCGCTCGGCAACCCCGCGCGCCCGTTCGTCGCGATCGTCGGGGGCGCGAAGGTCTCGGACAAGATCAAGGTGCTCGAGAACCTCCTCGCGAAGGCCGACGCGGTCTGCATCGGCGGCGCGATGGCCTACACCTTCCTGAAGGCCCAAGGGGTCGAGGTCGGCAAGAGCCTCGTCGAGGCCGACAAGCTCGACCTCGCCAGGCAGATCCTGGACCGCGCCGCCGCGAGGAAGGTCGACCTGATGCTGCCGGTCGACCACGTGTGCGGCGCCGAGCCCAAGGAGACCGCGCAGCGCGTGGTCGTGAACGACCGCGCCGTCCCGGCCGACCTCATGGGGCTCGACATCGGCCCGAAGACGCTCGACCGCTACCGGCAGCGGATCCTCTCGGCGAAGACGGTCTTCTGGAACGGGCCGATGGGGCTCTTCGAGCAGAAGCCATGGGCCGAGGGCACGTTCGGCGTCGCGAAGGCGATGGCCGAAAGCCAGGCGGTCACCGTCGTCGGCGGCGGCGACAGCGCGGCGGCGGTCGAGGAGGCCGGGCTCGTCGCGAAGATGACGCACGTCTCCACTGGAGGCGGCGCCTCCCTCGAGTTCATCGAGGGTCGCGAGCTCCCCGGCATCAAGGTCCTCGAGGGCTAGCGAATGGCGCGCCGGAAGTTCGTCTGCGGCAACTGGAAGATGCACGGCACCGTCCCCGAGGCGGTGGCGCTCGCCAAGGAGGTCGCGGCGGGCCTCGCGGACGCGTCGGGCGGTGCGGTGCAAGTCGCCGTCGCGCCGACGTTCACCGCGCTCCACGCGGTCGCGGAGGCGCTCCGGGGCTCGCAGCTCGAGCTCGCCGCCCAGGACGTCCACTGGGAACCGAAGGGCGCCTTCACCGGCGAGATCTCCGCGGCGATGCTCGCGGAGGTCGGCTGCCGCCACGTGATCGTGGGCCACAGCGAGCGACGGCAGCTCTTCGGCGAGACCGACGAGACGGTCCGGAAGAAGGTCGGCGCGGTGCTTTCGGCGAACCTCCTCCCCATCGTCTGCGTCGGCGAGACCCTCGCCGAGCGCGAGGCGGGGAAGACCCTCGCGGTCGTCGATCGCCAGGTCCGCGGCGGGCTCGCCGGGATCCCGGCGTCGGCCCTCGCGGCGATCACCGTCGCCTACGAGCCGGTCTGGGCGATCGGCACGGGCAAGACCGCCACCTCCGCGCAGGCGCAGGAGGTCCACGCCGCGATCCGCAAGCTCCTCCGGGAGCTGGGTGGCGGCGCCGGCGACGCCATGCGGATCCAGTACGGCGGCTCGGTGAAGCCCGAGAACGCCGCGGAGCTCATGTCCCAGCCCGACGTCGACGGCGCGCTCGTCGGCGGGGCTGCCCTCAAGGCGAAGGACTTCCTCGCCATCGTGAAAGGCTCAAGGTCGTGATCACCCTCGTCACCGTGCTCCATGTCGTCGTCTGCATCTTCCTCATCCTCGTGATCCTGCTGCAGGCCGGGAAGGGCGGCGGGATGGGCGGCGCCTTCGGCGGCGCCGGCGCCCAGACCGTGTTCGGCGGCCGCGGCGCGCAGACCCTGCTCGGGAAGGTCACGAGCGTCTCGGCCGGCATCTTCATGCTCACCTCGGTCACGCTCGCCTACCAGGCGTCGCGGTCGGGCTCGGAGATCGAGCGCGAGGCCCGCTCGGCGGCGCCCGCGCCCGTCACCCCCGTGCTCCCGCCCGCTCCGGCGCCGGCCGCGCCGGGCTCCCAGCTGCCCGGCTCGCACCCGCAGGGTGCGCCCTCAGGCGCCCCAGCGGCTCCTGCCGCGCCCGCTCCGTCCGCGCCGCAGGCGCCGGCGAAGTAGACCGGGCGCGAGAACCGGCGACACCCGTATTGCGCCCGGACCGGCGCTTTGCTAGAAGGTCCCCGCTTCGCCCAGGTGGTGAAACTGGTAGACACACCATCTTGAGGGGGTGGCGCCGTAAGGCGTGCGAGTTCGAATCTCGCCCTGGGCACTTCGAGGCAGGAGAGGGGATCCGGTGAACCCGGGTCCCCTCTTCGTCTCTGGAGCGGCCGGCGCTAGAGGCCCTCGAGCAGCCCGCGCTTGTCCTCGCGGTCCTTCCAGGCGTCCGCGTCCGGCAGCGCGTCCTTCTTCACCGTGAGGTTCGGCCACTTCTTCGAGAGGTCCGCGTTCAGCTGGACGTACTCGGCCCACTTCGCGGGGAGGCTCTCCTCCGGGAAGATCGCCTTGGTCGGGCAGGCGGGCTCGCAGGCGCCGCAGTCGATGCACTCGTCCGGATGGATGACGAGGAAGTTCGGCCCCTCGTAGAAGCAGTCGACCGGGCAGACCTCCACGCAGTCGGTGTACTTGCACTTCACGCAGGGGTCCGCCACGACGTAGGCCATTCGCGCTCCTCCTCCGTCCACCTAGGCGCGGTGCCCCCGCCGGTCGAGGCCCCGCTCGGGCGCGGCGGACCCTAGCGGCGGACCCTAGCCGGCGGGGTAGTCGAGGCCGAGGTGCGTGATGAGCTCCTCGCCCGCGAGGTGGCGGAGTGTGTTCTTGAGCTTCGTGAGCTGGATGAAGAGGTCGTGCTCCGGGTAGAGCCCCTCCGCGACCATCGGGCTCTTGAAGTAGAACGACAGCCACTCCTGGATCCCCTTCATCCCCGCGCGCGCGGCCAGGTCGGTGAAGAGCGCGAGGTCGAGCGCGACCGGCGCGGCGAGGATCGAGTCGCGACACTGGAAGTTCACCTTGATCTGCATCGGGTACCCGAGCCACCCGACGATGTCGATCGCGTCCCAGCCCTCCTTGTTGTCGCCGCGCGGCTTGTAGTAGCTGATGTTCACCTTGTGCTCGAAGTGGCCGTAGAGGTCCGGGTACATCCGCGGCTGCAGGATGTGCTCGAGCACGGAGAGCTTCGAGACCTCCTTCGTCTTGAAGCTGCCGGGATCGTCGAGCACCTCCCCGTCGCGGTTGCCGAGGATGTTGGTCGAGAACCAGCCCTCGAGCCCGAGCATGCGCGCCTTGAGCATGGGCGCGAGCACCGTCTTCATGAGCGTCTGGCCGGTCTTGAAGTCCTTCCCGGCGATGGGGACGCCGCGGCGCACCGCGAGCTGCTGCAGCGCCGGGACGTCGACGGTGAGGTTCGGCGCCCCGTTCACGAACGGGATGCCCTCCTGGATCGCGGCCCACGCGTAGAGCATCGACGGGGCGATGGCAGGGTCGTTGTCGGCCATCGCGCGCTCGAGCGCGCCGGGCTCGGCGTGGACGGTGGAGGGCCTGAGGTACGTCTCGGTCGAGGCGCACCAGACCATCACGCCACGCGTGCACCCGTTCGCCTTCATGAAGCCGCGGATGTCCTCGCGCAGGAGCTCCGCGAGCTCCCGCTTGGTGCGCGCCTTCTTCACGTTGGGCCCGTCGAGCCGGCGGACGTGGTCGGGCGAGAAGGCGGCCGGCATCGGGCGGATCGCGGAGAGCGGCTCCTTCAGCTGATCGAGCAGGGCGCGGTCGAGGACCTTCGCGTGGACCGCGGACTGGTAGGCGTCGTCCGGGAAGACGTCCCACGCCCCGAACCGGAGGTCGTCGAGCCCTGCGAGGGGGACGAGCTCGCGGATCGGCGGCGAGCGCCGGTCGGTCCGGCGTCCCAGGCGGATGGTCGCGAGCTGGGTGAGCGACCCGAACGGCTTCGCGAGCCCGCGGCGCACCGCCTCGACTCCGGCCACGAGCGTGGTGGCGACGGCGCCGAGGCCCGGGAGGAACACGGCCAGGGGGCCCTGGGCCGGCGCGATCGAGACGGGCTTCCTCACGGCACTCCTCCCACGGTGAAGGTCCGAGCCATCACCGGAAGGTTTCGGGTGACCCCCGCCTGCGCAAGCCCGTGCACCCGCAGGGCTGGGGGCGACCGCACGGTGGGCCGGGTGTACGATGGCCGCATGGGCGACGATCAGCGCCAGGAGACGCGGATCGCGAAGGAGCTGAGGCTCCGGCTGGCGCTGCCGTCGGTGGACGACTTCATCGAGCGCTGGGCGCTGAACATCTCCCGCGGGGGCGTGTTCGCGCGCTCGCGGGACCAGAGCCCGCCGGGGACCGAGGTCGTCCTCGACATCGCGCTCGAGTCAGGCGAGCAGGTCATCCAGGGGAAGGGCATCGTGCGCTGGACGACGCCCCCGTCCGCGCCGGGCGAGCCCGCCCGAGACCCCGGGATGGGGATCAAGTTCACCGAGCTCACGAAGGACAGCCGGGCGCTCATCGAGCTCGTCGTGGGCACGACCGAGGGGCCGGACGCGCGCAGCGACGAGCCCCCGAAGCCCGCCGGTGAGTCGATCGCCCCGCTGCCGTTCGCCCCACCGCCCGCCGTCCCGCCAGCGCTTTCGCAAGCGAAGCCGAGCGGGCCCATCGTCGGCATCGACCTCGGGACCACCTTCTCGTGCGCCGCGATCGCGCGCGGCGGAAAGGCGACGGTCCTCGCCTCGAAGCAGGGAACCCGGACCTTCCCGTCCGTCGTCGCCTACGACGCGCAGGGCCGGCTGCTGGTCGGCCACCCCGCGAAGGCGCAGATGGTCGTGAACCCGCGGCACACGGTCTACGGCTCGAAGCGGCTCGTCGGGCGCCCGTTCGCGTCCCCCACCGTGCAGGCGTGCCGGGACCGGTTCCACTACCAGATCGTCGAGGGGCCGGACGGGGAGGCCGCCGTTCAATTCGCGGGGCGCGAGTACTCGCTCCAGCAGGTCTCCGCCCTCATCCTCCGGGAGATGCGGGAGATGGCGAGCCAGGCGCTCGGGGAGGCGGTCGCCCGCGCGGTCGTGACGGTGCCGGCGTACTACAACGAGCACCAGCGCGCGGCCGTGCGCGACGCGGGGCGGCTCGCCGGGCTCCACGTCGAGCGGATCGTGAACGAGCCGACCGCGGCGGCGCTCGCGTTCGGCTATGGGCGCGGGCTCCAGCAGCGGGTCCTCGTGTACGACCTCGGCGGCGGCACCTTCGACGCTTCGGTGCTCGAGATCCAGGGCGACGTCTACGAGGTCGTCTCGACGGGCGGCGACACGTTCCTCGGCGGGGCCGACTTCGACGCGCAGCTCGTCGATCACCTCGTCTTCGAGTTCATGGAGAAGAACGGCTTCGCGCCGCCGGACGATCCCGTGGCGTGGCAGCGGCTCCGGGACGCGGCGGAGGAGACGAAGATCGCGCTCTCCGGCGCGGAGCGCGCCGTCGCGAACGTGCCGTACCTCTGCCGGACGGCGGACGACCAGCCGGTCGACCTCCGCGTGGAGGTGACGCGCGCCGAGCTCGAGGAGCTCACGGCGCGCCTCGTGGACCGCTCGCTCGAGGTCTGCCGCGAGGTGCTCGCGCAGAAGGGGCTCGAGCCGAAGGACGTGGCGGAGGTGCTGCTCGTCGGCGGCCAGAGCCGGATGCCGCTCGTCCGGCGCAAGCTCGCGCAGGAGTTCGGCCGCGAGCCGAACCACGGCGTCCACCCCGACGAGGCGGTCGCGATCGGCGCGGCGCTCCTCGCCGACTCCGCGACCCGGATCGACTCGGTCGTGCTCATCGACGTCCTCGCGATGGGGATCGGCGTCGGCCTCCCCGGCGGGCGGATGGTGCCGGTCCTGCCGCGGAACACGAGCCTCCCCGCGAAGCGCGCGCACGAGATCGCCACCACGCGCGACGGCCAGACCGAGCTCGAGCTGCAGGTCTTCCAGGGCGACTCCGCGAAGGTGTCGGAGTGCGAGTACCTCGGCGCGGTGAGGATCGCCGCGCTCCGCTCCGCCCCCCGCGGCGCGGTCCGGGTGGGGTTCGAGTTCGCCGTCGGCGAGGAGGGGCTCCTCACCGTCACCGCGAAGGACCTCGAGTCCGGCCGCGCGCAGGTGGTGAAGCTCGCGACCCGCGACACGCCCGAGTCGCTCCGCGAGAAGCTCCAGCTCGAGGAGGCGCCGACGGCGCCGCGCGGCGCCCGCCCCATCGACCCGACCCACGCGGCCCCGGCGAGGAAGCGGAAGGGGCTCTTCGGCAAGCTCTTCGGGGCGCGGCGATGACCGGGCCGCTCCTCGTCCTGCTCCATCACGGCGCCTGGGCGGACCGGTACCAGGCGACCACCCTCGCCGTCACCGCCGCGGCGATGGGGGAGAAGGTGGTGCTCGCGCTCTTCTTCGAGCCCCTGCGGCTCTGGGCGGAGGGGCGCTTCGACGAGGGCACGCCGGCCGGGGCCTCCGCCGCCCGGGTCGCCCCGCTGCGCGAGACCCTCGAGGAGGCTCGGCGGGAGCTCGGCCTCGAGATCGTCGCGTGCGACACGGCCGTGCGGCTCCTCGGGCTCGACCCCGCGGCGCTCGCGGGCGTCGTGGTCGACCGCGTCGTGACGCTGCCGCAGCTGTGGCTCGAGGCGCGCGAGGGGCGGCAGCTCGTCGTGTAGCCGCCGGCGTTGCCCCGCCCCCCGGCACGGGATATAGGCGAGCCACCCGATGGACCTCTCCGGCAAGAGCGCGCTCGTCGTGGGCGCGGGCGGCCTCGGCGGCCCGGCGCTCCTCGTCCTCGCCGCGGGCGGGGTGGGGCGGCTCACGCTCGTCGAGGACGACGTCGTCGAGACCTCGAACCTGAATCGCCAGCCGCTCTTCGCCGAGGCCGACCTCGGCGCCCGCAAGGCGGCCGCGGCGGCGGCGCGCGTGCGGGCCCTCTTCCCGGCGGTTCGGCTCGACGTCCGCGACGAGCGCTTCGACGCGGGAAACGCGGTCGAGCTCGCGCGGTCGGCTGACGTGATCGTGGACGGCTCGGACAACTTCGCCACCAAGTTCCTCGCCAACGACGCGGCGCTCCGGGCGCGCGTGCCGCTCGTCCACGGGGGCGTCCTGCGGACCACCGCGCAGCTCCTCTCGGTCGCCCCGGCCGGGCTCGGCGGGTGCCTGCGGTGCCTCTTCGAGGCGCCGCCGCCGGCGGGCGAGGTGCCGTCCTGCGCCGACGCGGGGATCCTCGGGCCCGTCGCGGGCTTCGCCGGCGCGCTCATGGGCGCCGAGGCGCTCCGGCTCGTCGCCGGAGAGCGGGGCGCGTACGAAGGGCGCCTCTACACGTTCGAGGCGCGGAGCGGGCGCTCGCGGCTGGTCCTCGTCCGCAAGCGCCCGGGGTGTCTCGCCTGCGCCGGGACGCAGCCGATCGAGGGTGCGGCGCCGGAGGCCTGCGAGGTCACCCGCTCGCGGCCGGAGGGGACCCCGTGAGCGCCGACGTCGCCGCCGCCGTCATGGACCTGCGCCGGTTCGCGTGCCCTCTCACCTGGGTGAAGACGCGCATCGCGCTCGAGCGGGTGGGGCAGGGCGAGCGGGTCGAGGTCTGGCTCGCGGCGGGAGAGGCGGTGGAGAGCGTGCCGCGGAGCGCGGCGCTCGACGGCCATCGGGTGATCGGCGTCGAGCCGCTCGCGGGCGAGGCCGGGTTCCGGGTCGTGATCGAGAAGGGCGCGCTCGCGCCGGGAGCGCTCGCGTGACGCCGCGTCCGGCCCCCCTCGACGACGTGCGCGTCGCCCGCTTCGCCCGCCAGCTGCTCGTCCCCGGGTTCGGCGAGGCGGCGCAGCAGCGGCTCGCGGCCGCCACGGTTCGCGCGGTCGGCGCCGACTCGGTCGCCGCGCCGGCGCTCCTCTACCTCGTGCAGTCCGGGGTGGGGCGGCTCTGGATCGAGGACGCCGAGACCGTCTCGCCGCAGGACGTGGGTGGGTGGCTCTACGGTCCCGAGTCCGTGGGCACGCCGCGGGCCGTCGCCGCGGCCGCCACGCTCGGGCGCCTCTCGTCCCTCGTCGAGGTCGCGCCGTATCCGGTGGGCGGCGTCCCGACCGCGACGCTCGTCGCCGCGCCCTCGGCGGCGCAGGCGCTCCACGCCGCCGAGGCGGCGCGCCGCGCCGGGATCCCGCACGTCGTGCTCGAGGCGGACGCGGACGGCGGGGCGCTCGTCTCGATCCCGTCGGGCGCCCCCTGCTACGCCTGCGCGCGCTCCTCGGGCGCGGGCCGTCCGGCGGTCCCGGGCGCCGCGGCCCTGTCCGCCCTCGCCGCGCTGGAGCTCCTGCTCCTCGTGTCGGCGCCGGGCACGATCTCCGGGCGGCGGTTCGACCTCGTCCGCGGCGTCGCCACCTCCCGCCCGACCGTGCGGCTCGCCGGCTGCGCCTGCGGTACGCCCGCCGGGACGGCGCCGGCCCCGGCGTCGTAGCGGGCGATATCGCACCCGCCGGCCGGGAATTGCGTCGTGGTCCTCCGGCCGGCGGCGCCCGAATTGCCCAACGTCCCGTAATTCCGATACAAAGCGTTTGCCGGCTCGTGCGCCCCGATTTGGCGGTCCCGTGAACGCACGGTATACTCCCGCCCCTGCCGAGCGCGAATCGCCTCAGGGTTGATCCTGTGGGCGCTGCGATCGGCCGGAGGATTCATGGACGTCCAGCAGACCACCGGTTTCATCGTGTGGATCACCGGCATGCGGCGGTCGGGCAAGAGTGCGCTCGCCCAGCTGCTCGCGACCAAGTTCGCGGCCGCAGGCCGCCGGGTCGAGCTGCTCGACGAGGACGGCGCCGCGAAGGTGCTCCTCGAGGGCCTCGGCGCGTCGAAGGAGGACCACGCCAAGGCGGTGGCGCGGCTCGGGTTCGCGGCGAAGGCGATCATGCGCAACGGCGGGATCGCGCTGTGCGCCGCGCTGTCGCCGTACCGCGACGCCCGCGACCAGCTCCGCAAGGAGGCGCGCCGCTTCGTCGAGGTCTTCGTCGACTGCTCGATGGAGAAGCTCCAGCAGCGCGACCCCGAGGGCGTCTACCGGCGCGCGCTCGCGGGCGAGCTGAAGGAGGTCCCCGGCATCGACGCCCCGTACGAGCCTCCGGGCCACGCCGACATCGTGGTCCACAGCGACCAGGTCAACGTCGCCGACGCCGCGATGCGCGTCTTCCAGTCGCTCGTGGACCTCAAGTACGTCGGCCCGACCGAGTTCGGCCGCCTGACCGGCGGGCAGCGCCCCCGGCGCGGCAAGCCAGGGAAGGCCGGGAAGGGCGGGAAGGGCGGGAAGGCCGGCCGCGCGAAGAAGGCGAAGGCGTCCGCCGGCAAGAAGGGGCCGGCGAGGGCCGCCGCCCGGCGCGCGCCCCGCAAGGCCGCCGCGCGCACCGCCAAGTCGCGCCGCTGAGCGCCCCGTCTAGAACCGCGCTATGAACGCGCGAGCCATGTCTCCTCTCGACGTCGAGGCCGTCCGCGCCGGCTCCGCCGCGAAGCTCGAGCGGGCCAAGGCGCGCATCGCGGGCTGCGGCAGCGCGATCGTGGCCTTCTCCGCGGGGGTCGACTCGACGCTCGTGCTCGCCGTCGCGCGCGAGGTCCTCGGGGACCGAGCGGTCGCGCTCACCGCGCACTCGCCGTCGGTCCCGGCGGTCGAGCGGGCCGAGGCACGCGCCCTCGCGGCGCGGCTCGGCGTCCGCCACCTCGAGCGGGCGAGCCACG
>WNGL01024915.1_pt1 | contig 16444 bp, 14 predicted proteins | sample 5400591 | NCBI WGS metagenome assembly WNGL01 (sample SAMN13153377, study PRJNA577476) | soil metagenome | isolation source: 80 cm soil or saprolite under Garry oak tree replicate 1 | place: USA:California | collected 2016-06-15
TGGCCTGCGCACTGGCCTCTATACACAACCCGACCTGCACACCTTTCGCGAGCGTATCCGTGTCAACTTTCGCCTCATTAGCGAAAGTGAAGCAGCCGAACTCTTAACAGAGATACGAGCCGTGATTGAGCATATACAGGAGCAAGGGAGATTTGGCCCGTTTATCACCTACGAGGTTGCTACTGCGCTGGCCCTCCTCTATTTCAGCCGCCAGCGTATTGACCATACCGTACTAGAGGTTGGCCTGGGAGGACGCCTGGATGCTACCAATGTGACACAACCACTGGTCTCGGTCATTACCTCCATTAGCTACGATCATATGCAGATTCTGGGGAATACCCTGACCCAAATCGCGACCGAGAAGGCGGGTATTATCAAGCCACATGGTATAGTTGTTAGCTCTGCACAATCTCCAGAGGCTTTGCTTGCCATTGCCGCCATTTGCCGGGAGCGGCAGGCTCAACTGGTACGGACCGGCCCTGCTGAATTTGATGCCGCCCAGGCAGAGGTCGAGGCTGGCCAATTACCCGCGCTCAGTTACTCCTACCGCCTGGAGAAGCGTAGCGGAGAAGGTCAGCACTTTACTGTCTGGACGCCGGAACGCGCTTATAGAGGGCTGACAATACCGCTTGCGGGTCAGTACCAGCTCGAAAATGCAACTGCCGCCCTGGCAACGCTCGATATGCTGCGCAAACAAGGTATAAAGTGGGATGAAGCGGCCTTACGTGCAGGCTTTCTCGCCGCGCGCTGGCCTGCACGTATCGATGTTATCGGCCAAAACCCTACAATCGTTGTCGATGGCGCCCACAATGCCGACTCCATGCAGAAATTGATGCAGGCGCTACGGGACTCGTTCACCTTCCATCGCTTGATCGTAGTGTTAGGTGCGGCCCGTGATAAAGACCTGGTAGGAATAGCGGAGGCATTAAAGGACGTCGATACCGTCGTACTTACCCGTATGGCAAATCCTCGTGCGGCCACGATTGAGCAGATGGAAGCCGTGTTTGCTGAATATGCTCCTCATGTGAGTATTTATAGGGCATCTGTTAGCAGCCAGGCCATGAACCTTGCCCTTGACCTGGCTGAAACTAACGACTTGATCTGTGCAACCGGTTCACTTTATCTGGCTGGTGAAGTTCTGCGCTGGGCCGCGGCACATGGGAATAAGAGAATTGCGGCAACAATTGAGGGGGTAGATCACAAATAAGTAAACGGGGCGATTCCACGTGGAATTACCCCTGTCAAAATACGGTCCCGGCGAGACTAGAAAGCGGCGCTTGCGCTGCATGTACGAGCTTTACTTATCGCTGTTCTTCCAGCCGTCTGCGTGCATAGCGTGAGCTGCCCTTTTTACCAGCGGCTGATGCCTCTTCTGGTGTCCACTGGTGGGCTGTTCCACGCGCCTGCGAGGTGCGTCCTCCCTTGCTTGCAATCTCTCGACGTCGTTCTGGGCTCATGGCTGCCAGGCCTCGTGCCCGCCCTGTGTTCTGGCGTAAGATCATCCTGTATTCCTCTCTTCTCTATCACTTCACTTAAGTGGAAGTAGTAGGCGGCGAACTATGCACCGCGACGGTATCTATCGTCTTTAGAAGCATAACAGATGAGAAACAATCATACAAGGAAATCTGAGAGTTTTTAAAAATTCTCAGCAATCTTTAAGGTAGCGCTTATTTTTCTTAACTATTCCGTCTGCCAGGTTCTAGTCATTGAGTAAATGGCCAGGATTGTGTAGAATGGTACAAGAAGATAAGGCCTTCAGGATTCCAACTTTTTTATGTTCACGTTTCCACTCAGGAGGGTAACATGCAAGGCTTAATGATGGACTACCCATTGACGTTGCAACATGCATTCGATCGAGCCGTCCGTATTTTTCATCGTAAAGAAATTGTCACACGCACCGACACTGGATTGCATCGCTACACGTATCGCGAATGGGGTAAACGCACCGCGCAACTTGCGCATGCGCTACAGGACGCGGGAGTCAAACAAGGTGAACGTATCGCCACTTTTGGTTGGAATACGTATCGCCACCTCGAACTGTACTTCGCCATTCCCTGCCTTGGCGCTGTCCTGCACACGCTCAACATTCGCCTGTTCGCTGAGCAACTGGTCTACATCATCAACAATGCTGAAGATAAGATCATTTTTGTTGATGGTGACCTGGTCCCGTTATTAGAGGGCTTTGCAGATCAGCTTAAAACGGTCAAGCAATATGTGATCATGGGTGAGGCTCCTCATGCCACTGGCAAATTGCAGCCGGTAGTTGACTACGAAACATTTATTGCCGGTCAACCTGAAAGCATTGAGTGGCCGCAACTCGATGAAAATGCTGCCGCAGCGATGTGCTACACTTCGGGCACAACCGGCAACCCTAAAGGAGTCGTCTACAGCCATCGCTCCATCTTCCTGCATTCAATGGCCCTGGGGCTGGCCGATGGCAAGGCTTTATCCGAACGTGATACTATCCTACCGGTGGTGCCAATGTTTCATGCGAATGCGTGGGGTAATCCTCATGCCGGCATGATGATGGGTTCAAAATTTGTTTTGCCTGGGCGCTTTTTAGATCCGTTGAGCATCGCACGGCTCATTACTGAAGAGCGTGTCACTGTTGCGTCAGGGGTGCCAACTATCTGGATTGGCTTGCTGCAACTACTTGATAAAGAGCAATTTGATCTTTCCTCCCTGCGTGCCATTTACAGTGGTGGCTCAGCGGTGCCACGAGCATTAATTGAGGGATTACATAGGAAGAATATCAATATTGTCCATGCCTGGGGTATGACGGAAACCTCACCTTTAGCCTCGCTCTGCTACCTGCGCAGCTATCAGGAAGATCTTCCGCTTGAAGAGCAACTCAATATCAAAGCCAAACAGGGAACTGTACTTCCGGGTGTAGATTTCCGCGTGGTGAATATGGAAACAGGGCAAGAAGTCCCGTGGGACAGTGAAACCTTTGGCGAGTTGCAGGTGCGTGGTCCCTGGATTGCCCGCGCCTACTATGCAGATAGCGAGTCGAGTGAGAAGTTTGCCGAGGGCTGGCTGCGCACCGGTGACGTAGCCATCGTTGACGAAGATGGCTTCATCCAGCTCGTAGACCGCACCAAAGACCTCGTCAAGTCGGGAGGCGAATGGATCTCTTCCGTCGAACTCGAAAGCCTGATCATGGGTCATCCCAAAGTATTAGAGGCCTGCGTTGTAGGCATCCCCCATCCCAAGTGGTCCGAGCGCCCCCTGGCCTGTGTGGTGCCCAAACCTGATTATGTTGGAAACATCACCAAAGACGAGATCCTGGACTATCTGCGTCCCCGCGTAGCCAGGTGGTGGCTCCCCGACGACGTAGAATTCGTGGAGGCCATTCCCAAGACCAGCGTCGGCAAGTTCGATAAGAAGGTGCTGCGGGCTAAATACGAGATGCAAACTGGCTCGACTGCATAGAGCTGAGAACCAGAGATTATTAAAGGGAGCCGGCTTGTGAAAGATAAGCTGGCTCCCTTTAATTTCATGTCGCACATAGCGTTAGAGCCCTATTACTCCTGGACGCTCCTCCATGTGGGTAATCGCTTTGCTGCCTGTTCGTCATCAGATTGGCCATAGTTGTACTGGTTGATATGGCCATAAAGCGTCCCAATAGCTATGCCTTTATTCTTTCCACTACTTGTCGGTGAGCTGAACGTTGGCCTGAAGTGCGTAGCCAATAAGTACATCACATCTTTTCGTACTCGCTCGGCAAGTTCTTCTGATGTTTTGAAACGACAGATAGTCAGTCCTTCAAGGTTCTTTACTTGTTGGATGTTATCCAGAAAGGCTGTCAAGTTAGGGTCGCGTTTATCAATATCTACATGCTTTTCATAGAGGAGACAAGGTTTACGATTTTTCCGTGCGCATTCAAACTCCTCAATCACGTATTGACCATAGCCAAGCCAGAACAGGCCGATGTAGATATCACAGGCTGCTACTTCTTTTAAATAAGGACTGTGAATAGGTTCGGGACGCGCAACTGTACTATTTTCCGAAAGCCAGCCATACATGCCGTAATTCGATAGAGCGGCTTGAATAGAACTCTGTTCGTTAGCAAGTTCTGGAATCTTGCTACTAATGAACAAAGAAAGTAGCTGATTTGTCGCCATAGTACATATTCTCTGCAACTTTCTACAAATTAACTCTGTCTTTGCACCAAGCGCATCTGAACGGCCTATCCAGGGACCATTAAAGTTTATATGCTCGTCCTCTCGATTAAAGAACGAGTCAGTTAACTCCGCTTCTTCCCAGTTACCAATGGTGCTTGCCTTACGATCAACTACCGGAACCAGATAATTTAAAAATGTAATAGATGTACAGGCTTCCCCTCGCTATTCCTTTTACTTTACTATACACGTGAACCCTCTAACTCGCAAGATGAAGGAGATGGTTCTCAGGTCTCCATCCTTCAGGGTGATTTTGGTTGTAAACTCGTAAGCATAAGTCAATCAAGATACAGAGACTAAAATGATTATTGTTGTGTTTTCACCCTAAAGGATGGAGAGCCTCCTCTTCAATCCTGCCTGGTAGGTGGGTCATAATCATTCTAAACCCACAAGGATACTCCTTCAGGTCTAACCGCCCATACCCATATTTTTCAAGTATCTCCTCTGCTTTGCTTTCTGCATGTTCACGATCACGAGCATAGAACGGAAAGAACGTGTCAGCCTGTGCGTTCATGCGACAAAACAGTATCCAGAGTGTCATGGTATGCCCCTTCCTTGCCGATTATCCAGCATGACGGTATCCGCCATGGTACATACCAATATATCACATACCGCTCTATTGGGATTGTGCCAAGTACGGAAGGTAGGTATCATACTGGTATCCAGTTTGCTAAAGGGAGATGGCATCATGACCCGTTTACGCGTGAAAGAAGTAGCACAAGCCAAAGGCTTTACCATGGCAAAGTTACAGCGAGCTGCTGATATTAACCTGAAAACCATACAAGCCATTTGGCACAATCCTCAGCATGATGCCTCTTTCAAGACACTGGATAAAATTGCCAAGGTGTTAGGGGTTCCCGTTACAGACCTGATTGAAGACGTACCAGAGGAATAGGACAGTACCATTACATCAGTATTTACCAGTTATTAGGTGTATATTAGTGTTTTTCAATATATGGGTTATACTGGCTATGGGAAAGCTTTTCATTCCGTAGGAAACCCATCACATCACAAAAGAGGTGGAACACTATGGCCTACAAACTCACCTTATACACCATATACAAGGAGTGAGAAGAGGCAATTAGATGTCTTTTGCAAAACGCACGCATGCAAAAAAGAGAATCTAATTATTCCTATCTTTGCGCCACGGAGCATCAGAACGGCGCATCCAACGACCATTAAAGTTGATATACTCGTCCTCGCGATTAAAGAACGAGTCGGTTAGCTCCGCTTCCTCCCAGTTACCAGTAGAGCCTGCCTCGCGATCAACTACCGGCACCAGGTAATTTAAAATGGCCTTACCATCTCCGAGATCAACGCCTGGGAAGTGCTCTTCGTCAATGTCGCCTTCAACTTCTACAGATGTGCCAGCACGTGTGCCGCGCAAAACATAGTAAATATACATGCTGCCCTCGCTTTATGTTGCGTAATCTTGATAGGTTGAGATAATACGTAACCTATCATATCACATCTTAAAGCCGGCGCTCATTATTTGTAGTGAGCGGAACCATAAACAGCTCTGGGAAGCTGCGCGAAAAATTGGAGGAAAGATAATCTCAACCTCTTAGAAAAAATCATAACCCATCCTTAACCTGATCATCACCTTCTTACTCTTCCCAAAGCCCCGGCATTTCTCCATAATGACTCCAATATTGTGGAGTTTCTTTTCGCTTTAAGCAATACATCTAACTACATCGATACTATGCTTGTTTTCGGCGATGGAGCAACTTTTTGACAAGTGAAGTTTTCTCATGTGTTTCTCCTCGTACCAAACTCAACAGTTGTTCTTTTCTGTAACAGCTTAGCAAAAGATGGGAGCAGATGATGATTGAATATGCAACATTTGACAGAATGATAGGAACCTCCGTGGGAAACTATCGCCTGGAACAGTTCGTGGGGCAGGCCAGGGGAGGACCGGTCTTTCTTGCACGCACGGATGCGGCAGCTACCTACCTTCTGCACATCCTTGCTGGAGCAACCAGCATGGCAAGCAGAGATCGCCAGGTCTACCTGGAGCGCTTTCACCACCAGGCCGGCCAGCTTGCGACCCTTCAGCATCCCAACATCCTGTCCCTGCTCGACTATGGCAGCTATCATGGCCTACCCTACCTGGTCTCGCCCTACCTACCCATGAGATCCCTGCATAGTCGTCTGGACAAGAACGGGCCGTTAGATATCTTCACCATTGGTCGCTACCTGGATCAAATCACCGCCACCCTGGAGTATGCCCACCAGCATGCCGTGCTGCATAGCAGCCTCTCGGTTGACTGTATTTTCATCCGACTCGATGGACAACTGGTGGTGGCCGACTTTGGTGTGAGGAGTCTGCTCTTGACGGGCCAGGAAGAGGGACTGGCAGCGCCCCTCACGGAGTGGGATGGCGCCTGTGCTCCCGAGCAGCTCCAGGGCAAGCCTGTCGGGACATATACCGATGTGTACGCCCTCGGCACAGTGTTGTTTGCTCTTCTGACCGGCTCGCCGGTCTTTGCTGGCACCACCGCCGAAGAAATTGCCCAGCAGCATTTGTATGCCTCGGTTCCCCCGCTCAGTCGCTGGCGCAATGATCTGCCCGCGGGTCTCTATAGCCTCATTGCCCGTGCCCTGGCCAAGGATCCGGGGCAACGTTTCCGCCAACCAGGTGCCCTGGCCAATGCCTACCACCGCAATGTGGCTCCCGGCAATCGGATACGCGTCCCCTTTGTTGGCGTTTCCGAAGTGCCTACGGTGCAAACCCAGGAGCCCCTTGCTTCTGGGCCATCAATGGTAGACAAACCGTTCGCGGAACATGTGTGGAGCAACAACAGGTCAGCCCCAACAGATTATACGTCTGGGTCGCAGCGATCGGTGCTCGAGCCCTCTATCCCACACTCGCTGCATGGCTTCTCCGATGATCCTTTGAGCCTGGCTGACAGTCCACGCGCCGCCCTCATGCATCGATTCGGGCGTAAAGACAGGCAACGCGCCATGCTGCTGATTGCCTCACTGGTCGCTCTGCTGACGATCGCCAGTACTGTGATTGGGATCGCGTTGCTCTCGCAGAAGAGTAGCTCTGTGTCGAGTGCCAGCGGACAGGTGACGTTTTTTTCGAATCAGAATGATCCAGGAGGGCAAACCAACGCGCTCCACATCGCCATTCAACATCTTGATGCTCCTCCTGCAGGTTACGAGTATGAGGCCTGGATCATCAACGATCAGACTGAGCAAGTCATGGACTTGGGCCGATTCACAGAGAAGAGTCAGACCTGGTCTCTAAGCTATAGCGGAGGGAGCAGCAATCTGCTCGAAGCTGGAGATAAATTGGAGATCACACAAGAACAAGGCGTGGTGAAGGTTCCTGCAGGCAAAGTGATTCTCGTCGGTACTTTCCCTGTCAAGGCCTTTCAGCATATCCAGCATCTGCTAGTTGGTTTTCCCGAGACGCCTGGCAAGATTGGGATGCTAATGGGCCTCTTGCAGCAAACTCACCTGTTGAATATTCAGGCCTCAGTGCTGCAAAGTGTTATAGCCAGTCGGAATACAGTCGCGATTGAATGTGTTACGCAAAGTATGCTGGATATTATTGAAGGTACACATGGTACACACTACCAACCCCTCGCAGGAGCGTGTACCCAGCAGAATGTTACCGCGACTGGGGATGGTTTTGGTCTGCTGGGTAAAGGCTTTGTGTCTGGTGCTGAAGAACATGCCTCTCTAGCCCTCAGTCAGCCTGATGCAACGAGTGTGATGCGTTTGCATGCAGGCCTGATGGATATAGGCCTCTCGAATATCACCACATGGGTGACGACAATTGAGCAAGATGTTCTGCACCTGCGGGCGCATCCCACCAACCTGGCATCTATACAGGGGATCACGATACTGGCCGACGATGCCTATCATGGAGTGGATGTGAATGGCGATGGACAGATTGATCCTGTCGTAGGAGAAGGGGGTGCTCTCACAGCCTATCTCCAAGGACAATTGATGGCAACGTTATCCGTCGTTCCTGGCACATAGCCTGGCAGCTCTTTTCTCATCTTTTTTAAGCCAGACCCTGGCGGGCCCAGACATTCACTTGTGCCCGGGTCTGGCTGCATGCAGGTAGCCGGAGAGCCACTGTGATGTTAAGCGAGGACTGGAAACTCCGTTACGCGCAAGTTTGTACAGCCATATGGGATAAGGGTCAACTCCTCTAACGGCTGCGTGGATGTCACCGGACTCTCTGGCAGCGTGCCAGCAGCGTCAAGTGTCCAGGACGGTACACGCCTTCCTTTGACCTGTATGCTGGCGGGAGCTCCTTCTGGCGAGAACGGAGCGCTGCCTGTAGAATGAGATGCGAAGGTACAGGATGCTTCTGGGTGCTCCCGGTCGATCTGGAGTGCGTAGTTCCAGGCACTCGCCGGATAGACCTCCCAATCTGCATGGGGCAGTTCTCCCCGAAGTTGTCTCCACTCCTCGTCGACCTTGAGTGCGTACACCAGGGGGCCTCGTTCGATAGAGATACTACTGTGGTAGCGCGTCTGCGTTCTCATTGGCATGGGCAAATGCAAACGGATGGATACAGGCTCGCCCCATTCGCGCACTATACTATGGAACGCGCCACCCGGCGCTGGCTCGCTCGTGTTATCACCACACGTCACAGTCGCCTCCTCGGCCCAATCCGGAATACGCAGGAGGAGCGGGAAATGCACCGGATGCTCAGCCGATATCAGGATATACACCGTTTCCTCGAAGGGATAATTGCTATTCACTTCCACGCGGACAGGTGTCCCAGCTACCATAGTCGTGACAATGCATGGAGCATAGCTGATAGCGGCCAGACCAGGATCGAGCGTACGCGTCCAGAGATGGGCAGCAAATTTGGGCCAGCCCTGGTGCATATTGGCGGTACAGCAGCCAAAGTTTGGTTCCAGTCCAAAGATGTTGGCCTCAGGCCCATTGGTAGTGTAGATAGGGTCCTCGGAGACGGCGCAGGTGACCTGGTTGACTTGCTGGTCGTACTGGTGGGCCCACATATCCGGATTGAAGGCAGCGGGGAGCGCATTGAAAGCGATGCGCTCCAGGCGATCAGCCAGCACTGGAGGGCCAAGGATAGCGATGAGCACTTCTAAGGAGAACAGGTATTCGACAACGGCACACAACTCCGTTCCTTGCGAGGGGTTCTTTCCTGCCAGGCTTTCGTCCCCTGAGAACACTCCCGTTACCTGTCCATGATAGGTATCGAGCACTTCAATAGCTGTTGCAACTGCCTGCCGATTGCTCTCATCATGAGAGAAGCGATACCACAAGCCTGGTTGTTTGATGGCCATGCTGCTGTTCACGACGTGGTTTTCGAACTGCCACTCCTGCTGCCTTTCCTGGTACTGAAAGTGCTCGAAATGCGCCTGCCAATCATAGCTCTGCTGCTGGATGCTCTGCACAAGGTCGAGGAGCCAGTCTTCACCTGTGCGCTCGTAGAGCCAGTAGATACTCACAACGAGATCGGTGCTGCGCATGCGCGCCCAAGACGCGAGCGGATGATGCGCGATCAGAACTTGAAGTCTACGCAAGAAGCGTTCCATAGCCGGGATGACACGCGGATCGGCGGTGACCTCCTGGTACTGCGTCATGGCCTTGAGTACAACGTAGACCGGCCAGGGATCATGCTCGTAGCCATACTTCACGTCATGGATTGGACCAAGCCAGCCGTCTTCATGCTGGTGGCTGAGGATATAGTTCATCCAGCGAAGCACCTTCATTTTCAGCTTCTCATCGTCGAGCAGGAAGGCCATGGGCACAAGGCCGTCCAACCAGTAGGGGCCGCGTTCCCATCCTTCGGCCGTACCCCCAATCCAACCACTTTCGGCAACATCGGGCCAGAATTCATCGAGGTGTCCTGTCAATCCTTCGGCCTGAATACGCAATTGATGCAACAGCCATCCACCCGGGCGGATACTTCCGAGTGGCAGGGGTTCGAGTGCTTTCTCAACCAGCTTGTTCTCAGTTTTCATGCCGTAGCTCCCTCTCCCGTACCGACCGACCTGCTGTCTAACGAACCACATGATGGAGATACTGGACAAGGAAACCAATGGCGATGATGGCGAGACAGAAGGCAACGGTCACCACGATTACAAGGATCACCGGCTGCCGCATGACATGGGCTTGCGGGGTATCGGGTTTGTACTCGGCGGGTGTCACTTTATCCAGGTGACGCAGGTCATGCAGCAGATCATTGATAGACTTGTAGCGCTTATCCGCATCTCGCCGGATGGCACGCATTACAACCGTTGCTAACGCGGGCGAAAGGGTGGGGTTGAATTGTAGAATCGAGGGAGGGTCTTGCGAGGCGTGCTGATTCATGATGGCAAACACATTTTCCCCTTCAAAAGGTACCCGTCCGCAAAGCATTTCAAATAGTACTGCACCAACGGCATAAATATCAGAGCTTGCTGTACCGCGGCCACCCCGCAACTCTATTGCCTCGCAGACCTGGATGATAATGCGTATCGCCTCCTGGGGAGGAAGTGGATTGGGAGCATATTCTTCCAGCAAGGCACGCAGTGTACGCCCCTGGATGTATTCTGTGACCAGGTAATCCTCGCAGCGCTCCTCATCAATATTCAGGAGGTGCTGGATGTATGGATGCCTGAGGCGATTGCCAATCTCCGCTTCACGCTTGTAGCGCTCGAAGACAGCGATATTGCCAAATAAATCGTCATTGGGAAACTTGAGAACGACTTTCTGCGAATTAAGAAGATCCTGGGCAAGGTAAACGTGGTTCATGCCTCCATGACCGAGCAAACGAATAATTTCGTAGTGGTCGATTCTCTGACCGGGCGTGTATGTTGTTGACATATCTTTATATGTATACTGATTAAACCTTGTGCCCAATTATTAAAGAGCACAGACCTGTGCCTTCTAGTATACCATACTAGTGACAGGTAATTGATACACAAACCCGGACCCGCCGAGATACATGCCGCCATCAATGTTGACGCACTGCCCACCTGCATATATCCAGGGGCTATCTACCTTTCCGGGCGGGCAGCGGAGCATGGAACTGATGGGGGTATGACCGTGTACCAGTTGTCGCCCGCCGAAGATGCTCAGAAAGCGGTCGGCGAACTCTTCGCCAATGGTCGTGTACATGAATGCTCCACGCCGGGCAAACTCTTCCAGCATTTCTTCCCAGGCTAACGCATCGCTCTGACTTAACAGCTTGTTGAAGGCAGCATTCACCTCATCAACCGTGCGTCCACATTTGATATAGAAAGGAGCGTCCGCATGCATGAAGAGGTAATCACCCACCAGCGCCATCGCGGGCAGATGAGCCATCCAATCGAGGTGGCGCAGCGTCAAACTGGCGATATCCTTGCGGTTTCCGCCGTTCTGTTTCCAGCGGCTCAGAAAATTGCTCCCCAGTCCTGTTGAGCGCCTGCCGAAACGGTAGGCCGCGAGCAACAGCATCTCATGGTTGCCCAGCAAGGACGCCACAGTACCACCAGTGGCAGCGGCTTCGCTCTGCAAGCGCATCACCAGATCCAGCACAGCAATACCGTCAGGTCCGCGATCGACAAAATCGCCCATAAACCAGAGCGTTGCTGTACCTGCCTTCCAGGCGTACTCAGCATCTATCAGATGCGCATCCTGCAGGAGCTTGACAAGCTTTTTCAGGTGGCCATGCACATCGCCAATAATATAGGTAGGTCGGGGGGATGGGATCTGCATCTGTACTCTCTTTTTCTCCTGGCATATTGCAATGAAATAGAGACTCACCGCCGAATTCGATGCCCCGACTGTTCAAGCACTCGTATTGCCCGTTCCAGGTCCTTTTCTTGTATGAGCAAGTGGTCAGTCTCATAGGTTGCCAGGGCAAGGATGCTGATATTCGCCTCAGCAAGTGGAATTGCAAGAGAGACATGAACCCCTGCCACTGAAAAATCAAAGGGTCCCTCTACTTTCGCACAGCGCCATCCGCGCTCCGCTTTTGTTTCTGGTGGCACGTTTTCCTGGAGACATACGATGGAAAGTTCACTTCGCGTTCGCGTCAGAGAGACAAAGTCGTCTCCTATCAGTGCCCAGTGAGGAATGTGTCCATTTGGGTCCAGTCGGGAAACGGCATACTTCTGTGGCAAGATTGACAGCGTCAGCTTCATTATACGTTTTTCCTTGCTCCTTTGGCCCTGAGAGCGTTGAGAGCTCCAGGGCCATTGAAAAGTTCGTTGTGTATTACTGCACGCCGCTTACGTGTTTACGAATTCTCCCTGAGCAGGTGGGATAATCCCATGCTTCTCCTTGTGATCTTCAGGATGGAGAATAGGTATGCCTGTCACCATCTGGCGAATCCACAGGAAAGCAAAGCCAATGACCAGCCATGCAATACTGAATCCCAACGCGATAATCGTGTCAGTCTGTGAGCTGCCGCCTCCCGAAATCGCGAAGTAGAGCACACCGATGAGCATAAACACATTCAAAGCGGTGCCCAGGCCCGGGGCCAGGACAGTGCTGAAGATACCGCGTTTCTGGACTCCGGCAAATGCGATGATACAGATGATACAGGTTATGCCATACAGCAGGAATGTGCCAATGTTGGAGACCAGGGTCACCTGAGTCAGGTTATCAATATTCAACACTCCATATGACCCGATGACGGCGGCGATAACGGTTAACACAATCACGCCGACATGAGGCGTGCGATACTTGCCGTGCAAAAAGCCGAATACGACTGGCAACTCAGTATCTTTCCCCATAGCATACGTAACACGTACACCGGTATTCAAGCAGGAGAGCGCGGTTCCAACCAGTGCAATCACCACGGTTATTGCCAGGATAGTGGCGAAGGCGATACCGTTCCCGCCAAGCATCTGGTTGCCGAGAATCTGCGCCATGTCACCTATAGGCGCGCCAGAGCCAAAGGCAGCCGCGAAACCGCTGCCGCCGCTGTTGTGATAGTCGGTATTGATGAAAAAGTTCGCCGCGAAGTATTCGAGGAAGTAGAAGATAACGGCCTGGATAACGAGCGACAAAAGCACGGCGCGTGGGATATCACGTCCGGGATTTTTGGCCTCTGCTGCCAGCGCAGTGGCCGATTCAAAACCCACTACCAGCAGGATGGCAATGGTAGACTGGAAAAGGAGTCCACTCAGGCTATGCGGTGTGATCACACTCAGCGCGCTGGGATGCAGGTAATGCACATTAGGATGTGTCAGGCGATAAGCAATCGCCAGGGCGGAGAAAGTGACGAGGGCGACAATCTGGATGATATTGATGACGATATTGGCCACAGTGGAGCCGGTAACACCGACGTAAGCGATCATGCCAACAATACCGGCAAAGACCACGCACACGATCACTTCCTGCCAGGGCGCGCCAAAACTGGGGACAAAGGTCTGAATAATGTAGGTGATGAGTAACCCCATGAAGGCAACCATCACACCGGGATACACCCAGTAGTACAGGTGTGATGCCCAGCCAACGATAAACTTGGTCAAACGGGCAAATTTAAAGTGGCGATGCTCTTCCTTATGCAGAATGGATGCTTCCGCATAATAATAAGAACTCCCTGCTCCACCTTCGGGATACTTTTTGGCGAGCCTTGAATAGGCGGTGGCGGTGAGTAATGCGATAGCTGTTGCAACAAAGACCGCCGCCCACATGTTTATTGCCGAACCTGGGGCTGCCTGCAACTGGTAGGTGGTCCAGAGGAATGCGCCAGGCGCGATCAGCGCCATGGCATTGATGGTTACACCGGTAAGGCCTAAGGTAGGCTTCATGCCTGTGGAGGTCTCGCTCGTTGTTTGAGCTGCCATGGGAATATTTCCCCTTTCGTGTTAGACAAAATGCACAACATCAACCCCTATGGCGGCATTACCATGATCTAGCCTGCGTTGCTGACTCGCACCTATCTGTCTTGCCAACTCTTCGGCAGCTACGTGAGGGTCTAGTACTGCGTGCTCGGGCAAGACAAAAGGAGAAGGAGAGATCGAGGTGCAATCACTGCCCATCCTCTTATCTCTACGCTTGTAAGTATAGTGGCCTTCTTTTTTCGATGATACAGCTAAAATATGAGAAATTGCGTCACTAAATTTGTGCTAAATATACAAATTAGCCAATATAGTCAAGATGTTTTTCTGTAGATCGATGCTGTTTTTGCCATTTCGTACAAACAGGCATGAAACATACTGTGCAAATAGCCCAAATTGGAAAAGACCGATTACCTTGCATACTTCTCCACAAAACACGAGAGCAGAGCATGAGGCTTAGCGAGGCGTTGGCAATGTGCTGAGCCATGCTCATCACACGGCGACACCTTTGTTGCATGTTTCTCACTTGCTCTTTTCCTGCCTCAACACCCACAAAAGTAGCCGCTTCTTGATTATATCCCATTCTTAAAGTTGAGGAGTTTATAAGAGAACAACCTCATCTATTCAGAGGTTTTCAAGGGGCTGGATCCCAATTCGACGTGACGAAACCACCTTTGAGACAAATCCTCCTCCCAATCACTATCCTAATAATGCGAAATTTTACAGGTTAGAGGGTAGTCTTCCAATTTGGGCACCTTCAGGGACACTGGCAACACCTGCATATTTTCCTCCTGGCTGTAAGGGCTGCCGGAGAGCAGGGTAGACAAAGAAGGAGAGAAAGAGCGTGGCGCGGTGGGTGGGAGCCCACCGCGCCACGCTCTTTCTCTCCCTTCGGGGTGGGGTGGGGAACACATTAGACGGCTTCTTTTGAGAAGCCATGGGAATTTCGGATATATGATTGCTTATTTTGAGACGTAATGATATACTCTGCACAGTAGATGACGTAAACTTCCTGACCCCAGGAACCTATTTAGCAAATGTTGCCCTAGCAATTAGGAGTTAGCATTCTATGCCCTTCCTTCTGCTCCTGCTACTCGCTGCCATTGGTCTTGTTATTACGCTTGCTGGCTATTTACTTACCCCCAAGAACCAGCTCCGGCCTCGAAATCAGCGAACGCCATACCATACAGATTACTCTGTGAATCGTGGTCAACGCCGCGCCAGAGCACCAATAGCTGCACGTAATGTACGTTATGTGGCAGTATATACTGAAGAGAGTACATGGACATGGGCGGAAGTATGGCAATCGCTATCAATCAGCCGTGTATTCAGGAGGCGTCTAGGCGAGCCAGCTCCCTGGCTGGGCATCACGCTCATCCTGGTTTCTGTTTTCCTCCTGGGTATGTTTATGCTGAGAACCTTAATGCCCAATGCTACCCTGATTGGCGCATTATCGTGGCCACTTGCTTCTTCCAACTCGACATCTCAATCAAACTCGCCGCAAGAGGGAACGTATACCGCAACACGGTCATTGGTACGCCTGGGTCAGCTGGACCCAGGTCAGTACAACTCGACCCAGGAATACAACGCGTGGGCCTACTCAGCTTGCTCAGCCGCTGCCATGACCGAGGTCATCAACGCTTACGGCCATCACTACCGCGTGACAGATATCTTGAAGGTTGAATCACAGATAGGCGAGATCACCCCAGAGTTGGGCTTAGTGGAAGAGTCGGGTATCGCGCGTACTGTCGCACGGTTTGGCTTCAAGACAGCATGGGGACACAATTTATCGCTCGACAATGTCATCGATATAGCCAATCATGGCAGACCTGTGATTGTGGGTTGGCCTCCATATAGATATGCAGGTGGTCACCTTCTCGTCGTTACTGGCGGCAACAGCAAGTATGTATATCTGGCCGATTCTTCCTCGTATAACTTCCACTCACTCAGCCGGTCCAAGTTTTTGTCCTGGTGGGCAGGCTTTTCTGCAATCGTAACGCCAAAATAAGGCATTAGAATTCTCAAACAAAACCCATCAAGGTAGTGTCCTTGATGGGTTTTGTTTGAGAATTCTTAATTATGCTTCTAGTTCTACCTCTTTCCCTTCTTCCTCTTCCTTCTTTGGCACGAACAGCTTGATTCTGCAGAAAGACTCGGCGTAGCGCATATCAAGGCCTTTTTTCTCTTTGGCCTCTTTGGCCGTTCCTTCGCTCCATTTGCGTACTCTCTCGAGCATGTCTGTCTCTGGTCCGAACTGCGTAACATGGCAATGCAGTCCCTTAGCCTTTAAATCAATTGTCTCACTGACATCAATGTAGGTGTTATCGCGCCCGGTGAAGAAGAGGTAAACTTCATGCACGCGATAGGGCTGCAGTCCCTCGGCCAATAACTCGCGATACGAACGGGGATTGCCCACGGCAGGGAAAATGGCGTCCAGGACGATCCTGCCCGTGGCCCGGTGGTCGGAATGATTCAGATAGGCCGTATCTTCCGGTTTCTCGTCGG
>WNGL01004631.1_pt1 | contig 16443 bp, 14 predicted proteins | sample 5400591 | NCBI WGS metagenome assembly WNGL01 (sample SAMN13153377, study PRJNA577476) | soil metagenome | isolation source: 80 cm soil or saprolite under Garry oak tree replicate 1 | place: USA:California | collected 2016-06-15
GGCGGCAGGACGAGACGAGGCGCTAGGTACGGCGGGAATGATTTACGTCACCGATGAGTCCAAATAGTCGATGACTATCGCTTCGAATACCCGAAGCGCCATAGCGTGAGAGAGGTCGCGCGCTGTGAGTTCTGGTGTGAGTTTCTCACGACACTCGGTTGATCTTCGGGGCTGCTGTTACGACACCGATGCCCAGAACGTCGCGTGATTGCTACTAGGTGTAGTAACTCGGGCCGCTATCGAGGGCGGACGGGAGCAACCAGGCCGCGCTCACCGACAATTCGGGGGTCGTCGGTGCCTGGGGACCGATCTGGTCGCCGGACGGGGCGAGGATTGCCTTTGCCACATACGGACAGATCTACGTCATGGACGCCGACGGGACGAACCTCGTCCGGCTTTTCAACCCGACCGCCGGCTTTGTGGGCGGACCGATTTGGTCGCCGGATGGGACGAAGATGGTCTTCAGCTATTCCTCAAAACCAGATCTACGTGGTGAGCGTGGACGGGACGAACCTTATCCGGCTCGGAACCAGTGAGCCGAACGGCTTCGAGGAACCAAGCTGGTCGCCGGATGGAACGAAGATCCTCCTCACGACTTACGCTGTGTGGGGGTACGTCTACGTCGTGAACGCGGACGGATCCAACCTTCACAAGCTCGCCCCCGCTTACGGTAGGGCGACTTGGTCTCCCGACGGGACGACGGTCGCTCTCGGCGCCATTTACGGGGGGGGCTCCTTTCCGACGATCTCTATGATGAACGCCGACGGCACGGGTCTCGCTAGAGTTTGCACCTGCGACCCCAACGCCCTCATGTCGCATGATCCTGCATGGAGGCCCTTGAGAGTTGCGACCCAGGCCGCTGCGGTCAGCCGGACGAGAGGGCATTGAGGAGTGACGCAGCGCAAGTGACCCCCTGATGACCTTTCAGGGGGTCGCGTGCGGTGAGTTATGCTGTGAGTTGCCCCTCCAGGAGTCGAACCTGGATTACCTAATCCAGAGCGCCGGCCCCAGGGCTCGAAAAACGGACAAAATGACCGGAAGTGGCGTCTCGACGAGCATCGGCGCCCTGTCGGTCTGGCACCTGTGACCGCTCCTGCCCGGAGAAACGCTTGCAAAACGCTTGCAGCGAGCGGCGACGATGCGGCCGGGCATTTCGGACAACTTGCACGGAGACGGTGACTTGACGAGCATCGGTGCCCGCTTCGAAAGCCAAAAATGCCCCGATTTGGCCGGAGAAACTGCCGCAAAACTGCCGCACGCCCGCGAAGCCGGACCACGACCCCAGCCGACCATGCGACAGCTCGATCGAGCTCGGCGGAGTCCGCCTTCGCCTCAACCGTGGTCCCTGCATGCACGTTCCCGCTCTTTGCACCGAGTACTTGACAGCGTGCTGAGGTAACGCACCTCTTTGCCTTTTCGCGGTGGAAGCCAATGCGGTCTCGGACGGGGCAAATCGTCTCCAGGTCCAGCTTACTCGTTCCCGATGCCGCGGAGCGGGAGTGGGTGGCGCGCATTCGGCTTGCTGACGAGGGCGCGTTCAAGTCGCTATTCCAAGCTTATTACGCCAGTCTTTGCGCCTTCGTGCAGAGCTACGTCCGCTCCCCCGATTTGGCGGAAGAGCTGGTTCAAACGGTGTTCCTTCAAATCTGGCAACATCGAGCGACCTGGGAGCCGACGACCGGTGCGCGGGCGTATCTCTTCGCCGCCTGTCGCAACCAAGCTCTGGGCGCTCTCAGGCACGAGCGTGTGGTCGCGCGGGCAGCCCAGCGCGCGACCCGCGAGGAAATCACGCTCGGCGCCGCTGCCGCTCGAATGGGACCAGACGAGGAGGTGCAGGCGTCCGAGCTGGCCGCGGCCCTGCGCGAGGCGGTCGACAGGCTGCCCGAGCGGCGCCGCATCGTGGTCATCCTCCGCTGGCAACAGCAGATGAGCTACGCCGAGATCGCGGGCGTGCTGGGGATCTCGGTCAAGACGGTCGAGGTGCAGATGGGGCGCGCCCTGGCCTTCTTCCGCCAGCAACTCGCACATCTCCGACCGCAGGATTCCCTTCCGTCCCGGTCCATGTAGGGGGTCCAGCCCCTTCGGGTGTTGTTCCGGTATATGGACTGGAATAGCATCGACTGGGAGCGATTGGACCGTTACGTAGCCGGTCGCGCCTCGCCCGACGAAATGGCCCCTCTGGCTGCCTGGGTCAACGCTGATCCCGAGCTCCGCGCACTAGCCGCTGCCATGGGTGCCGCCGGACAACCGTTCGGCGCGGAACGGCGGCACTGGGACGTGCGCAGTGCGTGGCAGCGACTGCGCCGCCGCATGGGCGGTCCGCCCCTTCATCTCATGTCACCCCCCGTCCTGGGTGGCCCGCTCACCATCTCGCACCCCCGGGCCCGGGGTCGGCTCCCTTTGAGCCGCATGCTCGCCGCCGCGGCCGTGCTAATCCTCGTTGCTGCGGGGTCGCTGTTGGTGTACGTGCGCTGGCACGCCGCTGCCACCGCACTGCGCAGCTTCGCAACCCGCCGGAGCCAGACCGCAGTGCTCGACCTGCCCGACGGGAGTCGGGTCATGCTTGGTCCCGCGAGCAGCCTTCGCTTGCCCGCGGACGGCCGGGCGCTCCGCACCGGCACCGCGCGCGACGTCTATCTCGAGGGAGAAGCGTATCTCGAGGTCAAACACGACGCCGCGAGTCCATTCCGCGTCCACACCGCTGCCGGCGTCGTGGAGGACATCGGGACGGAGTTTCTCGTGAGCGCGTATCCAGAGACCCCGGGGATGCGCGTCGTGGTGGCCACCGGCTTGGTGGCGCTGTACCGACCGCCAACCGTCAGCGGCGGTCAGCAAGCTATTCCCTCCGCGGCTCGGAGGCCCCTCGTGACCTTGACGCAAGGTGACCTCGCAGAGCTGGCCGTAAGCGGCGTCGCGACCGTGACCCACGACGTAAACATCACGCCCTACATAGCGTGGACTCGGGGCGACCTCGCGTTTGATGGAACGCGCCTAGGCGATGTCGTGTCGGCACTCGAGCGTTGGTACGACGTCGAAATCCGGCTCAGCGACAGCTCGCTTGGCGAGCGACGCCTAACCGCGACGTTTCGCCGTGAGTCGCTCTCACAAGTCCTAGAGCTCCTGGCACTCTCGCTCGATGTCCAAGTGCAACGCGAAGGGCGTACCGTGCTTCTCACGCCCCGCCCTCACGCGTACCCAGGGCCGTGAACCGTCCTAGGAGACCTCCCATGCGCACGCTCCGTAGGTCCTGCTGCATGTGGCTCTTGCTTCTCGCGCTCGCGCCGCAGGCACCCGCGCAAGAGTCCGCTGATACGGCGGTGACTCGCGGCCCGCGCTTCCTGCTTGCGGCGGCGCTAGGCCCGCAACCGGTCGACATCAGTCGCACACCGATCCTGAGGGAGCGACTCACGCTGGACCTGAAGGACGTCCCCCTCAAGGCGGCGCTCGAGGCGATCTCGATCCAGTCGGGGCTGCAACTCGTTTACAGCGACGACGCACTGCCCGTCGGTACTCGGATTCGCCTCCGGGCGGACGGCATCACAGTCGCAGCGGCTCTCACGGACGTGTTGATCGACGCAGAGGTGGATGTCGTGTTCAGCCAGACGGGGCGAGCGGCTCTTGTGCCGCGCGTGGGACGCGCGGTGCTGCAAAATGGCACCGTGCGCGGGACAGTGACCGATGCGAGAACAGGGCAAACGATTGTGGGCGCGAGCGTGTTGCTCGAGGGCACCTCTTGGCGCGCCACGACCGACGACAAGGGCCAATACCGCATTGCCGACGTAGCGCCGGGTACGTACACCATCAGCGCAAGCCGGATCGGATACGCCAAGCTGAGCCAGTCGGTGACGGTCGGCGCTGGGGAAGAGGGCACGGTGGACCTCGCGCTACGCGTCGCGCCGACATTACTCGACCAGGTAGTGGTTACGGCGACGAAAACCGAGACCAGAATCCAGGATGTGCCCGCTGCCGTAGAAGTCGTCGACAGCGCTGCCCTCGCCGCGAGTGGCGCCAAGACCGTCCTGGAGGCGCTCCGCAGCGTCACGGGAGTCACCGACGCGTCGTATGGCGAGAACTTTCAGTCGATCCAGCTGAGGGGGCTCCCCCGCAAGGGAAACGAAAACGAGACGGTGTTACTGCTCATCGACGGCGTGCCCCAGACCGACTCGCGCAATAGCGCGCGGCTCACGACTATGCCGATCGACAACGTCGACGAGATCGAGGTCGTCAAAGGCCCCAACTCCGCCCTTTATGGGCGCACGGCAATCGGCGGCGTCATCAATTTCATCACCCGCGACCCACCCCAGCACTCGGAGTTTCGCGCCGGCGTGCAGACCGGCGCGTGGGATTACGTGCGGGTCAACGCGTCCGCCGGGGCACCCACGGACTCCCTGGGCAGCGGGTATCTCGTCTCGTGGCAGGGCGAGCAGCGGGAGAGCGCGCTCAGCCCGACGACCAAGCGGCACGAGTCGTCGATCTTCGGCAAGTTCAAGCAGATCATCGATTCGAAAACCCAGCTTTGGATCACAGCCAATTACGCGTCGAGTCTTGGGGGAACGCCCGCCCCACTCCCGTACGCCAGCAACGGACAGCTGCTTTCCGACGCCGACCCCAGCTTCAGTCTCTACAGCAACCTGAACCTGCCCTATGCCGCCTACGACCAGGATGAGGTAAGGGTTTCTGCCCACGTCAGCCGGCAACTGTCGTCCACGACCCGCGTGGAGGACGTGGTAGGCTATCGGCACTTCAAGTACCAGTTCGTCAACGACGGTGACTGCGTCGTGTTCACACCGCCGGACACCGTGACACTGTTTCCGTTCAGCGAGGCCCAGCAGGAGGACTACTACTTCGACGACCTCCGGGTCGAATCCACTGTGAATACTGGGCGCATCGCGCAGCACGTTCTTTTGGGAGGAAGCTTCGAGCGCAATCAAGGGAGCGCCGGCGGCGACATCGAATACACCGACACGGTGAGCTTCGGAGTGCCGGTGATATACAATAATCCGCAGTTTCCGTCGGTGAACCAGCTACTCACGTCGTCCTTCGGCCCTAACCGGTATCGCGGCGACTTCTGGGGGTTCTATCTCCAGGACGAGGTGTCGCTGACCGACCGCTGGCATCTCTCGGCGGGCGCGCGCTATGACGTCAACCACTTGACCGCCGTGCGATCGGGATCGGGCCCCGAAATCCACGCGACGTACACCAAAGTGAGCCCTAAAGTCGGCCTCTCGTACCGGTTGCTGGGCGACCGTGCCGGAGGACCGGAGTTGAGCGTCTACGCCCAGTACGCGCGGGCGTTCCTGCCCCCACGCGCCCCGTCCGCCTTGTCCCAAGCGGACACTCTCAAGCTGTTTCCCGAGGACGTCCGGAACTGGGAAGGCGGGATCAAGGCCAGCCTGCTCGGTAACCGGCTGGCGATGGAATTGTCGGTATTCGACCTGGACCGCAACGGGATTCCCATTGTCGTTCGCGTGGTGGCGCAGGAGTTCAAGACGGTGAATGGCGGAGAGCAGAAGTTCAGCGGAGCGGAGTTCGGTATCCAGGTGCGCCCGACGCAGGTCGTGTCGTGCTTCGCGAAATACGCCTACTACAACGGGAGGTACGGAACCTATCAATTCAGCAACAACGGGACGCCAACCGACCTCACGGGGTTCCGGGTGGCCCTCTCGCCAAGGCACCAGCTGGACCTGGGTCTCGATCTCAGCAGCGGCGCCGGCGCGACGCTCGAGCTCGAGGGGCATTACAAGGGGTCTCGATACCTGAACAGCTTCAACACCGTCCTGCTTCCATCGTATTTTGTGACTGACGGCCGGATTCGTTGGCAGGTGCGTCGCTATACCGTGGCCTTCGGAGCGACGAACCTCTTCAATGAGAAGTACGAGACCGACGGAGATATCACGTACGGCACGTTTGCGTTTCCTGCGGCGCCCAGACGGCTCGTGGCCGAGGTCGGCGCCGCGTTCTGAGTCGGCGGGGCGGGTCCGTCGCAGGGGGCAGATGTTCAAGCGGCTGAATTACCTGACGCATCGCTGGATCGGCATCGTGTTGGGGATCTTGGTGTTCGTGTGGTTCGGCAGCGGCATCGTGATGATGTACTATCCCTATCCCGAGCTCACCGAATCCCAAGTGCTGTCCCTGCTGCACGGCTACGAGCCCGACGCCGCCCTGATCGGGGTCAGGCGCGCCGTGGAGCTGTACCGCGCGCAAAGCGGTGGAGCGCAAGACTCCGTTGCCGGCGCCACCCTGGAGCTGTGGGACGGGCACCTTGTGTACGCCTTGACCCGTGAACACCGCGGGCGCGCGCAGGACGTCGCACGGATTGACGCTCGCAATGGTCAGGTTCTCACTCCGATCTCCCCGGAGACCGCCACCCGAGTCGCGCGGGCAATCGTGGGCCCGCTTGCGCCGGTGGAGCGTGTCGAGCTACTCCCGCGCAGCGATCACTACTTCATGGGTGCCGAGCAGCGGTGGGCGTTTCCCGTCTATCGGGTGCGGTTCCACGACGATGCCGCGACGGCGGTGTACGTGTCCCGTAACTCTGGAGCCACACCGGCGGTCGTCACGCGGGCCACCCGCATTACGACCTGGCTCGGCACGGTCCCGCACTGGCTGTACTTCATGTGGCTGTATTACGACCATCCTGACGCCTGGATGTGGGTGAACCTCGTTCTGCCGGGCGTCGCCGTGGGCCTCGCGCTGACGGGGATCGTCCTGGGGATCTATCAGCTCTTCCCGAGACGGCGGCGCGGCGAGTGGCGTGTCAGCGGTTACCACGGGATGTCGCTGTGGCATCACGTTACCGGAGTCGTGTTCGGGCTACTGGTGTTGACGTGGGCGCTGAGCGGCCTGCTCGAGGTCCTCGGCGTCGGAAACGACCCCCGACCAGGACAGGCGGAGCGGGTGCGCGGAGGGAACGTGCGCTGGGCGGGCATCCGCGTCGGCGAGGCGGCAGCATTGACCAGCGTGCGCAAGTTCGCTGGAGGGCCTGCGATCCCCAAGGCGATTAACGTCGCTCAGTTCGAGGGGCGTCCCGGGTACAAATTCATCCTCGAAGATGGGCGAACATATTGGGTGGATGCCGAAAGCGGAGCGCTCCGGGGAGAGTTGACGCCGGACGCGGTCAAGCAGGCTGCCCAGCATGTGCTCGGCCCCGGCTCGCATATCTCGAGCGTCGAGCGCGTCGACAAGTACGACGCCTATTACTACGCCCGGCACGGCCGGGAGAAACACCTACCAGCATGGCGCGTGAGTTTCGACGACACCGACCACTCCGTACTGTACCTTGATACGGTCAGCGGGACTCCCATAGGATTCGTGGACGGTGCCACGCGCTCCTGGCGCTGGTGGCGCGACGGTTTGCACGATCTCGACCTACCGGCACTCAACAACAACCGTCCCTGGTGGGACCTCGTCGTCCTGCCTCTCATGATCGGTGGCACCATCTCGGCAATCACGGGCATCTGGCTCCTCATCCGCCGCCTGAGGCGCATGACGACTGCTTGATCTACCGAACCTCCGGCTCCCCCCGCCGATCATCCACCACCAAGCGATCTTTGGTCGGCATGACGACGCGCGGCAGGGTGCGGCGGTCGATCACTGCGGTGTCCGCGATAATCTCGTTGCGCCACAGGAGGTATGCCACCAGGCTGTAGACGTCCTCCGGTGCGAGCGAGCCGGGCGCGTTTAAGGGCATCGCGCGGTTGATGTAATCGTACAGCGTGGTCGCGTATGGCCAGTAGTTACCGACCGTCTTGACGAGCGTAGGGTCACGGCCGAAGGGAAAGCCCTCACGTGGTTCGCGACCCACTAGCCGCTCCGCGGGCCCCTCTCGCCCGGTCGCGCCATGACAGACAGCGCAACGCCGCGCGTAGATCGAGGCACCTTCGCGAGCCGTGCCCCGCCCCGGCGGGAGCCCTTTCGCATCCGGCCGCACGGCGATGTCCCAAGCCGTGATCTCGGCGGCGGTGGCAGGTCGGCCGAACCCGAACCGCGCGGGAGGACCGCCGCATAGCGTACCACGCGCTTCGTTTCGCCACACCAGGGCGACGACAGCGGCCGAAACCAGGAGCGTGACGGAGCGTCGCATCATTCCTCCAATTCCAAGACCACGGTCCCGTCGCGGCGCACCCGCCACGCCCGGACGTTGTTGAAGGGGTGCGCACTGCCCAGGCCCGCACTTTCCGCAGCTCGGCCAGGGTGGGCTGTACGTATCCTGTCTCGTCGGTCGCGCGGCTCATCAGGACCGTTTCGGCCCCATGCCATTGCCACAGATAGCGGAATCGCGTGTGGCATTTCGGGAGCACGGGCTCCTGCAGCTCGGCGGGTGCCCAGCTCCTCCCGGCGTCGGTACTCACGTCTACTCGAGCGACGCGACCGCGGCCGCTCCAGGCGAGCCCGCTGACTTGCCACCAGCCCCGCTCCTGCAACGTCACGGGTAAGCAGGAAACGTGATCAGTGACTTCGCGTCCATCACGAAGCTGAATTGACGAGCGGTGCCGTTTGGAAGCGGGTCCGTGTACTTCGATGTCTCCTCGCGGGTCATGAACGGCTGATCGGCAACCTCGATGCGGCGGATCCACTTCACGTTGGCGCTGCCCTCCCAACCCGGCACGAGAAGCCGCGCGGGATACCCCTGTTCGGGATACGGAGCGGCTCGCCATTCTGGCCGTATGCGATCATCGCATCGTCCCACGCCTTGTCGATTGGGATGCTGCGCGCCATCACGGCTGCGTCTTCCCCCTCCGCTAGAAACCACTTGGCGCCAGGCTGCACGCCTACGTCGCGAAACAACGTGGCGAGGGGGACGCCCGTCCACTCGCTGGTGCTGGTCAGGCCATCGACCAACTGAGGCGAAACATCGGGCCTCAGGTTGCGATAGGCTGGTGCGCCGTTCCCCGAGCCCTCGATAAAGTGGATATGCGAGACTGCCGGGAACCGTCGCAGCGACTCGAGATCGAAAACGGTGGGCCGCTCGACCATGCCGTGGACCAGCAGCTTGTAGCGGTGGGGATCGATGCTCGGGACGCCCGCGTGGTGGCGCTGGTAGTGCAGGTCGGAAGGAGTGACGATGCCCCACAAGTCCTGTAGGGGGTGAGCGAGGCCCCTGATACGCCCCGCCCACCACGCGTCGCAGGCGCACAAAGGGGGAGCGCTGGCCCAAGTCGGAGAGCGGACGGCCAGGCACTTTCGTGGGATCAGACGGCATCGACTTGCGTGAGTCCAGTGCGATGCAGCACCGCGACGCCGACCGCGCCTGCGGCGGCCGTGACCAGCCGCCGACGGGAAATCCTGAAGGGATCCACGAGACTCCTCTGTTGGCTACCCTGAAGGCATACTGGCCGGCGGTCCGGCCCGCAATTACTCGCGCCGGTGCAGATACTCCGTCGCTTCAGCGACGTCGCGCTGCCCGGGATCGGCCTGCCGCCAGATGGCAGCGAGCTCACCATACGTGCGCCGTGCCACGAGCGTGTCACCGAGGGCAGCGGCAGCACGCGCAAAGCCCAGCAGCGCGGCAGTCCGGCGAGGGGCGCGTTTTAGGGCGAGGCGAAATTGCGTCAACGCATCCCCGAATCGGTGGAGCCGCAACAGTTCCGTGCCGAGCAGCTCGTGGGACGGCTGGTTCACAAACGGCGGGCCGAAGGCGTCGACCATGCTGTCCTCCATGAGCGTCGCCTGGCGCAGCTGCTTGAGCTCCTCATCAATCCTGCCTTCCCCGGCCGCGATCAGCCCCTCAAGCTCGGCATGCAGGACGCGCGCCCGCGGGAGTTCCGGCTGGTCCGCGCTCGATTCGGCGGACGCCGCAATCCAGGCCTCCGTCTCGCGCTCTGCTTGCTCGAATGTGCTTAGCGCCATGCGCGCGGTGGCGAGATCCCCCCGACGCGCGGCGCCGAACCCCGAGGTGAACCAATAGGTGAGCCGCGGGCCCAGCCCCTGGCCGGGATCGATCCGCCAGCGCGCTACGCTGTCGACCCAGTTCCCCGTCGCCAGCAGGTAGTGTGACCACATGGTGATGAGGGAGTACGTCTCGAGATCCGGGCCTTCCGCAGTTCCCCTCGCGCCAGCAGCTTGGTCACGGCAGCGTTCGAGGAGCCGCGCGGCGTCGGCCAGTCGACCCAACTGGACGTAGCCGTAGTCAAGCCAGACGTTGTAATGGCGGCAATAGAACGGGCCCCGGTTCCGCCGCTGCAGCATGGCGTTTACGACGCGCACCGCTGTCTCGTTCGCTCGCACGACATCATCCCACATCCCGAGCGCCACGAAGATGTGCGACGTCATGTGTTGGGCGTGGTCCGCGTCGGCAGACAAGCCGGCGAGGGCGCGGGCTGCGGCGAGCCCCGTCGAAGCGTGATTGGGATCATCCACGGCGTGGATGAGGTAATGCGACGCGCCCGGGTTGCTCGGGTTGCGCACAAAAACGCCTTTCGCAATGGCACCGGCGCGGAGGTAGGTCCGCACGTTGCGCACTCCCTGGCTCAAGGCCAGGAGCGAGAGCGCATGGAAGAGACGAGCCTCGTCGTCCCTCGGATAGGCGCGCGAGAGGCTTCCCATCGCAGCCGAATAGAGAGTGTCGCGGCGCGGCTTCGGCCCGTCGGCATACAGGAGTTCCACGGCCCCCAGATAGGCGCGCTCCCGCGCGGTTGAGACCTTCGCCGCTCGCTCGGCTGGGGTGGGTGCGAGCTTCAGCAGCGCGGCACGCCCGGCGTCCACGTCCTGCTCGTTCCACACGGGGTGGTCATAGGTCATGGCCTCGCCCCAATACGCCATGGCAAAGCTCACGTCTAACCGCTCTGCCTCGCGAAAGGCCGCGGCCGCATCGGAATACTCAAACAGATGCAGGAGGAGCACGCCCCGAACGAACGATTGCCGTGCTGCCGCTACCCCCGTGGATACGGGGAAGGTGATCGTGCCGAGCCCCCGCACCGTCGTAGCCCGTCGGTCCTGCGCCCGGAGTGGGCAACAAGCGAGGAAGATGACGCCGAGGGCGAGGGTCACGTGACGCACTGGTGGCTCTTCAAGACGGGTTCACCTAGCAAAGCTCCGGACTGTTTGCTCGATCAGTCAAGGTCTGCCTCACCTGCGCTTCGCTCGAGGAGGATCGTTGCCCCTTCTGTCTGGAACTGGGACGCACTACTTGAGTCAGCTTTTTGGCTTATGGCGGACGGCACGGTCGTGACCTGCCCGCGCGCCCAAGCGAGCGGCCCCGCTTCGGCAAACAGCACGGCAAAGCGCCCGGAAACATAAGACAGCCATGGGAATTGGACGTGCGCGACGGATCGCTAGTCCGCGGTGCGTAATGTGCCGCTCCATGTTGCCTGGGCGAGTTGGACCACCGGATTCTTGCTTGTCGACGGGCAAGTCGCCAGCCTCGGCGTTCGCATGACCGGGGCCGACGGTGGCCATCTCCCAATCACTGCCAGACAGGATGACTTGGATCGCAAGCCGACCGTGTTCGCTCGGGGCGCCGGAGGGCCGGGCCCCTTGTACGCCGCTGGCCAGTCTGAGACGACCCCTTTCGGAGAGAGCACTCATGATAGCACGCTCCATGCGGTGTCCCGCGTACCGACCATCCGGCCCGACAGGAGAGCGAACACGGGTTCGCTCACCAGGGCCTCTAGGCTCGCTTCGCTGCCGGGCGTCGCTTTAGTTCAGGAAGCCTTGCACGAGACCAGAACGTTCTGACGGTCCAGGCACAACGCACCGGGTGGCGGCGCGGACCAAAGCCAGCCCCAACGCTCAGCGTGAGGTCTTAACGAACGGGCCTGGGATTTGGGGGTAGGAGGTTGAGCCGGGAGTGATGCAGCCTAGGGCCAGATCGGAGTGATCATCGCATCCCATCATTTGGCCCGAGGCGAGTCTGCTCTCATTGAGCCGGAGATCAGATTCGGATGGTCGGGTGGGACCTGTAACGAAGTGGTCGGTGACCCTGGTGCTTCCAGCACTATTGGGGGGACCCCGCGCAAGAGAATACGGGGGGGCCCTCGGGGGGCTGATGGCACGTCATGCGATGCTGCAAGATACCATTGTCGTCCGGGATGCCCAGGAGGGGTTCGTCGGGGTCACCGGAGAACTCTGGAGCATAGCACCTTCTGGAAAGTGGCAGATAGCCCGCTTCGTCAACGACAAGACCGACCTGCCGTATCGCCAAGGGAGATTGGCCCCGGAACAGCTCCTGGCGCTCACACGAGTGCTCCAATCCCAGAGCTTCGCTGAACTCCCCGACTCCTTCGGCCGTGACGTCAAGGTCAATCGCCACCTCATCACCATCAGTGTCGGGAAGAAGCGGTCGACTCTCGTCCTCAACGCGGGCGAGCTCGCCACCCGGAAGTCGGTTTCTGAGGCGGATGCCCAGGCGAAGCTGTGGTGCAGGTTTCTCTCGATCATCGACACAGTTCAGTCGCTCCTGAAGGATTCGGACAAGCAGTAAGGGTCCGGGGGCAAAGGGCGCTCGTCATACCGGGAAGATGCCGAAAAGGCGAGACAGACCTCTTCTCGCCTCTTCAGACCAATTCTGCTCGGAAAGCTACAACGTGTTCAAGGCCAAATCACCAGGACCGTGTACCTCGTATTGACCGGCGCTCCGTGCAGGGCAAAGCACTGGGTGTTGACGACAAAATCGGCGCCTCCAGAACTCCAGTTTCGGATCTTGCAGTTTTCCTTACCGGACCCGTACGCTGTTACTTGGACCTGCCCACCAGCCTTCCCATTTCCCCCAAGCCCCATAAACCGCACGGCGTAGACCCCGGGGCCACTTCGTGTGATCAGCACGGACCCTCCCGACGAATTGTAGGAGTACGTTGGGATAGGGGTATAGGAGCTTGCCGTCGGGTTGTTGGCCCAGACGTAGGCCAGCCGTTTGGTCGGGCACGCCGGATGGGGGATGTTCCGAGAGTCAGCTGCAGCAGCCAGCTCCGCGCAGTGCGGCGTCCCATTGTCGAGATTTCCGTCGTCGTCATCCGCCAGGAAGCTCAGGCGGACGGCATCCGGTATGTCAATTGGGTTGCCGGCTGCCGCCCCCAGAATCAGTTGGCTGGCGATCGCGTACGCCCCCTCTTCCGCATATGTGCTCCGCAATCTCTGGATCAATTGCCAGGTGAACTGCGCGTAACGCTTCCCAATTGCATGCACCTCCTCTGCCGGACTGGGCGGCCACAAGTCCACATCCGTGCCGGATCGCAGGCACGTACCGACGCCGAAGAAATCGCGCCCAACGCAAGGTTGACGAGTGATCAGCTCCGCCGAAGCATCCCCATAACCTTCGCTGTATCCGCCGTCCAGAATGCCCCCCTTCATAGCGTCGACGCCATGCCCGTACTCGTGCGCAACGACATCGGCGTACGCCATGTTGGGGCATGAGCCCCCAGCCTTGAAGAAATTGATCGAGGAGCCGTCCCAGTAGGCGTTACATGAGCTGTTGATGTTCACCCGAGTGGTAAGATGGTCGAGATCCGTGGGTGATAGGATGCTGCTAGCGAACGTGTGGGAAGCGGTAGTCCAGTAGAAAGCGGTGACCTCGGCCGTCTCAAGGTCGCCCGAGGCGCCGAAGTGAAGATCGATCGCCGCGGCCGGGGTGCCAGAACCGGTGATCTGCATCACGCTGCCTGCCGCGTTCTGTATGACGGAGGACGGGCCCCTCAGGGTGGCCACGATCTGCGCGGGTCCCGCGCCGGCGGGGAAGCTGTAACGACCGTCGACTCCGGTGACCGTAGTCCCTCCAGTGCTGCGCGTCACCTCCAGATTGGCAAGCGGAAGATTCGCGATCGAGCCGGACGGAGACGTTTGCCAGAAAGTCCCGGTAACCGTGCCGAAATGGGTAAGCGAATTCCGGCTTGACGTGGATCGAAGCCATGCTGGCGGCCGGGTCACCCGGTCCAGGTCGTCATCAGAGAAGGTGTAGACGGTATTCTCCCAGTCCAATATTTGAGGTTGCCCTACTGCCGCGACCCAATACCGTCGGGCCTTTCTATCGGTCAATGTCCCTGACGTGAGGGAGAACGTCCAGGCGAGGTGGCCATCCAGATTGGGATTCAGCCAGATCTCCAGCGACGCGGAGCTCACCTCGAAACTAGTGTCGGGAAGCGTGCTCGCGGCGTGCTGCCGTGCCAGCGAAACGGCCACGTCACGCGCGACCGTCGCCTCGGTCGCGTCGACGGTCCGTGGCAGGTTGCGCTTCCGCAGATACAACAGTCGGCCATCCCCAGCTGCAATCACCAACAGATCGCTGGCCTTGGCGAGCGGGATCCCGTGGTATGCCAGGGGATACAACACGAACCATTTCTCCACCGTCCTCGTCTTTGCTGCCGCCTCGGCCATTCCCGGCGCTTCTTGCTCGTCCATCCGCTCCATCAGACTCGGCTGAATCAAACGCGCCGCAGGTACCTTCAGGGTGATACGTGCCGCGCTCCCCTGTCCCAGGGTCAGACCGTCGGGGAGTTTCAATCTCGTTTGGATCAAATCGGCGCCCGCCAGGCCGACGGTTGCTGCGTTGGCAAGATCCTTGGCCTGGAGCCTGAGATCCAATTGCACGCGTTCGTACTGTGGCCGCGGCCACTTGCTCCCGGAAGGGTACCCTGCCTGCTGGACGCCCGACCTTTCGCCTGGCGTCTGCTGTCTCAATCCCATCACGCGTGCGTACTTAGACGGTGAGAGCGCGGAGCTAGCGGCCTTGGCAGCTACAACGCTAAGACCGACGATCACCGTCAGTACAGTCGAGAAGCAACGCTGCGAGTTCATGCTGCGCCTCCGATCAAAGTAAATCCCGTTACACGGGGGGCACTCTCGTGTTGCCAGCCAGCCCCGTGAGAATCAACCGGTCAACGCTCACTCCCGTGTGGACGTGGGCGCCTGGAGCGCGACCTGCTGCTGCTCCATCCGCCGGTTGATCCACACGACGCGATCGCCGCACATGATGGCGTCGGCGGAGTAGCGCGTGCGCGCGAACATCTCGGCGTCGGAGCTCGGGACGCTCGTGCCAGGGAAGAAGTACCAGCAGCGCTGCGCCGCCACGTGGCTGTGAATGATCCCGACGACCGCGCCCCAGCCGGCTCCCTCGCACGTCTGCGTCGGAACGACCCACGTCGTGGTGGACTGCTCCGGCTCGACGTCCGCCGGCGCAATCCGTTCCACGACGACGGTGTCGCCGTGCACCGCCCCGATCATGCACCCCATGAACTCGGTGGGAGACGACCGGTACTGAAGCGCCAGAAAGCGGCGCGCCTGGCCCGAGAGGGCGAGCACGCTGGCGGTGCTGGGTGCCGGCCCTTCAGGTCGCGGGAGAATCGTCCGCGCGTCCGGGGACGTCGGCGCGGCCGGGGGAAGGCGCGCGGGGAGCGGTTCGCCGACCGTGGCGGGTACCGCGTGCTCGCAGGCCGCGACGAGCCACAGTGCGAGCAGAGCAGCGCCCGCGCGGAGGAACCGGGCCATCCTGCCTGCCAGTCGCTCGCGGCTCATTGCCCGGACCTCCGGTTGTGGAGTTGCGGCACAGTGGTGGTGCCTGTACGCTTCCGGTACGCTAAGGCATCGGCGTTGCCCATCCGTGGCGTGAGCGTTCCCTGAGTGATCCTGCGATGATCGAACTTCGAGCGCTGGGGTCGGTGGATCTGCGGGACGCCGCCGGGCGGGACGTCCAAGCCGTCCTCGCCCAACCCAAACGTCTCGCTCTCCTCGCCTACCTGGCGGTCGCGAGGCCGCGTGGTTTCCACCGGCGAGACGTGTTGCTCGCGCTCTTCTGGCCGGAGTTGAACCAACAGCGAGCACGGGCGGCGCTCCGCAAGGCCGTGCACGTGGTGCGTCGACAGCTCGGCGCGGAGGTGCTGGTCGGGCGCGGCGACGAGGACCTAGGGCTGGCCGACGGGGCGGTGTGGTGCGACGCGGTCGCGTTCGAGCACGTTCTCACGGCGCAGCGTTTCGATGAGGCGCTCGAGCTTTACCGGGGCGACTTGTTCGACGGGTTCTTCGTGTCCGGCGCCCCCGAGTTCGAGCGCTGGGTCGACCGCGAACGGTCGCGCCTACGAGAGCTGGCCGCGGGCGCGGCGTGGGCCCTAGCTGAGCTCCTAGGGGAAGACGGGCAGGATGCCGCCGTCGTTAAGTGGGTGCGCCGGGCGATGGAGTTCACGCCCATGGACGAGGGCGCCCTGCGACGGCTGATCGTGCTGTTCTACCATATGGGAGACCGGGCCGCCGCCCTACACGCCTACAACGAGTTCGCTGGCCGGCTCATGCGGGAGTACGGCGTGCGCCCGTGCGCCGAAACCCGGAAACTGATGGAGACGGTGAAAGCTTCGGGCGAAGTGCTCACGGATAGCAAGGCGAAGCACCCGCCTTCCTGAGCTCGAACCATGCGGGTGTCGGACTCTGTCGACCACCAACTACCACGTCGGGAGATGCAAGATGGATCCACGCGCGTCCGCTCACACTGGGAGCCCGACGAGCAGCGGATTGGTCATCCGC
>WNGL01007793.1_pt1 | contig 16442 bp, 12 predicted proteins | sample 5400591 | NCBI WGS metagenome assembly WNGL01 (sample SAMN13153377, study PRJNA577476) | soil metagenome | isolation source: 80 cm soil or saprolite under Garry oak tree replicate 1 | place: USA:California | collected 2016-06-15
GGAGTGGTGTGTATCTGTCGCCCATAAATGGGCTAATCGAAATTAAGAGACGTGGGGGCTATAAACATCCGGTGCCTGCGGCATTGAGGATACTCGCGAAGGATCCGCGCTTTTCATCCAGCGCCACTCATTTGTTGGCGCAGCCAGGCGCGCGCGAAAGTCCAGTCACGCATCACGGTGCCGGGTGATACTTTCAATACCTCGGCCGTCTCTTCAATGCTCAGCCCGCCAAAGAAACGCAACTCTACAATCTCGCTTTGGCGCGAGTCCTTCTTTGCCAAGACAGTCAAAGCATCGTCGAGTGCAACGACGTTCGCGGCTTGCTCCTGCGGGGCGTTCGCGGCCTCGTCAAGGGGCAACTGAATCATTCCCCCGCCGCGTTTGGCAAATTCCCGCTGGCGAGCCTCGTCAACCAGAATGCGCCGCATCAAACGCGCGGCGATGCCGAAGAAGTGGGCGCGGTTTTCGAATCGAATCTCACTCTGATCCACCAATCGCATATACGCTTCGTTAACCAATGCCGTGGTCTGTAGCATGTGGCCGGGCCTCTCGTGCCGCATGTGCTGATGTGCCAGCCGCCGCAGTTCGTCATAGACCAGCGGCATCAGCTTGTCGAGTGCCGTCTGATCGCCGCTACTCCAATCTTTCAGGAGCTTCGTTACCTGGTGTGGCCTTGTTGGTGCTGGTGGTTGGATTCAGCGTGAGCGCGATGGCATCGTGCGGTGATTCGCTCAGCGCAATAGCGGCAGCTGCGGCTTCCATCCGAAGCCAATCGCAGGTGTCACAATCGTCCGTGCAAAACGGGGCTGCCGCCGCAAGTGATAATGCGGTCAACACGTCCATCGTCGGACTTTGGCATATTCGCTTCCAAGTTGGAGGTCAGACCATCCAGGAAGCGTTCCAGCTCTGGAATGCCGGCGGGACCGAGGTCCATAACCCAAACGTCGATCCAAGGGGAGGAAATATCTGCCTCGGGGTCTGGAAGGAGGAGGCGCCACGGACTTTCAAGCTCACTCACCGAGTATGGTCGTACGATGTGAGCGGAAATTTCCTGGGAACCATCCACTTGACCGAAACGCTTGTCCTTGGCGATAACGGCAACACCCACAGCGGTTCCTTCACGCTGGATTTCTATGATCCGGCCGACAACTTCCTCTTTGAAGTTCCGGGAACCGTAGTCGGAGAGCGCATTTCCGTCAACTGAACCTTGAGACTGCGCGGGGCGACAACTCGCCCCGCGCAAGTTTACCCCTTTACTTGCAAGAGCGGCGCATTTTTACAGGATAAGAACCGATCAGCGCCATGATTTGAAGGATCATGATGATTGGATCGCAAACATGAGGAACTATTACCAGATCTTTCAAAAGGAAGACGGACCTACTCGAAGCAATGCAGCCTACGGATGGATTCGGGCTAAGGCCTGAGGGAAAGAGAACAATTCGAGGCTCAGTCGGCTTCCTCACCTTCACAATGGCAACTTTATTTACGCCACTGCAAGCAAGATAAGCATGAATCACAAGAGCTAACTGTTGTCAGCGTCTGCTGATGTTGTCAGGCTACACCACTTGCCGCAATAGCTGCGGACGTTCGGAATGAATCTTTAACACCAGCTCGCCAAAAAGTGCGTTCGCCCAGGCGAACCAGGAGCGCGTGAACTTCCGAGGGTCATTCCGATCAAATGCTTCATGCATGAAGCCCGTTCCCGCATGGGTTGTCTTGAGCATCCGGAGGCAGGAAAGAATTTCTCGGTCGTTGCGGCTGGTTAGCGCGCGCATAATGATTCCCAGGGGCCAGATCATATTCAGTCCGACGTGCGGTCCGCCCATGCCTTCGCCCGCGCGGCCGCGAAAGAAGTACGGATTGTCCTCGCTCAGCACGAATGCTCGCGTATTCAGGTAGGTGACGTCGTCAGGCGCGCAACAGCCGAAGTAAGGAAGCGACAGAAGACTCGGCGCGTTAGCATCGTCCATGAAAAGCTGGTTTCCGAAACCGTCAACTTCATAGGCATAAATTAAATTGTGCTTCGCGTGACGTGCTTTGCCATAGGTGTCAATTGCCTCTCTTACTTCGTGCCCCAGCTCCTGACATTCGCGCGCGAATCGCTTGTCTGAAAGTTCCACCGAGAAGATCTCCGCGATCTGACCTAACGCAACCACCGCGAAGAAATTCGAGGGGATCAGAAAGGGATACATGCAGGCATCATCCGACGGCCGAAAACCCGAGTGAATCAGCCCCACACTTTTGGTCGGGTTGCCATGCCCTTCGAACGGCGCCGTGTCGATCGGGTTGTCAGTGGTCCTTCTAAAAGAGTAGGGACCAGCGTCTTTCTTTCGCTGCTGCTCGCGAAACGTTTGTACGATCAGCTTGCTCGCTTGACGCCAGTCAGCATGAAAACAAGAAGTGTCACCGGTTATTTTCCAGTAAGCATGTGCTAGTCGCACCGGATAGCAAAGCGAGTCGATTTCCCACTTGCGCTCACACACCTCTGCCCGGATCGTTGGCTGGTCGTGCTCGCCCCACGGGCAGGCTTTCGCGCCGAAGTCGAAGGAATTTGCGTAGGGGTCAATCAGAATACAGCGCGTCTGGCGATTGATGACTCCGGCAAGCATTTGTTTCAGCTTCTTATCTTCACCCGCGACCGGAAGATAAGGCATGACTTGCGCAGTTGAGTCCCGCAACCACATCGCGTTTATGTCCCCGGTGATCACATAGGTATCGGGTCGACCATCGTGCGTGCCGAAAGTGACGGTCGTATCGAGCGTGTTCGGAAAACAGTTCTCAAACAGCCAGGCGAGCTCCGGATCAGCAATCCCCTTTTTTACGTCGCTGATCTTCGCTTCGACCGCATCACTTACGAACTTTCGTTGTCCGGCTGCAGGACGCTTACTCACAAATTCACGGCCGGCAGTAGTGAGTGCCCGGCTGAGACTACTGTCGCCGCCTAACGCAACGCCAACTGCGGCATAACCCAAACCCTTGATTACCGTCCGGCGTTTGTACCTCTCTGATGTCTCGTCCAAGTCCCTGACCCTCCACGTATTTAGTTGTGGTAAAGTTCTCATCCATGAAAATAGATCGTCGTGGTTTCCTGGCAGCATCGTCTTCGGCGCTGGTGATGGCAAAGACCCAATTAGCGCCGGCTGAACCTGTTAAAGCTTCTGAACCTTCAGCGCCGCTTTCGATCGCGGAAAGAATCGCAGGTAGAGAGGTAGCAGTCTACACCACCGCTGACAACAGTGATTACCGCCTGGCTGCTACTGAGAGCGTGGCCTTCAAGCCCCTGGGCCAGCCGTTGGAAACTCAGATATGCGTATTCGTCGATCCCGCCCGTAGATTTCAGACGATGCTGGGCATCGGCGGCGCTCTTACTGATGCCGCCGCTGAGACCTTTGCAAAATTGCCTGCGGCTAAACAACAGGAAATTCTAAAAGCCTATTTTGATGTTAAGAGCGGCATTGGTTACACCCTCGCCAGAACCAATATCCATAGCTGCGATTTCTCGAGCGCCAGTTACACCTATGTAAATGAAGGCGACAAAGAGTTGCAGTCCTTCAACGTCGGTCACGACCGGCAATTTCGGATTCCCTTTATCAAGCGAGCGCAGGAGGCGGCCGGCGGCAAACTAAACATCTTCGGCAGCCCCTGGAGTCCGCCGGCTTTTATGAAGGACAACAACAACATGCTTCATGGCGGAAAATTGAAGCCGGAGTTTTATCAATCCTGGGCCAACTACTACACAAAGTTCATTAAGGCCTATCAACAGGAGGGTATACCCATCTGGGGCATCACGATTCAAAACGAACCGATGGCCACGCAAACGTGGGAGTCGTGCATTTATTCAGCCGAGGAAGAAAGAGACTTTTTGAAAAACCATCTCGGCCCGACGATGAAGAGAGCTGGCTTGGGAGACAAAAAAATAATTGCCTGGGATCACAACCGCGACCTCATCTACCAAAGAGCCAGCACCATTTTGAGTGACCCCAAAGCAGCGCAATATGCCTGGGGTATTGGTTTTCATTGGTACGAGCCCTGGAGCGGCGGCGAACCAATGTTTGATAACGTTAAGCTCGTGCGCGAGTCCTTTCCGGAGAAAAACCTTATTTTCACTGAAGGTTGCTCCGACTCCTTCAAGGCTGAAAGGCTCAAAGATTGGAAACTAGGCGAGCTGTATGGCCGTTCCATGATCAATGACTTCAACAACGGTGCTGTGGGCTGGACGGATTGGAACATTCTGCTCGATGAAATGGGCGGACCAAATCACGTAAAGAATTTCTGCTTCGCCCCGGTGCACGCCGATACAAAAACGGGTGAGCTGATCTATACAAACTCGTATCATTACATTGGACACTTTTCAAAGTTCATCCGCCCCGGCGCGAAGCGGATCGGCTGTTCACCCAGCAGAAGCCAACTGCTTTCCACTGCCTTTATCAATCCTGACGGCAAAATATCTGTGGTGGTAATGAACCATAGTGATAAGAAGATTTCTTATTATCTTTGGGTCGACGGCCAGGCCGCCGCAGTCAGTAGCTTGCCGCATTCTATTCAGACACTTCTGTTCTGATTCGGCGGAGCGCAGCACTTGAAAAAATCGCTACTGCTAATGATCCTCGTTCTGTTGCTGGTCGCCTTCGGTTGGTTTCCGGGCCGGGCGCAGATGCAGCCACCAGCGCAAACACAGGGAGATATCGGCCTGCCCGATTTCTCTGGCTTCAGTCTGATCGATAGTTTCGCCAGGCTGCCCGCAGAGCGAACCAGTCTAAGCACGCTCTGTGATGTCCGGCGCGCTTCTATCAATGAAATTTCAGGCAACATCGCGGGCGCGCTACAGCTTGCAGACGAATCGGCCGATCCGGCCGTTGCTGCGCGGCTTCACAATGCAATGGGCGTTGTCTACCTTTACAAAGGCGATGTCACCAACGCGATCCCTCAGTTCGAAGAGAGCGTCCGCATCGCGCATCAGCATTCGACCGAAGACTCGAGGTTTGCGGCCATGGAAAGCCTCGAGCTTGCGGCGCTCGGGATCGCTCAAATGCGCCGGGGTGAGGTTGAGAATTGCGCGACTCGTCACACCGCAGACATGTGCATCTTTCCGCTTTCGGTTGCTGCCCGCCACACTCTGCGGTCAGGCTCGGAACGGGCAATTGAGTATTTCCAGCGCTATCTCGAACGCGAACCGTCGAGCCTGGAGATACGGTGGCTCCTCAACATTGCCTATCAGACGCTCGGCGAATATCCGGACAAGGTTCCGAAAGCTTACCTGATCCCGCCTTCGGCTTTCGCGTCAAAGGAAAACACAGGCCGCTTCGTCGATGTCGCCCCTTCGCTCGGCCTCGACACTATGGGCGACGCTGGGGGCTCAATCGTCGACGACTTCGACAACGACGGCTTTCTCGACATTGTCGAGACCAGTTTCGATCCGTGTCAGGCGATGCGAGCCTTCCACAACAACGGCGATGGTACGTTCTCGGATATCTCTGAGCGCTCGCATCTCGCGGAACAGCTCGGGGGAATCAATATCGTCCAGACTGACTTTAACAACGATGGTTGGCTCGACATCTATGTGATGCGCGGCGGATGGGAATGGCCGATGCGTAACTCGCTTTTGCGCAACAACGGCGACGGCACCTTCACTGATGTGACCCTCGAGAGTGGCCTTCTGAGTGTGGACCACCCTACTCATTCCGCCGGCTGGGCTGATTACGACAATGATGGCTGGGTCGATCTCTACGTCGGACACGAGCACACACCAAGCCAGCTTTTCCGCAACAAAGGTGACGGTACGTTTGAGGACGTTTCGGCAAAGGCGCGCGTAAACCGCGTCGCGTTCACCAAAGGAGTCGCCTGGGGAGATTATGATGGCGACGGCTACCCGGACCTTTACGTCTCGAACTATGGAGAGGACAACTTCCTCTATCACAACCGCGGCGATGGCACGTTTGAGGAAGTCGCGACCAGGCTCGGCGTCGAGAAACCGAAGTGGAGCTTCCCAACCTGGTTCTGGGATTACGATAACGACGGCCGTCTCGACCTGTTTGTCGCCAGCTACTACTTTGCCGGAGGCGAGTGGGTGCGACCTTACCTCGCACTGCCAAGGCAGGGAGATTCCATGAAGCTGTATCGCAACACCGGCAATGGGACCTTTGTCGATGTCACACATGAGACCGGTCTCGACCGGTCAGTTGCGGCGATGGGAGCGAATTTCGGAGACGTGGACAACGATGGGTTTCTCGACTTCTATCTCGGCACCGGCGCGCCAACTTATACGGCCTTGATGCCGAATCTTCTCTACCGTAATCACGAGGGAAAATATTTCGTCGACATCAGCTCTTCTAGTGGAACCGGACACCTACAGAAAGGGCACGGAGTCTCCTTCGCTGACCTCGACAACGACGGCAATGAAGATCTATTCGAAAACCTGGGCGGCGCGGTTCCGGGCGACAAGTACAACAGCGTGCTGTTCATGAACCCCGGACACTCGAACCGTTGGATCTCTATCAAGCTGGTCGGCGTCAAGAGCAACAGGGCGGCGATTGGAGCAAAGATCAAGGTGACGCTCGCGGGCGTTGGGGCAGAGAGCGCGATTCGGTATCGCGAGGTCTCCAGTGGCGGCTCGTTCGGCTCGTCACCGCTGATGCAACACATCGGTATTGGGAAAGCCACAGCCATCGCTTCCGTCGAAGTGACGTGGCCCGCCAGCCGATCACGACAAGTGTTCAAGGACATCGCCCCGAATCAGTTCATCGAAATTAAAGAATTTGAGAAAACCTATACCAGGCGGGGTGTTCGGCCAGTCACCTTCAAACGGCCTGCTATCAACGACCCGCGTATGCCTCACCGCCACCCGAAGGAAAGGAGTAGTTGGACAAGATAAGGAGTAGGTGAAACTCTGGAAACATCATATTACGGAAAACGAAAATTGCGCGCAGTGCTCTTCTTAACGCCGGCAAACTCTTTCTGCTCAATCGAACCTTTGCCTTCTTTGATCGTCACAATCTGATTCACGCCGACACCTTTCACGGTATCGACAACCCCGCTGGGCCAGCGTACTTCGATTGTGTCGATTGTAGTCCGCTTCTCGATGCCAAAATGGAGCCTCAGATCATTCTGCGAGAGGTAACTGCCGCCGCTGCGCACCTCGTCTACTTGTATCAGACCGCCGGAGACGACTTTCACGCGCGCACCGATGCCGTCCCGATTACTCTTCACGCCGATCGTTTTCACGAGTACCGAGTTATTCCGGTTACCACCGTCATTGCGCAATAGTTGCGGAGACGCGTCCAGATCGTTGACGATAACGTCAATGTCACCATCGTTGTCGATATCACCAAAGGCGGTTCCGCGGCTTGCTCGTTCTTCCTGGAGAGCGCTGCCGCACTGCATCCCGACCTCCGAAAAGGTTCCATCGCGGTTGTTTCTGTGCAACAACTTGCGCTGGCGATAGTGATCTCTCTGGGGGTAGGCGTGTCCATTGGCAACGAATAGATCGATCCAGCCGTCGTTGTCGTAATCGAAAAACTTAGTTCCCCACCCCACGTAAGAAAGACTCGCCTGGGCCACAGCGGCATTGTAGGAAACGTCGGTGAAAGAATTTTGAGCGACGTTGCGGTAAAGCACATTGTATTCATCGTCAAAGTTGGTAATGAATACATCGAGCCTTCCATCGTGATCATAGTCACCTACCGTGACGCCCATACACCCCTGCTCGGCGCCATTTCCGTTGACTGCGAGGCCGGATTCGAATCCGATCTCGCTAAACGTGCCATTCCCGTTGTTATGGTAGAGATAATTCGGTGTCGAGTCGTTGGCGACGAAAACATCTATGCGGCCGTCCCCATCAAAGTCACTGGCGACGACGTCCAGTCCGTAGTAGCCGATAGAGTCGGCAACACCGGCCTTCTTCGAGACGTCGGAAAACGTCCCGTCGCCGTTATTATGGTAGAGCGTGTCACCCGCTCCAGGCAGCCCCCTGGGACCACACTGCACCGGAATGCCCTTGAACTGGCATGTCGGGCCCTCGCCGAACGCGGGTAGATGATTGATATCAAAGCCAACGTAATTCGTTACGAACAGATCGAGCTTGCCGTCATTATCGTAATCCAGGAATGCGGCCCCGGTGGACCATCGTGCGTCGCCCACGCCGGCTTTCGAAGTCACGTCTGTAAAAGTACCGTTGCCGTTATTTCTTAAAAGATGGTTGGGACCCAGGCAGGTCACATAAAGGTCGTCGAAGCCGTCGTTATTGTAGTCGCCCACCGCCACGCCCATACCCCACCCGATGTCGGTCACTCCTGCTTTGTCAGTGACATCGGTAAACGTTCCGTCGCCGTTGTTGTGATAGAGGGCGCTCCTGGTTCGCTTGTTCGCTTTGAGTAGTTCCACCGTCAGCGAGTTAACCAGGAAAATGTCCAGGTAGCCGTCGTTGTCATAATCAAAGAGCGCTACTCCTCCACTCATCGACTCGACGATATATTTCTTTTCTGGTGACGAAACATGTTTGAAGCTGATGCCGGCCGGGACCGTGATATCGACGAACTGAATTGCATCCAACTGGCCATAGATCATTTTGGAAGGCCCAATCATCAGCAGAGCGACTAGTGCGCTGATTAATAACCTCTCTTGCCCGGACTGCATACAGGAACCTCTGAATGAGTATTTTCGACGCGTAGCGTCGGCATGAATTTAGCCCGGCCTTTCAAGGCCGGGAAGAGTGAACAAAAACAGGCCGCGTCGCGTAGCGACGCATGAAACAAGAGCCGTATTCAATCGTCGCTACGCGACGACGGGGACCGCCCTGATCTGAACCCGGCGTTAAAACACCGGGCTAAACTCATGCCGACGCTACGCGTCGAGGACACTTGATCAGATCTTCCCATGCTTTGACTACTGATCCTTCGGGCCCGGCGCGGTTTTTCTGAGCTGATTCAACATCTCAATAAGAATGTGGAGCTGGGGCGAATCGCCGGTGACTTTGGCCATCCGCTGAATTGCCTGGTCAGCGAGTTCGGTCTTCCCCTGCTTGATCAGAGACGAAGCGAGCGCGTAATAAAGGTCAACGTTGGTCGATTCGGAAGTGGTTACGTCAGCCAGAAGTTCGGAAGCCCTGGAATAATCTGAGATCTTGAAGTAGCTCAATCCTAACAGCCAACGGGCACGAATATTTTCTGGATGAGCCTTTACTTCTGTTTCCAAAGGCGGCACGGCGTCCTTGTAGGATTCTGTCCGAAAGTATGCCAGGCCCAGGTTGTAATCGACGTCCTGCTGCTGTGGGTTCCAGTTCGCCGCCAGACGAAACTGTTCCGCCGCCGCACGGAAGTCTCCGCGATCCGCTCGCAGCAATCCGATACTGCTGTGAACCGCACCGAGCAGCTTCGCATAATAAGCTTCGGCCCTCTCTAACTCTCGTATCGCATTTTCGTCAAGCACGTTCGACGAAGATGTCGTGCTGTTGACTGAACCCGTCGCCGGCAGCTTCTCGTCTTCCGGCAATTGAGACGTGCCCATGGTCGATGGGCCGGTGTTGAGCGTTTGGGCCATCTTAAAGGCTTCGGCCTTGAGTTGCGACGCCAAACGCAACTCTTTTTGTCCTGCTTCCACCTGGCCGAGTTTGAGCAAAGACTGTGCGAGCCGATAGTGGGCAGTCGTCACCTGGAATTTGTTGTGGGCCAGATCCGGATTCAGGGCGATGGACTTCCTGAGTGCCTCAATAGCCTGATCATGCTTCTCTAACTCCTGATAAGCCTGGCCGAGCTGAAAATACGGATCGGGGTTGTCGGCCTGGACTCGGGAGGCGTTCTTCAGAAAGGCGATCGCGAGCTCCCACTTTCTTTGAAAGATATAAACGATGCCGAGATAGTAGTTGGCAAAGTACTCGTCCGGGTTTGTGAGCAACTCGGTCTTGAATTCTCGCTCCGCGTCAGCCAGGCGAGAGACGCCTTCATTCATCAGGTAGGCGAGCGCCAGGTTGTCGTGGACGCGCGGCAAACTGGGATTGAGCGCGATCGCTTTCTTGAACTCATCTATTGCCTCAGGCAAACGGCCCGCCACCCTTAACGCCCGGCCGATTACGACATGAAGCTCAGGCCGGTCGCCGAGGTGCTGAAGCATCGAATCAAAGACCTGCCTTGCATCAGTAAACTGGCGCTGCTGCAGGTACGCGATCGCCAACGTGAAACTGGTGTCGAAGTCATCCGAACCGAAATCCAGCGCCGCTTTAAGTTCAGCAGCCGCCTTTTCGTATTCGCGAAGGGAGAAATACGTCTTACCCAGCATGCTATGCGCGCTGGAATTTTGGGCATTGAGGGCGATCGCCTTCTGTAGCGGTTGAAGGGCTTTATCGAAAAGCCCTGCCTCGTAGTAAGTGAGTGCGAGGTCTAATAGGGTCTGCTCGGAGGTGGGTTGATAGAGAGCGGCGGCCTCGAAAGCTGCTATTGCCTGTTTATGTTTCTGCCGCGCTGAGTAGATTCTTCCCACCGCGCGGTACCCTTCGGCCAGGATTGCCGTGTATTCGGTTTCCGCGGCAACCGGATTGCCGGCGCGGGCTAGCGCTTCCGCAGACTCATAATGTTGCAGGAGCCGATCTTGCGGCGATTGGAAGACAAGAGGTAATAGTAAAAGCGATAGAAATCTCGAACCTATATTCATCGCTTGTTCTCTAAATCCGGAACTCTGTCTTATTCCAGAGGGTTTCTTTCACAACTAAAGTAATTCGAGCTCCTCGGCTGATTATCGAGCGAGTGTGAGCTTGCCACGCAGTTCAATCTGCTCGGACGAGCGGCCCACGAGCACATTGAAATCGCCGGGCTCCGCCCTCCATTGTTTTGCGTTAATGTCATAATAAGACAGCGCGCGGCGGTCGAGGATGATCGATACCCTCCTTGTCTCGCCGGGACGAAGGCTTACTTTCACAAATCCCTTCAACTCCTTCTCCGGCCGCGGGACTTTCGTTTGCATGGCGCCCACATACACCTGGGCCACATCCGCTCCCTCGCGTGTCCCTGTATTCTTGACGTCGAATGAAATCTCATAGCGCGGACCTGACTCGTTTTCCGACACCGGCTTGATCGCCAGGTTGCTGTACGTGAAGGTTGTGTACGAGAGTCCAAACCCGAATGGGAACAGTGGCCTCGTGCGATTGTGCTCGTAACCACGATAGCCCACGAATACTCCTTCTTTATAGACGACGCGTTTCGTGCCTGTCTCAGGATAGTAGCTGTCATGGACCGGGTTATCTTCCCAGCGGCGCTCGAAGGTGACCGGCAAGCGACCGGAAGGGTTCACATCCCCGAACAGGATTTCGGCCAGCGCGGTGCCGCCCTCCTGGCCCGGATACCATGCCTGGACCAGCGCCGGAACGCGTTCAATCCAGGGGTTCATGTCCATGCTGCCGCCCGATGTCATGACAACGATCGTGTTCTTGTTGGCCGCGGCCATTTCTTGAATCAACTCGTCTTGTCCCAGCGGCAGGCGAAATGTCCGGTCCGCACTCTCAGCTTCTGATTCGGCGTCAAAACCTGCGGCCACCATCACCACGTCGGCGCTCGCGGCAAGCTTTTTGGCGTTGGCGGTAACAAATTGTTCCGCGCGGACAATTCCCATCCTCAGGCGGACGGCCCGTCTGTACGCCCGTCCCTGTTGCTCGAGGACAATCTTGTGGGCCCCGAGCTCGAGGCGAAGCGTCCGATAGTCCGAGAGCGCGGTAAGTGTGGTCCAATTGTCGAGGACGAGTTTGTCATCAATGTAAAGACGATAAGAGCCGCCGACTTCTCTTGTTGTTTGCACGAAGATGTCGTAGGAGCCTGAATCCTGCGGAGTGTAGTAACCGGTCCAACGTGACGAAAGCGTCTGCTCCGGAAACAGCAAACGCGCCGCCGTCCCGAAGTCAATGTGCTCTTCAGTACGTGTAATCAACGGAGTTCCTCTCAGTTCAAAGTTGTCAAAGTATTCCGCTTTCAGTCCCGGCTTGCCATCAGTCTGAGATGTAGTGAAATTGGTTGCGTTTGCCAGATCGCTGTAAGTGAGCAAGCCACGGTCGTAATACACGTGAAACTGATTGCCAGGATCCTTGCCCGCATAGTTTGCCAGGCCCTCCAAATAACTGATGGCTGCGAATGGCTGCACTTCGGCGCTGCCACCTCCGACGGGCACTGCCGGAAAGGCATCAGGGCCAACAATCAGGATGGACTTGATCTTCTTCTTACTCAGCGGCAGCAGCCCACCGTCATTCTTCAGCAGCGTGATGCCCTCACGCGCGGTGTTGAGCGCTACCTGGCGACCTTGCAGATTATATCGAGGAATAGACAACCCGGTCTGATCACGATCGAGCCAGCCAAACCGCACGGCCGTTTTTAGGATGCGACGTACTTTGTCGTCAATAGTGGCCACCGAAACTTTGCCCTGTTCAATCGCAGGCTTGAGCGTCTGAGGGTTCATGTGCAGGCCCGAAGGCATCTCGAGGTCCTGACCAGCGTTTGTCGCCTCGATGCCGTCGTAGGTCGCGGACCAGTCGGACATGATCAGGCCGTCGAAGCCCCACTCCTTCTTCACCACGTCGGTGAGCAGGTATTTGTTCTGCGACATGTGCTGGCCATTGGTCAGGTTGTACGAATCCATGATGGCCCCGACGTGGGCTTCCTTTACGGCGGCCTCGAAGGCGGGCAGATAGATCTCGCGCAAGGTCCGCTCGTCAATGATTGAGTCTGTATTGTGGCGATCGAACTCCGAGTTGTTTGCGATGAAATGCTTGATCGTCGCGCTGACACCCTGGCTCTGTACGCCTTTGATGTAACCGACCGCAATCCGGGAGGCGAGGAAAGGGTCTTCGCCGAAGTACTCAAAGTTTCGGCCGTTCATTGGAGCGCGGTTAATGTTGACTCCGGGCGCCAGGAGGAAATGCACGCCTTTGGCGCGACAGTCGCGACCGAGCTCGATGCCGACAAGTTCGGCCAGCGCCGGATTCCACGTAGCGGTCAGCGTAACGCCTCCGGCAAACGCAGTAGCCGGTCCAAAATTGCGGACGCCCACTGGACCGTCTGCCATCTTCAGACGCGGCAAATTGAGACACGCGGCAAATTGAGACGCGGTACCTCGCGAATGAAAAAGCTGTCGACGCCTCCGAGCAGGGCAAGCTTTTCTTCGAGCGTCATCTGGCTAAGGATCGAGTCGGCCCGGCGCTCAACTTCGGCCGAAGACCGAAGCGAAGGCGCGGGAGCCTGCGCTGAGGCAGGCAACATAGTGGAGAGCATCAAGGCAGCGATCGAACAAAATCTTCGCATAGGCGTTTCCTTTGGTTCACTAAGGACTGTTCAACTGAGATTTCGTCCCTACGGGACTAAAACCGTTTTCCAGAAAGCTGTCTTGCTACCATAAACAATGAGAACACACCAGCAGAGTACTACCAACACCTCTTGTCAGGCGCGTTACGTTTCGCGGCGACGGATAACATTTCACTGCTCACAAATCGATCTAACCCTCATCACTGAGGCCGGCCGATATAAGAACTGAGAATCTGATCCATCCCTGGTGCACCGCCTCGACGCTGCGCGCACGTCTTGCGGCCGGTGAATGTCGGCGATCAGGCTATGGCTGCCGGGCGGCGCCGCGCCCCGCAACCCGCGATTGAGAAGGTGCAGATCAAGTCCTTTTGCAATCGCCTGCCGGCTGACCGCAGCGCTGATAAAGCCGGTACCGCCGATAAATAACACTCTCATAATTGACCAGTCGCGAGACTCACAACCTAATTCACCTTATACATCTCGTAAAGCGCATAATCATCCTGGTCGTCATAAACTTGATCAAAGCGGCTGGAGAAATCAACTCCACGCTGTATAAATTGATAAAATTATGAGCGTGTGACGCACGGTATTAGATCATTTTTTCCGGATCGAAGATTGATGTTCACAAGTGTTGCCAGTTACCTCGATAGTTTTCTGTTACGCGGTAATGAGACCGCGTTCGCGCACAGGGACGGGCTAAGAGTAAAGCGCTGGTCCTACGGTCAAATTGCGAACACCGCGGTGCGGTTTGCCAGGGAACTGGAAGCGCGAAAGATCGCCAGAGGTGATCGCGTTTTGCTCTGGGCCAGGAACAGTCCTGAGTGGGTTTCAGCCTTCTTTGGATGTCTTGTTCGCGGAGTGATCGTCGTGCCTCTTGATCTTCAGAGCGAGCCTGGATTCGTCAAACGAGTTCAAGAGCAGGTTGAGGCAAAGCTTGCGCTCTGTGACGCGACTACTTCCGAATTAGTCGGGCAAACTCTGCCGGTGATCGAGCTCAACAAACTGAGCTCGCAAATCGCACATCACTCCTCAAAACCCTGTCCCTTAACGCCCAACGGTCATGACGATACTGTAGAGATCGTCTTCACCTCAGGAGCGACGGCTGAGCCCAAAGGTGTTCTCATTACACACCGCAATCTCATCGCGAATCTGACGCCGCTCGAGCGGGAGATTAAGCGCTATCTGAAATGGGAGCGCTTGGTTCACCCCGTTCGTTTTCTCAATCTGCTGCCCCTGAGTCATGTCTTCGGACAATTCGTGGGCATCTTTGTGCCCCACTTGCTCGGTGGCGAGGTTTTCTTTCAAGAGTCTCTGAGTCCATCTCAGATCGTTCAAACCGTGAAACGCGAGCGCATCTCCGTCGTCATCACGGTGCCGCGCACTCTCGATGCACTGCGGGAAAAGATCGAGAGCGACTTCGAGGCGCGCGGAAAACTGGATGGATTTCAGAGAGCGATTGCCTCGTCGGCCGGTCGAAATTTTCTCCGCCGCTGGTGGACGTTTCGCGCGATTCATAACATGTTCGGATGGAAGTTCTGGGCCTTTGTTTCGGGTGGCGCAACGCTCAATCCGGACACCGAGCGGTTCTGGCAGCGGCTCGGATTCGCTGTGATTCAGGGCTATGGCATGACCGAGACTGCGTCGCTTGTCAGCGTCAACCACCCGTTCAAGAAGGGCCGCGGCTCTGTCGGCAAGGTATTGCCGGGGCAGGAAGTGAAACTGGCCGAGAATGGCGAAATTCTGGTGCGCGGCGAGAACGTTTCGCCGGGATACTGGAAAGACGACGGGCAATCGAGAGCAGCAGAAGACGGTTGGTTTCGCACCGGCGACGTTGGCGAGATCGACGATGAACGTAACCTTTATTTCAAAGGCCGAAAGAAAGAGGTCATTGTCACTTCAGCCGGTGTGAACATTTACCCGGCAGACATTGAATTCGTGCTGGATCGGCAACCAGAGATAAAAGCGGCCGTAGTCATCGAAATCGAAGGCCCCCATGGGCCCGAACCGCTCGCGGTGCTGATCCTCCGCGACGATCAGGCGAACGCGGAATCTGTCATCAACCGGGCAAATGAATTACTAGCCCTGCATCAGCAAATCCGTCGCTGGTTTGTTTGGCTCGGCGAAGACTTTCCGCGTACGGCCATGCAAAAGGTCCGAAAGCAACTCGTCAGAGAAGTTGTGAGAGCTGAGTCAGCGCGAGCTGATCAGAGCTCCGATAGCGCCGCTGCTCCTCCCATCGTTCATTCGAACAACCTCGTTGAGATCATCGCGCGCATCAGCAAGGACGTACCAGCGAAGCTTGACCCATCTGCAAAACTCGGAGCGGACCTGAAGCTCGATTCGCTCGGCCGGGTCGAGTTGTTGAGTGCACTCGAGGATCGCTATCAATTAGAAATCGATGAAGCTGCCTTCACCGATGCGACAACGCTGGGCGAAGTTGAAAAGATAATTCGCGAAGGCAGGCGCGAAGAAACGGCGCCCTATCCGTATCCAAGATGGCAACAGTGTTGGCCTTTGAGCTGGCTGCGAATTGCGCTGCTTTACCTGATCGTCCTGCCGGTCACGCGCGTCATGGGTTGGCCCGGAATTAGAGGCAAGGAGCATTTGCGGAACGTTCGCGGGCCGTTAGTATTCATTTGCAATCACGTAACTATGACGGATCAGGCGCTGGTTCTGTTGGCGCTTCCGCGAAGATTCCGAAACCGCATGGCGATCGCCATGGACGGAGAACAACTTCGAGAATGGATTCATCCACCACCTGGAACTGGCTTGTTAACTCGCCTGCTCTATCTGCTCGAGTACATGTCAGTGGTTTTCTTCTTCAATGTCTTTTCGATGCCGAAAAAAAGCGGCTTCCGGCGAAGCTTTGTGTTTGCCGGTGAAATGATGGACCGCGGATTTAGTCTTCTGGTGTTTCCCGAGGGGCAACGCACAAAGCATGGAGCAATGAATCCTTTCATGCCGGGCACAGGTCTGTTAATTCAGAAACTGGATGCCCCTGTGGTGCCGATGCGAATTGACGGATTGTGGGAACTGAAAAGAGCAGGTAGACATTTTGCCTGGCCGGGTGAGGTTTCTGTGATCATCGGCGAGCCAGTCACTTACTCTCCCCAACAGGATCCGGAATCAGTAGCCGCCAATTTGGCAGAACACGTAAGAGCGCTATGATTG
>WNGL01020243.1_pt1 | contig 16442 bp, 14 predicted proteins | sample 5400591 | NCBI WGS metagenome assembly WNGL01 (sample SAMN13153377, study PRJNA577476) | soil metagenome | isolation source: 80 cm soil or saprolite under Garry oak tree replicate 1 | place: USA:California | collected 2016-06-15
GCGAACAAGATCCAGCCGATCCGCCGATCTTTCGCAAAAAGAAGATGTCGATCTTGCAGCCCCCTGGTTGCAAGCACGATGAGGAACAAAACCAGCGGTTCATAAAGCGACACCCAGATCGCCAAACCCCACGCAACGCCACTCAGCGTAGACCATGCTATACGTGAATCACGTATAGCATTGGATTTTCGGGAACTTCCACCTTGCCAGGCCCATTCCGCGCAGATCGCGATGGTGACGAGCAGGATCGAGAGCGATTGATGGTCGGGTCGTCCAAGCTCCGTCGCGTGAACGAGCATTGGGCTGATGGCGTAGAGAATGAGCAGCGCCCAGCGATAACGGAATTTCATTAGTTTCGACCACCACCAGAGAAACCAGCCGCCGAGCAGTCCGAGCAGCGGCGAGATGAACGCGCCGGCAAGATCGGTCGCGTGCACGGTGAAGGGCTTGAGCAAGATCGACAATGTGAGAATGAGATAATCGAGCGGCGCAGTCGTGTGCGGAGTTGTGCCGCGCGGATAATTTTCGAAATCGTGATGACGCACGATCAAGCCCGGATGTTGCTGGCACATGCGAACGCGCGTCATCCGCGCGTAACAATCCGCATCGGTGAAATAAACGTTCCCGGCAACGAACACGTCCTGATAATTCGCGCACCGGGTTGCCAGAACGAGCGCGCTTAAGATGGCGATTTCAATTACGACGCACGTTCCCCGCACAACGCGCTGAAAAGGAATTTTCAAATCCGTCCTCTGATCTCCGTCTTCTGATCTCTGAAATTGGGCCCGCCAGGATTCGAACCTGGGACCAAGGGATTATGAGTCCCCTGCTCTACCGCTGAGCTACAGGCCCGTATAATTATGAGAGTAAAACATAGCAGCCAGCTTGTAACCAACATCAAACCAACCACGGGTGGTCAAAATTCCGCGCACTCGTTCTCGTTGCCTGAGGCAGCGAGCCGCCGTTGATTAGCATATGCGCGACCCCGAGGACAATGCGACGCTTAACGCAACGTCGATAGCGGGACGAGCCGATCGGCTGTTGCCCGATTTTCGGCGTGCGATCGAGGCCGTGCCGCGTGAAAGCGGATTCAAAGGCATCGGCCCCCGCGGAATGTTTTTCTTTTATGCGGCGGTGCGTCCGTTTGGTCCGAAACAAATCCTGGAATCGGGCCGCATGCGTGGCGAGAGCACCCTCATGCTGACACGTTGTTTCCCGCAAGCGCGAATTGTGAGCGTTGAGTTTGATCTCGATCCAACGCATGCGGCCATCGCCGAAGCGAAGCTCAGGCCGTACGCGAATGCCGAACTTCTCTACGGGGATTCTCGCGAGATACTCCCGCAACGGGTTCAAACCGGGGATGCAGTTCTCATTGATGGCCCAAAAGAATTTCGCGCGCTGAAACTGGCGCTCCGGCTCCTGGCCACCGGCAAACCGTGCGCTGTTCTTATCCATGACTTCTACCGGGGCCAACCGGCTCGGAAGTTTGTCGAACGCCATTGGCCAGGCGCTTTTTTCAGCGACGACCCCGCGCTTGCCGCCCGTTTCCGTGACCTTGGATCGCAAATCGACCCGACATACGATCCGGATTCCAAACATTCCGCTTCTCCGTTTGTCTGCCTTCCTCCAAATTTGCCGGCGTCTTATCCGGCGCTGTTATTTAAAATAATTTGGGCGCGAGCGGTTTCGATCACCGTTTCTAAAATCGGTAAATTTTTGCTGCGTAATCGCAGCGGCAAAGTTTTGGACTCGGAAGGCTGAGCGTGGTTTCAGTCTTGCTCTTTTCGATTGAGCAATCCGACAATAGTTTGTTCCAACTCGGCAGCAGAGGCTGGTTTCTGCAACTAGGCATCGCGGCATATTCAGAGCGCTTTCCGCTGAACCGCGTCGTCTGCGTAGGCGGAGTAATAACGATCGGGACATCCGGCTGCAACTTACGCAGTCGCTGACACAGTTCGATGCCGGTGCCGTCCGAAAGCCGCACATCGAGTATACACAGGTTTAACTTTAGGCCGTTGGCCAATTGCAACGCCTCAGCGACCTTCCCCGCCGTGAGCACGACATCGTCCAAATTCTTGCAGAGGGCCGGCATCAGCAAACGCATATCGGGATCGTGGTCAACCTGAAGGATCTAGACTTTGTCGATGTTTGTTTCTTCCATTTTCACTGGTGAGCATGTCATTCGGGACCGCAACGCGCGAATGTTTTTGGACGACGGTCAAAAACAGGAACTTTCGTCTTTCCGCTGTGGGTTCACTTGTTTACGCTCCGTTCAGAAAGGCCCGGAACGAGGCCGCCTGCGCGAACCAGCATGAACAGCCAATCTCCCGTCGTTTACAATTTTCACCTGCCGCGTTTCCCCGCGCGATTGGTTGCCGGTGTTGTCATCGTCATTCTCCTGGTGACTTTGATATGGACAGCGTGCTACACGGTGCAGGCCGAATCGGAGGGGGTCGTCCTTCGCTTCGGCAAGTTTTTAAAAACGGTCGAGCCAGGGCTGCATTTCAAACTTCCCTTGGGCATCGACAAAGTAGCTGTCCTGCCGACGCGGCGGCAGTTGAAACTTGAGTTCGGCTTCGTCACCCCGGGCTACACAAATCCCGACCAACCGGCAAGAGAGGGGGCAGAAGAAAGGTCGATGGTTACAGGCGACCTAAACGCCGCACTCGTGGAATGGGTCGTGCAATACCGCATCGACGATCCCAAGCAGTACCTGTTCGACGTCCGTAATCCTGCCCAAACGTTACGCGATTTATCGGAAGCAGCGATGCGCGAAGTGATCGGCGACCGAACGGTGGACGAGGTCATTACGATCGGCCGGCAAGACATCGAGGTTTCGGCGCTGGCACGAATGCAGGAACTGGCGAAACGCTACATGCTGGGCGTCCGCGTCGATCAGGTGCAACTGAAGAACGTCAACCCTCCGGCCGAGGTCCAGGCCTCCTTTAACGAAGTCAACAAAGCGCAACAAGACCGCGAAAACGCCATTAACATCGCGAACGGTGACTACAATGAAGCGGTGCCCAGAGCGAAGGGTCAGGCCGACCAGGCGATTCGCGCGGCCGAGGGCTATCGGTTCAAGCGCGTGAATGAAGCGCAGGGCGACGTCGCGTCGTTCAATGCCATGCTCGAGCAATACATCAAGGCGCCCGAAATCACCCGCACGCGGCTTTATCTCGAAACCATGGGCGACGTGCTCTCTGCGACCGGGGAGAAAATCATTATCGACGATTCGATGCGAAATCTGCTGCCGATCCTGCCGCTCACCGGAAAACCCCTGGAGAAGAAATGAACGCGCGCGGTTGTCTTTGGCTCGTGTCGATCGTCCTCGTGGTCGTCTTTTTGCGCGCGTTGCAAGGATGTTTCTTCGCTGTTCACCAGACGGAACAAGTAATCATTACGCAATTCGGTAAACCAGTTGGAGAACCAATCACGGACCCCGGATTGCACTTTAAGCTTCCCATCATTCAAGAAGTCAACCGGATCGACAAACGATTTCTCGAATGGGACGGCGCGCCCGTTGCCATCCCCACCCGGGACAAAACTTACATTCACGTCGATACTTTTGCCCGCTGGCGAATCAACGACGCCAAGACCTATTTCGTCCGGCTGCGCGACGAGCGAAGCGCGCAATCGCGGTTGGAAGACATTCTTGGAAGCGAGACACGCAACGCTGTCGCCAAACATGACCTGATCGAGATCGTTCGCATCGACAAGAATCGCAAACCGCTCCGCGATGAAAATCTGAAAAATGTGCCAACAGGCCTGGGAACGATTGGTGTGCTCCCGCCGATCGAGTACGGTCGATTGAAAATCGAGGATGAGATTAAGACGAAAGCGGCAGGGAAATTGTCGGAGTTTGGCATCGAGCTGCTCGATCTCCGGCTCAAGCGAGTAAATTACAATCCGGATGTGCTCGATCGAATCTACCAGCGAATGATGAGCGAACGCCGGCAGATTGCGCAGCGATTTCGTTCGGAAGGCGAAGGAGAAGCTGCACGCATCGCCGGACAAAAGGAACGCGACCTAAATGAAATTCAATCGACCGCCTACCGGCAGGTGCAACAGATCCGTGGCGAATCCGACGCGAAAGCGACCGAGATTTATGCGCACGCTTACACCCAGAATCCGCAAGCCGCCGAATTCTACAATTTCCTCAAGAGCATGGACACATACCGGAAGGTGCTCACCAAAGATACGACGCTCGTCTTTTCTACCGACAGCGATCTTTTCGGTTTACTGAAACGCGCGAGCGCAAAGCCTCAAACCTTGCCGCCTGCACGCTAACCACGCGGCGGAAATTCGCTGCCAAATGTTCTAAGCCTAGCGTCGAGTCAACTGAACTGTTTAAAGATCCAAAGTTCACTCTCCCAATTAAGCATCCTCGTTTAGTCGCTCCGCGAGGTAGCCTTCGAAGTCGGGCGAGGTCGGGTTGCAAAGAACATGTCTGATCCATGCGTCGCGTTCGAACGATTGGAGGCGCAGATCCCAAACGCAAACGGAAGAGTCGGAATCCTGGGCGGGGGTCAACGCGCGCGGATCGTTCGAACGCGAAAGAAAAACCCGATGAAATAGCTCGTTCTCGTTTCCCCAAAAATCGACAAACACGAGGCAGGCATTTCTGCCATCGTGTGCACCGACGAATCCAACTTTGTAATCGTTCGCCAAGCTGACCGACCATCGTGTTCACGGTTTTAGCCGTGCGCAAAAACGCTCCTTCGAGCGGTCGGCTTTCGATTTCAGTGGCCATCGTTTTGGACAAATCGCCCTTCGCTACAGCGCCGATGACTCGCGCCATTTCACTCGTCGGATGAACCAAATCCCCGATTAGATCATTGACCGACCCGATCGCCTCAGCCCAAGAGTCCGATACGTCACCGAGCGACGCCCTCTGTGTGATCCGGCCTTCTTTTCCGACGACACGCCCGATTCGCTCCAGCTCCCGGGTCATGCGCTGATTGGTTGCGACTACATCGTTGAATGTATCCGCGATCTTCCCGGCCACGCCGGTCCATTCATCTGGCAGCCGCGCCGAGAAATCACCACGTTTGAATGCCGCCAATGCGGCGAGCAGCTGTTTGGCATCCAGTTCGGTGCTGCTGAGGCGCGAACCGTCTCCCGGTCGCGCCATGGGGATAGAAGTGCTTTTCTTCATAAAAGATTAGAAAGTTGGTCCATCTCCGCCGTCGCGAATTCGACGCGTGAGATCAGGGTTCCTCATACTCCAACGCCGTAGATTAATCGTGCAATTAATCGCACGAGGTTGTGTCGCGGACAAGGAACCAGCGGATCGTGTTTGAAGTTTAACGTGGCGAGCTGCGACAACTATCAAAATCAGGCTATTGCATGCCCATGAAATCCGGCGGTCGCGAATCTTGGCCGACGGTTCTTTTGACGACTGCAATCCTTCGAGCGGGAAGCGTGGATCAAACATGTTTTGCAGAAAGTGTTGCTAACTAAGAATGCCGCTCATTGAATGGCTGGCACTCAGCCTCGAAGGTCAAAGCGGCGGTAGCACGCGTCCGGCAACTTCGCCAAAGCCAACTCGATAGCCGTCTCCTTCGCACCAACCGGTGATCGTGAGTTCATCGCCATCCTCGAGCCATTTTCGAGTTTCCCCATTCGGCAGTTTCAGCGGATTCGCACCGCGCCACGTTAACTCCAGCATGCAACCGCGCGATTCCTCGGCCGCTCCACTGATTGTTCCACTGGCCAGCAAGTCGCCAGGCTGAAGATTGCATCCGCTCACAGCGTGATGCGCGAGTTGTTGCGAAATGCTCCAGTAAAGACTTTGGAAATTCGTGCGCGTGATGATGTGCGGCACATTCAACTTTGTGGTCTGCAATCTCGCTTCGAGGTGGATGTCGTAGGTGAAATCGTTCGTCAGGTGCAAATACGGCAGCGGCTCGGGATCCTGCGGCAGGAGCGGTTTACGGAACGGCTCAAGCGCCTCCAGCGTCACCACCCACGGCGAAATGCTAGTACAGAAATTTTTGGCGAGAAAGGGACCGAGCGGCTGATATTCCCAAGCCTGGATGTCGCGCGCGCTCCAATCGTTCATCGCTCCAATCGTTCATTAAAACAAAGCCGAAGATGTGATCGATCGCACGATCGATTGCCACCGGCTCGCCGAGCGAGTTGCCGGGTCCAATAAGGAACGCCATTTCGAGCTCATAATCGAGGCTCTTGGTGGGACCGAAAACTGGTGCAGAAGTATCGGGCGGCTTGATTTCACCGTGTGGTCGCCGCACTTCCGTGCCGCTGACAACGATCGAGCTGGCACGTCCGTGGTACGCGACTGGAAGCCATTTCCAATTTGGCATGAGCGCATTTTCGGGACCGCGCAACATCGTGCCCACATTGTGCGCATGATGATATGACGAATAGAAGTCGGTGTAATCGCCGATCCGCGCCGGCAGTTGCATCGTCACATCTTTTTGCGCATAAAAAACTCGGTCGCGCAACGCGGAGTCATCGCGCAAAGTTGGCGTATCCGCCGCGAGCAAATGTTGCAGGATTGCGCGAGTCTCGCGCCACGCCGGACGTCCCAACGCGAGAAATGCGTTGAGCGAATCAGTCGAGAACAGATGTCGATCTTGCCCAAGAGCGAAATGCTCCTTTTGTTCCAGCGCCGCAAGATCGACAACGTACTCGCCAATGGCGACTCCTACTCGCGCCGCACCTGTGCGCGGTCTAAAAATTCCAAAGGGTAGATTTTGAATCGGAAAATGCGACTCGCGCGGGATATCGATGAAAGATTTGAGCGGCATGTTCACGAATTGTAGGCCGTCTGGGTCAGACGCCAATGGATAACGGCATTTCGCAGAAACGCCCTACAACAAATTTATGGCGTGTAAATCTTCGCGCGGTTCGTCGAAGCTGCAGCTCCCGAACGAAGTAATCAGTTTCCGGCGGGCGTGAATGCGGTCGGTTGCAATCTCCCATTCGCGCCAGGCGAAAATCGTTTCGTCGAAAGAAAACGAATCGGCATTTTCGTCTTCGAGCATCCGCGAGATTTGTCCTTCATCCCAATCGTGCTCGGCTGCGAGCACGCCTGCGCCGAGCACGTTGAGGAATCCGTGCATCTTAGTTTTTACTTCGTCCCGGAATTGCCGAACCGGATGATGCAGGCCGGCGGTGAATTTGATCGGAACACGATTTCTTGCCGCCGCGATGAGAGCGCCGCCAACGTGCGCGGCAGACGGAAAAGCGTCCGCCGTCACGCCGCCGGTGCGTAATTTATATCCCAACACGCGTACATTTTTCTTGGAATTATGCTGCGCGAGGAGCGCAATCGCGCGCTCCGCGGTATCCGCCGGCGTTTCCCAAAACACATGCAACTTCATTTCTCCGAACATCCCGGCGGCCTCGGCCAATGTGGCAAGATCGACATCTCCGGGCAGGAGCATCTCGAATTGATCGATCGAAACAACGCCGGTATGTTCCGTCGAAAATTTGCGGATCGCCTCGAAAGCTTCTTCGAACGCGGGCCGGAACGCAGCGACAGTTTCGGTTTTTGATCCGAGCGCTGAAACACGCAGCGGATGTTTCCGATCGAATTGCGCAAGGGCGCCCGACACGGCCGCAAATTGCTCGGTCCGTAAGATAAAGTTCGAAAGCATCCACGCGTCCGACTCACGAATGTATTTCGCGTGATTTTGCAACGCGGGTTCGAGCGCAAGATCGCAAGGCGGAAACATTCCGGCGTAATCAATCGAGTGCGCGAGGAGCGCGCGAAGCGAAGCGGCAGGCATGAATTAAATTGAACGGCGCGATCTGGCCCTTCGTCAACCACTGTTCTGAAAGGCGTGGAGAGAATGGGAAGGAACTGCTCCATCGGCGCGGCCGGATTCCCGGGAAGCTCTTTCGACCCGAAAAAACTCAGGAATGCATGCAGACCAACAAAGCGATCGACATCGACGGACACTGCGGCGAGTGCTGTTGCTCCGTTTTCCGGAATAATGGTGGCGAGCCGCATACGTCAGGCGAAAAATGAATGCTACGTTCCCAGCGGCGCGAAAGTGCGACGGCCGCAAGGCCAGATCAAACCGCCGGACGCAGGAGCCGGTTCGAGCGCGAGGCTGCAAGGCGGGAACATTCCCGCATAATCAATTGAATGGGCAAGGGGCGCCCAAGCGAGGGAGCAAACGTAATCCAAACTGAACATCGAAAGCTGAAATTTAATCAATTGTTTTGCGTAACTCCAACATAAACAAATAATTACGAAAAATTCCGAGTGGTCTAATATTGAGGCCAAGACTAGCTAGACTTTTTTCGTTAAACGCTATACAAACGCATACTTCAATGCCTGGTACTGAGTCAGTTTCTCACGATGACCTGATCGTATGCACGTGCGGAAGTCAGGAATATACGCCGCGCGACGCAATCGAAGCGGCCCTTTTCAGGGGCGAACTGGACTCAACATGGAAGGAATTCCTCCGCTGCGCGCAGGCCGAAAAACGAGCCGACGAACTGGATATAGATCTAGACGAATCCGCCATTGCGGCCGCGGCAGAAGCTTTTCGCTACGAACATGATCTCATCACCGCAGAGGAAACGGAGGCATGGCTGGCAGCACGAGGGCTCACGCTCGATGATTTCAGTGACTACTTTACGCGTCGATATTGCGCCAGCGCCGTCAATGAAAAGCTTGTTCCCGAGGAAATTGAGTATAGTTCCGCAACGCCCAAGTTACACCAGTTATTCATAGCGGAATTGATTCTATCCGGAGAATTGAACCGGATGACGACTGCCTTGATGTTTCGTCTGGCCGCGCGCTGCGCCGAAAAAGACCAGGATTTAGATTTGATCGCGGCGAAAAAGCGAAAGTTTTTTGATCGGAATGCGATGGAGCCAGCGCAGCTTCCGAATTGGCTGGAGAGATTTGGACGCGATTCGAAATGGTTCGATGAGATGGTGGCGATGGAGGCAGCGTTTCGCCGACGTTGTGACACTCTGCTTGTCCCCGAGGCGCGCCAACGCGAATTGATGGCGCTGCGATTGCATCTGACGCGATTCGAAACTGAAGTGATCGAGTTGGAATCGCACGATGCTGCCCAGGAAGCACTATTTTGTGTGCGTGAAGACGGCATGTCGATGGAAGAAGTTGCGACCGAAGGGCGGTACCCGTATCGGCGTGCTGATTTTCTTTTGGAAGATATTCCGAATGATCTGCAGCAGAGATTCCTAAGCGTGTCGGCGGGAGATGTGCTGGAGCCAGTTGCGCTTGCGCGCGGCGAAGGTTTCGAATTATGTCGCATCATCAAAAAGATTGAGCCGCATCTGGAGGATCCAACCGTTAAATTGCGGATCGGGCAACGACTCCTTGATCGGCATTTCTCCGAGCTCGCCAGCAAGTACACACAACGACGCCTGGGTGCCTTTACTTCGGCAGAATGAAAACACAAGATAGCGAAATTCTGCGGCGTTCATCGGTGTTCCGCTTCCTTTCCGATGAACATTTCGGCGCGATTGAACCGCTGTTGCAGGAAGAACACTACGATTTTGGCGACGTAATCGTAAAACAGGACGATCAGGCCGATTCGTTTTTCGTTTTAACCAGAGGGCGGGCGCGCGCGCTGAAGATCAAACCAGATGGTGAGGAAATCCCATTGGGGGTGTTGAAACCAGGCGACTCGTTCGGAGAAGCCGCGTTGTCTGAGGGTGGAACACGAAACGCGACCGTGCGCTGCAGCACGGCGGTAGATGTTCTGCGAATCGATCGCACCGATTTTCTGGAGCTCGTCCGCCGAGTGCCTGAGCTAAAGCATTATGTCGAGGCAACCGGACGCAACCGGGCGCTGCAGAGCTTCCTTTACCAGTTCAGCAACTTCGGCCGGCTCCCCGCCCCTGTCTTGCGCAGCATGATCGACAAACTAAAACCCGCCGGATTTGCAAAAGGCAGTCTTATTATTCGCGAAGGTGACGACGCCGGACCGCTCTACGTTATCGAGAAGGGGCGCGCGCGCGCCTTTACTGGAGTCAATGGCCGCGACCGGAATCTCGCGTTTTACCGCGAAGGCGATTTTTTTGGCGAACTGTCAATCTTGAACGGCTCGCCGCGCGCGGCGTCGGTAGAAGCATTTACAGATTGCCAGTTGCACGCACTTGACCCGAAATCGGTGCGGGACTTGCGCCGTCGCTTTCCCGAGTTCGACGAGCTTCTCAGCGAGCGGCTCGCATTATATCAGGCAAAAACAGAAGCGCGTATTCCGCTTGATTTCACAACGGAACTGCTTCCTGCGGAGACAAAGGTGCAGGACAAAGTAGAACTGGTCGGTGAACAGCCGGGCGCCGAGGTCGAAGAAAAAGAAGATCCGTTCGCGGACGAGCAGGGTTTGTTCCGCAAACGCGGCAAGCGCATCCGAAAAATCGACCACATCATGCAAATCGATGAAATGGATTGCGGCGCGGCGAGTCTGGGGATGGTGTGCCGGCATTTCGGCCGAAAAGTAAGCTTGGCGCGTATCCGACAGCTCTGTCACACCGCAACTGATGGCACCAGCTTGAAGGCGCTTTCTCGCGCCGCAACCGAACTTGGCCTGGCGGCGCGCGCACTAAAAGTCTCGCTGCGCAACCTCCCAATGATGCCCCTGCCGGCCATAGTGCATTGGGAGGGCAATCATTGGATCGTGCTCTACGATGTGGATGAGCAGTTTATGCGTGTGGCCGATCCCGCGCTCGGACTGCGGAAAATCTCGCGTCGCGAATTTGAGACGAAATGGACGGGTTACGCGGCGCTGTTCGATTACACGACGGCATTCGAGCAAGCTCCGGAGAGCAAGCCAACGTTGGCGTGGGTTCTGCCATTCCTCGCTCGCTTTAAAGTCATCTTGCTGCAAGTCTTGGGACTCGCCGTCGCCGTCGCTTTTCTTCAACTGCTCTTTCCCGTGTTCACGCAAATGGTCGTGGACAAGGTCATTGTCGAAAACGACATCGGTCTGCTGAAAACCATTCTGCTCGGGATATTCGCCGCGCTTGTTTTCGTGCAACTCGCCACCCTCGCGCAGGAATATTTGATCGCCTTTGCGGCGGTGCGTCTCGATACGGCCATTCTCGATTTCCTGAGCCGGAAACTTCTCTCTCTGCCGATGACCTATTTCACGAGTCGTCGGACAGGCGACATTCAGCGTCGGCTCGATGGTGCGAGGCAAGTTCGACAATTCGCCGTACAACAAGGAGTTGGCGCGTTACTGGGGTTAATCTTTCTCGTCGGTGCACTTTTTTTGATGGGGCTTTACAGCCCGCTGCTCATGATCGCTTTTCTCGCGACGACTCCGCTCTACGTCGGGTTAATGATTTTTTCGGTGAAAGTGCTTCGCCCGTTGTTTCAGGGCGTAGAAGAAAGTCAGGGCAAATACAGTTCGCACCAGATCGACGCGATCAAGGGAATCGAGGCAGTGAAGGCCGCCTCCGCAGAAAGCGCGTTTCGTGACGCGATGCTGAACGAGTTTCTCTCCGTCTCGCAAAAACTGTTCAAGTCGAGCTTCATCGTGATGTCGTACGACAGTGTCCTGCAAAGCATAGGTCTCTTGTCCACCGCCATTTTTTTGTGGGTCGGCGCGACGCAGGTCATTCACGGCCACTTGAGCGTCGGTGGGTTTGTCGCATTTAGCTCACTAACCGCAATGGCGTACGCGGGAATTTTGCGCACCTTCGGCGTTTGGGACAACATGCAGTTGGCCTCCGTCCTCCTGAATCGGTTAAACGACATTTTCGAACAGGAGCCGGAGCAAGGCCATGATCGCTCCCGCCTCGTCGCAGTGCACAGCTTGGAAGGGCGCATCGAGCTGCGTGGAGTCAGCTTTAAATACGGTGGACCCGAAGCGCCCGATATTTTGAAAAATATTACGCTGAATCTCGCGCCGGCGCGCATGGTCGCGCTCGTAGGCCGCAGCGGCTGCGGCAAAACCACGCTCATCAAATTGATTGCCGGCCTTCTCGAACCGACAGAGGGGACGATCTTTTTCGACAATGTCGATCTAAAAACACTCAATTATCGCGACGTGCGTCGCCACATTGGGATGGTGCTTCAGGAAAATCACATGTTTAATGAAACGATCGCGCGCAATATTGCCTTCGGCGATCCAGAGCCGGATCTCGACCGGGTGCTTGCCGCCGCCCAAGCCGCTGCCGCGCACGATTTCATCATGCGCCTGCCGCTCGGCTACGAAACAAAGATTGGCGAATCAGGACTGTCCCTTTCTGGTGGGCAAAAGCAGCGCATCGCCATCGCGCGGGCGATCTACAACAATCCTCCGGTCCTTATTTTTGATGAGGCAACGAGCGCGCTCGATACAGAATCCGAGCGCGCGATCCAAGACAATCTCGGCCGATTATTGGCTGGCCGCACGACGATTGTGATCGCGCATCGGCTCAGCACGATTCGCGAAGCGCATGCGATCGTCGTGCTCGAAAAAGGCAGTGTCGCCGAGGTCGGTACGCATGATGAGTTGATGGCGCAACGCGGCCTTTATTATTACCTCGCGAGTCAACAACTAGGGATCTGAATTAATTCTATAATGGGTTCACAATTAACTCAGCGCGGCTCCATCGATGTGGAATCCGAAATGGCGCCGCAAGAACCGCCACCCTGGATCATTCGTTCGACGGCGTGGCTATTGATGGCAGCGTTTCTCTTTGCGCTGCTCATCGCGATTGTTATGCGATTACCGGAGAGCGTACGCTGCCCATTTGTGCTGGTTCCCGCCACCGGCGCCGATCCAATCCAGGCGCCGCACCAGGCTGTAATTAGCCATGTCGCGGTGAGCGAAGGTCAAACTGTGAAAAGCGGCGAGGAGCTATTCGTGTTGCGCTCTGATGAGATTCGCGGTTGGGACACGCAATTTCGAACGCTGACGGAGGACTTACGCACCAAGGAAGAGAGCCTCACCGAAAGTGATACTGCATACGCTGCGCAGGTAAACATAAAAAGAGCTGAAATCGAGCAAGCGAAAAGCGAAGTGAAATTCCGCGAAAATCACGCGAAGACGAGCCGCGAGCTCGTCACACGCATGGAAAAACTGGCCGAAAAAGGCGGCATTTCGGAAGTTGATCTCATCAAGCTTAAGCTCGATCTGGCCGGATCGGAAAAAGATTTCAGCGTGGCCCAGAGAACCGTTCAGCAGGTGAATCTTGATCGTGAGCGAATGGAAACAGAGCGACAGCGACAGCGCGGCGAGCAACTGGCGGACATAGAAAAGTTGAAAATGCGAATCGGAGCCTTGAAGGCAGACCTGGAAAATACGCAGCAAAACTTACTGACGGTGCGCAGCCCCTACGATGGCGTCATCATTTCAATGGATCAACGGACCGTCGGCAGTGTCGTGCAGCAAGGCCAGGTACTTTGTCAGCTCTCTCCCAAGGATGCGAAGCCTCGGGCGCGGATGACGCTTAACGAAACTGGCCTTCCAAAGCTCGCCGTTTCTCAACGAGTGCGATATTTCTTCGAAGCGTTTCCATATCAGCGTTATGGCGCTGTCACCGGAAAACTCGACTGGATCAGCCCATCAGCGGTCACCTCCGCCGATGGTTCGCATTTCATCGCGTCCGCCTCACTCGATCGAACCGCGATCGAACCGCGTCCGGGCCAAGTCTTGCCTTTGCGCGTTGGAATGAAGGGAGAAGCACACATCATTGTCGGAGGACGCACGTTGATCGAATATGCGTTCGAGCCAATTCGGCAGTTGCGTGAGAGCGTAAGCCAATAAATTCGCGAGTCACAATGCAAGAGCCGCTCTCCAGACTGAGGATCGAAGATCTGACGACGAGCAATGACGCGATGGCGCGTTGTTTGCGGTTAGCAGCGCTGGCCGCGAAGTCGGAAGTACCGGTGGTGCTTCTCGGCGAGACCGGCACAGGAAAAACATTGCTCGCACACGCGATCCACAATTCATCAGCGCGCGCAGCTCGACCGTTCATAGCATTTAACGCCTCGGCGATAAGCGACACGTTGCTCGAGAGCCAGTTGTTCGGTCATGAACGCGGCGCTTTTACCGGCGCGCAACAAAGCGTCAAAGGAAAATTCGAACTGGCCGACGACGGCACGCTTTTTTTAGACGAAATCTCCGAAATGAGTCCCCTTGCTCAGGTAAAAATCTTGCGCGTGCTGGAGTACGGCGAATTTGAACGCCTCGGTTCCGAACGAATGCTCACTTCTAACGCACGAATCATCTGCGCCTCAAACTGTTCGCTGCGCGAACGAGTGGGACTGGGGAAATTTCGAGAGGATCTTTATCAGCGATTAAACGGCCTCACCCTCCTCATCCCTCCGCTTAGGGAACGGCTGGAGGAGCTGCCAGTATTGATTGCCGCAGAATTGAAAGCGGCCGGCTTGAAGGAGGGGAAAAACATCACGGCGATCCATCCCGAAGCCATGCAGAAATTGGTTCATCATGAGTGGCGCGGAAATCTTCGCGAGTTAAGTCACACCGTGCGCGCCATGACTTTGTTTTGCAATGGCTCGGTCATTCTGCCCGAGCATGTCGTTTTTCCTCCCGATCTCGAATCCGATCGGTCTTCTCGGGAGGGTGAGCGACCTGGTTCTGTTGCATTCTCGAACAACAACAAAGAGCCAGGCACCGATCTCTCGCTGGCGAGCGCTGTGAGGAGGCATGTCCGGTTTGTTTACGAGCAAGCAAACCGCAATCAGCGACGCGCGGCGAAGCTGCTCGATATTTCTCGCGCGACGCTGGCGCGCCATCTCCGCAACGTTGCGCAAAAATAAAGCATGGTTGGCCTAAAAATAAATTGCGATGGCCTTAGAAATGAACTTAAACGACCCGCCTCTTGTAATGGCAGCAACCTGTTTTGGAAAAAGACACGCTCTATAACCGCCTCTCGTTTAATAACAAATGCAGCGATCATTTTTAGCCAATCAAGGTTTCAGGAGACTTGGCATGAATGCTGATTACAAAAAGCCAAAGTGAGTCCACCGAAGAGCAAAAAAATTGCGCCCGCCGGAGAGTCAGGGAATCAAAGGCCCAAGCGCAGGAAAGAAAAATTGATCCGCCTGGATGACCTGATCCCAAAAGAGAATGTCATGGGCGGGCGTCAATTGCCGTTCGGTGTCACTGACACAACAAACAACCCATAACAAGAAAGAAGAAAAAAATGGCACAGAAAAAACAGAAAAAAGAAAGCAAAGAAAGCAAAAACCTCAAGGTCCGTGACTTAAAGCCGCGGAAAGACGCCAAAGGCGGCGGCGGCGGCAAAACAGGCGGCTACACGGGCGGCTTCACGGGCGGCCACACCGGCGGCCACCTATAAGCTGGCCGACCAGAAGAAACAGAGCGCGCCGTGGTTCAATCCCACGGTGCGTTTTTTGTGTACACGCACGATGAAGAGCCGATGGACGGCTTGTTTAATCGCAAGAGGCCAGTTGGGGAGCCATGCTAAAGGAGGCGCGCAATTCGCCACCGGGCGGAATTGTTTGGACACCTTTCTTATCTTGAAACGGGCGCTGTTCATGATGATCGGTCAGCCCCCAACATGGTTCCATGCAAAGAAATGGTCCGCCATCAGACCATAACGTCAGGTACGGTACGCCGGTTAAATCGACAATCACCCAGCGCCCGCTCGGCGGATCGACATAGGAAAATTCGCGCACCGGAACATCGATAAGTTCTAGTATGCAAGATCCGGGCAATTCATTTCTGGGGAACGGCATCTCGCCGCCGGTGAAATTGAAATCCCGCGTTTCGCCGGAAAGGTAGTTGTCTGGCGAGAAATGCCGGCGATAACAACCGGCTGGCATTTGCAGCCGAAGGCTTTCGAACGAAGTCGCAGCGAATCCGGGGTGTAATCCGAATCCAACGTGCGCGGTCAGTTCGGATTCATCATTTCGAAACTCGAACGCAACGCTCACTTTGTTCGTGTCGATCTTATAAGTCAGGTCGAGGCTGACCTTGAGCGGATATTCCGTCGCGGGAAAATCTTGCGGCGTGATTCGATACGTTAGGGCTGCGCCCTCGCCCATTCGGGCTTCGACAAAGTGCCATGTCTTTGATCGCAGAAAACCGTGCGTGCCTCCTCTGATTTCATGCCCGCGGTAGAAACTGCGTCCATCTTTAAGGCGATGGAGATAATAGCCCATCACCGTCGCGTGGTTCGCCCAGCCTTGCGATGGCACTGAGAGATCGTTGTCCCGATAAAGAAAGCCGATCCATTCACCGGCTTCGCTAATTCGAGCAAGGCTGATTAATTCCGCGCCCAGCCGCGATACGATGAGACGCAGACCGTTTGTTTCGTCGGTGAGGACGTCGAGCAACCGATCTCCCCGTTTATCTTCGCGATGCGCAAACATCTCATGGGAACAAGCCACGTGTCTTTTTCGCCCTCAAGACACGCTCGACGCCGATGGCCATTGCCGCCGTGCGATGGGCGATCTTATGCTCTTTTGCGCGTCGGATCACCTGGGTGAAGGAATGCTCGAGGATGCGGAA
>WNGL01004633.1_pt1 | contig 16439 bp, 15 predicted proteins | sample 5400591 | NCBI WGS metagenome assembly WNGL01 (sample SAMN13153377, study PRJNA577476) | soil metagenome | isolation source: 80 cm soil or saprolite under Garry oak tree replicate 1 | place: USA:California | collected 2016-06-15
ACTAGGCTCAGGACCTTCTCCATTAAATTCCTTCGATGGGATCGGCGGATTAGTATACTACCGCAGTGAGGGCACCTGAGTTTGCTTCTTCTGCTGCAAACCCGCGCAGCCCATAGACTCAGGATCACGATCGACGTCATTGTTAGTAGTACTACGTGCCCGGTAACCCAAGAAAACGCCGGGTTAATGAAACTGTTCCCCATGCTTCTAGCCAACGCTTGCCAGTGTGAGATGGACAAACGGGTGCCGCATGCTCGAAAATCCCAACTGCATAGTTTATTCCAGCGCGGAAATGCTTTTGTTATAGGTGGTTACAGTATGTTTAGGGTTTTTTTACTGACAAAAGTGACAATAATTGCCAGCAATGACAAGACAAGACGCTCATACAGGCGCCCCAGAGCCCCTGGTTTTTTCACCACAACGGCCCCTCCTTGAATCGCCGATCCACTGCGCCGCGTTGGACAGACACAGGACATCGCGCCTGCCGGCGTCTTTCTCGCCTTTTCAGATTCGGCGTTGATCACCGGCGAGACGCTCTATATCACCAGCGGCCTGCGTTGATTCGGTGAACGTAAGAGCGAGCGCCGAGTAGGTGCTCGCTCTTGCGCTGCCAATGCAATACGGGGAAATACAATGAAACTTCTCTTCGCCTTTCTAATTGGATTCTTTGCGGGGCTGCGCTCGCTTATGGCTCCCGCGACGACTGCGTGGGCCGTGCACCTGGGCTGGCTGAAGATCCAGCGCCCATTCTCTCTCATTGGCGCAGTTCCCTCGGTCGGGATTTTTACCGTGCTCGCAGTCATCGAACTTATCGCCGACAAGCTGCCGCAGACACCGAGCCGCACGTCGCCCCTGGGCTTGATCGCGCGTATTGTGACGGGTGGGTTGACGGGCGCATGCGTCGTCGATAGCGGACTTCAAGGAGTCCTTCTTGGCGCCGTGCTTGGTGCCATCGGCGGAGTTGTGGGCTGCTTCGGCGGCTACCAGGCGCGCACGCGGCTCGTGAAAGCACTGGGTATGCGGGACATTTACGTCGCTCTACTTGAGGATCTGGTCGCGGTGGGCGGCTGCCTGTGGGTCGTTTCGCGATTCTAAATTGGTGTAGAAGGGCTGCAAGGAGCTGATCTATGCGTACTCTCGTGGTTGGCGCCGGCGATGGCTGTTGCAAACTGGCAGCGGCGTTGGGGCCGATCCTGAGGATCACTCTTGCAGTAGTGTTCTTTCCGCACGGGGCTCAGAAAGTATTCGGCTGATCTTATATGATTACAAATCGTTTTCGCTTCCTTTCGGATCCGAAGGGAATTATCCCAGGTCCGCCCTGGCTTACTCCCATTCGATCGTGGCTGGTGGCTTACTGGTCACGTCAAGAAAAACCGCATCAATCTTGCCTTTCCTCAAGCTGATTATTTCGTCCGCCATCTCGTGAACGAGATCCGTCGGTAATCTTGCAAAATCAGCGGTCATACCATCTTCGGAATTTACTGGCCGAAGTATTATTGCTTCACCGGCCCGGAAAGAAATTGGCGCCAAAACAACTGGAAACTGCCACACTTTCTCTGCAAGTTTGGCTTGCTCCATTCGACGTCTCACAATAAAGTCAGCCTCCCTTAACATCTCCAACCGCTCCTCAGTCAGAGTCGCAGGCTTAACAAAAACATCCATGAGACCTGTTGCAGGACCGGTGATAAGGGCAATAACTCTATTTGTGGTCGTGTGTACGTTGCATAGTTTGGTACTCAAGCTCTGAAGCATTTCATAATCCAAATGCTGCTGTCGATGTCGAAGTGCTACCACGTGTTTATAAGTTCGACTGTCACCTTGAACTCCAACGCTTTTGATCGGTATCACCACACCCTCACAGTCTGAGCTCTCCATTAAAGCTTCTAAAGGCTTTTCAAGCCGGGTGGCTTTTTCAGGATTTCGAGTGCAAAGGCATCGAATCGCCAAACCCGGGCCAGGAAACGGCCACCTGTTGGTCAATTTAGGCTGAAGGCCTAACAGCCGGCCCAACTCTCGGACTTCGTCTTTGTAAAATTCGGCCAAGGGCTCAATAACCAACCCCTTCTCAAGCAGCGCCAAAATTTCGGGACTTCTATTGTGGTGTGTCTTGATAACAGCCGCACGCCCGCTTGCGCCACCAGATTCAATAGTGTCCGGGTAGATTGTCCCCTGACCAAGGAGCCATTGACCCTCATCAATGCCGTATTCTGCCATCGTTCTAGACTGCGCGTCGACAAAAAGTCCACCTATGATGCGTCGCTTCTCCTCCGGGTCAACCACTCCTTTCAGTTTGTCTAAAAAAAGCTGGGTTTCATCTTTGATCCGCAATCTATCAACCAAGCCGATAGACGCTAAATTCACAACGAGATCTTCCTTCTCTCTTTTCCGCATCAACCCAGTGTCTACATAAAGACCCAGAATTCGCTCCTTCGGAAGAGCTTTTGAGCAGAGAACAAAAGCCACGGTTGAATCCACACCACCGCTGACCAGAAAAAATACTGATTTGTTGCCTACCCGAGTCCGAATGCTTTCCAACAATTTCTGGACTCGATCCTTTCCGTCGCTACGTATTTCTAAGCCACAAATCGAGGAAACAAACCGGCCAAGGATGTCTCTGCCGTACTCGGTCTGCACGACTTCCGGATGGAATTGTACGCCGTAAAATCCGTTCGCGGGGTCTGCAAAGGCGGCGTTAGGGCATTGTTCCGTCGATGCCAACGGGATTAATTGAGCTGGCAACTGGTTCACGGTGTCGCCATGACTCATCCACACGAGCTGTTCTTTGGGCAAATCTGCGAACAGACGATCTTCCGCAGTGACGGAAAGTTTTGTCGGTCCATATTCACCGCTCCCCTTCTCAACTCTTGCCCCCAGCATTTGGGCAAGTAATTGATGGCCGTAACATATTCCGAGGATAGGTCGTTTGAGTTCGAGAATAGCCGGCTGAACCTTCGGTGCTCCCGCTTCATATACGCTACTGGGTCCTCCGGACAATATAATCCCGGCATGCATCGCCAATTCTTTTGGACTCACGTCCGGACCATAGATCTCTGCTGTTACACTGAAGTCACGCAACCGCCGTCCAATCAGATGGCAATATTGTCCGCCGAGATCGACAATCGCAATTCGTTTCTTCATAGAGCCTGGATAAGCCACATCTAATTCTATCTTTCTATAAGATTACGAAAGCAGGAGAATGCTACGCTGGCGCCTCTCCTATGTCCCGAACATGGGCATGCGGGCCTCGGCACCGCGGCGGTCGCATTCATCGACGAAAATTCTATGAATCTCCGGATCCTGATCCTCATATTCAATCTGCGCGCCGCCTTTTTTTACGTCCTCGCCGGTATCTTTCAGATCCTCGACTCGGAATTTGAAACCCCAAGGCTTGAGCGCCAAATAACGGGCCGGCTCCGCGCCCGGATTGAAATGCTGGTGCCACCACTGCATCGGCGGCACAAACATGCTCATGCGGCCCCACTCGACGCGTTTTTTGTTGCCATCCTGCCCTTGTTCCCACAGGAAAGAATAGCCGGAGCCGGTTAGCATGACGATGTGCGCGCCGGCGCCGTGACGATGGGCCTTTTTGTATTTGCCCACCGGGAACTCGGACAAATGCGCGCTCATCGTGTTATCGACGAATTCAAAGAGCGTCGTCCGATTATCGCCGCCACGCTCTTTATAGTCCTTCGGCTGAAAACCCCAGAGATCGGCAATAAAGTTTGATTCCCAAACCCTGCCTCGTTTGACCTCCGGCAGGTAACGTCCTCCCTTGCCCCATTCGTCAGCGCCGCCGCCGTAGCGATCCGTGAAGACAAAGGAGTTGTTAAAAATGTAATCGAGATTTCTGAATCGGTTAATGACAACGGGAGCATCGGTCAGCGAAATCATCCGCACCGGCTCATTACCCTGCGCGTTAAAGTGTTGATGCCAGGTATTGAGCGGCGTTGAAAAGAGGCTCCCTTTTTGCCATTCGAGCGTGTGTTTCTTGCCGCCCTCGTTCCAGATCGTCGTCGCGCCCTGGCCTCGCAGGATGAAAACGGCCTTCTCATACATGTGGCGCACCGGTTTCAGTTGCCCTCCCGGTGGAATTTCCTCCACGAGCGTATCGCAAGTGCCGCCGGCGCCGTCCATGTTGACAAAAGCCGCATTGCCTCCCGTCCGGTCCCAATCGCCAAGTTCCAGCTTCAATAGATCCGGAACAATAAAGTCTTTATAAACCGGTATCCCTTCCCACTCCTGATAGATGTCGTAGGGACTTTTCTTCGCAAACGCCGAAGCTTCATTTAAATTTTTCATCTCAACCCTTCCTTCCAAGTTCAATTCAGAGACAAAATGGCTACTCAATCCGTTCCATATAATACCCAAGAGCTCCGCGATAGGCGCGGTCGATCGCCATACACTCCTCGGCGCCCTTTAAAACCAAGTCGCGGTCCTCCGGAGTCTTAACGTAGCGGTGAAATATTTCGGATATATTCTCGGAATGATCCATATCCGCCACCACATGCACGTCGAGAGAAATCATCTTCTTAAGATTGATCCCCAGCTCATTCTCAAACTTCTTGCCCATCCGATATGACATGCCGCCGCCTTTTACGATCTTTCCGTTGTTGCGGCGCTCCAGCATATGAGATGAAGCGTAAGCCGTTAGCCAATGATTGCGGATCGCGATGTGGTGCCAGGCGTAGAAGCAGGCTCGGACCATGGGCGGCAGCTCCGCTTTTTCGAAATCCTCCGGTTTGAGCCCGACCACCTCCCCTTGCTTTACCGTAAGAGTATAGTGATCCATATTGGCGCGCGGATCATTGACCAGTTCGTCGCTTTCGTGCTGCCAGATCACCCTCTTCACCTCGAGCGGCGCTGAACCCTGCACATAGCCCCAACAGTCTCGCCGGTTGCTCGTGTAGAGGGCGCTTTGAACGACGTAAAAGCGTCCCCTCTCCAGAGTCAACGGCACCGACAAAAGATGCTTGAATTCCGGCGATTCGAATTGGTCATTGACCATTTTGTCCAGAGTCGCCGTCAATTCGTTAACGATACTCATAAATCCTCCAACTTTGCCATCAAGCACTCCTCTGCGTGTTTCATAATCGCAAACTCAGGGCAACGTCTCCAGCATCTCCGCAAGATGGCCGCGGTAGACTCGGTCGATCATTAGGCTGTCTTTGGCTCCGCGAAGAATCGCCTTCCGGGCCGCTTCGGTGGTGGCATGCTTTTGCGCGACTTGGTAGAGCATGTGCGCGTGCTCGACATCCATGACCACGTGCTCGGCATTGTTGATCTGCTTCTTCCGAGGGATACCGAGGTCACGGGCGAAAATTTCGCCGATGCGCTTTGACAACGAACCTCCCTGAATCAGTTCGCTTGAATTGCGCATCTCGAGAATCGCCGAAGACGCGATCGCCTCAAGCCAAGGACGCTGGGCGATGTGCAGCCAGGAGTAGAAGCACGTCATTCCTCCGTCCAACACCGGAGTTGTATCGAACGCTTCCGCCCCCAAACCAAGAACCGCGCCCTCTTTCACTGCCAGCGTGATGTGGTCATCCTTGCCTTCGCTTTTGTTGCCGATCAGTTCGTCCTGCTCATGGTTCCAAATCAATCTTTTCACATCCAGCGGCGCAGCCCCTTGCACATAGCCCCAGCAATCGCGCCGGTTTTTAACGTAATAGGCCATCTGAATGGAATACTGCTGCGCGCGTTCGCGGGAGAAACTGATGCTCAGCAGACGCCTAAACTGCGGCGTATCGAATTGCTCGTTCACCATTCGAACCAATTCGTCCCACATTTTTTTGCTACCGTTTTCGGGTGAACCCATACGACTTCTTTCTCCAAAGATCTTTATCCTCCGCAGAGCTATCGAGACCTCAGCACTTGGTTATACGTTTTCATGAGTTCCCGTTTTGGCGAAATTCTCTTTTACTCTTGATCACATTCCGAACGCGAGACTCTTCACAACCACCGGCACGAAACCCTCACCCTCTACGACTTCGCCCACGTCGATGAAATCGAGCTCGGATAGGGTCACTTCGTCGACGCAGGGAATATTCCATTCGGAGGAAAGAATTCCACCGACAACGCCACCCACATTGTGCTCGAAGACTAAAATCTCGGGCCCATCGCCTGAATCTAAACTCGCGAGAGCTTGGCCGATCCCTTTTGCGAGCTCCTGGGCGGCGCCGTAACCCAAAAAAGGCGGCGATGAAAAGGCCAAGGCAAACGGCGATCCACAGACTTCCGGATCGCGTCCCTGCAAGGTCCTTTTGACCGCATTCATTGTCCGCTCTGCAACAGGAGCCTCCCAGTCCACGCCAACAACGAAGACCCTCAGATTGCGCACGGGCAGCTTCGCGGCTTGGGGAATGAAAATCGTCTCGCCGCTCAACTGCACGGTGTATTGAGAAGCGCCGATCACGGTGGCCCGAATTCCTTCTTCGGACTCGACGATCGCATATCCCCGTCGCTCCGCTTCGTGTCTAACTTCTCGCCCTAGATAGGGACCTAGATCCCCAAAGAGACTTTGCTCTCGCCCGTAGATATACTCCGAGACGCCGCCCGAAAATAAAATACCTTCCACTTTCGGCAAGCCGCGCAACGGATGCGTAACGAACAAGTCATCCCACGGCGGCTTTGCTCCAGCCAACGCGTCAAACAGAACCCGCGCCATCCTCGTCGCCACGCGCGCCCGCAAGCTTTCGTCGATCTTACCGCCGATCTGCAGATCATGTCCCAGATCGCTGAGAAAACGGTGGCCTGCCTTTTCCACCCGGGTTACACAACTGTTTTCATCGTAGGCAACCAGTCGCGCGCCGATGTTGATCGCCGTCGTGTCCAGAATCCTGCCGCCGTCGATGATGCTCACTTTGGTCGTGCCGCCTCCAAGATCGACGTTCAGTAGAGCGCGCCCTTCTTCCCTACTCTTGAGCGCGGCGCCGGAACCATAGGCGGCCATCATCGTCTCCAGTGTCGCCCCGGCGGTTGCGCATACGAATCGGCCCGCCTCATCCGCGAAAAGCTCGGCAATCTTGGCGGCGTTATCTCGCCGAGCCGCCTCGCCGGTGATAATAACCGCGCCAGTGTCGATCTGGTCGCGGGTCAATCCGGCTTGTTCGAAGGTCGAGTCCACGAGTTTTTTGAGCGGCTCAGGCTGAATATTCCAATCATCCGCGAACGGTGTGAGCAAGATTCGCGAACGCGCAATGACGACGCGTTCCAGTATTTGTGGCTTCCGTTCGTGAGGCGATGGGTAGCCGATCCGCAACTGTGAAAACATCAAATGCGAGGTCGAAGAGCCGATATCGATCCCGACGCTGGTAAGATGCGTGTGCGGCCCTGCTCCGTCACCGTGATCGTGGCCGTGATGCTGATGCGTGAGCATAAATCAAACCGTAATCAGTCGCGAGCCGATGCGTTAGGACTGCGGCTCGTCGATTTGCATGAAAAGATCCGTGATCGTGACTTTCTTTTGCAACAGTCCCTGTTCGCCGGCGTATCGTATAATGGTGTTCAGCACTTTCTCATTGCCCTGGACGCCGTACTTCCATGGATCAGGACCCATGACCGCTCGCTGTTCCTCCCAGACCTGGCGATTCCAGGCAAAGTTCGAGTAGGTCGCATCCGCGTCGTCTTCTAAAGCAAGCTTCTTGGCCTTGTGCCAGGCGTTAAATAGCTCCGCCGCCGCTGACGGGTATTGGTCCAAATAAGCTTGCTTAAAGACGACGGCGTGGCTGGTGGGAAAAATCTGCGTGCGTCTGTAGAAATCCTGCTCGACGGCCTTGGAATCGGGAAACAGCCGCCGGATTCCGTCCTCTTCGGGAAAATCAGGAACGATGATCGCATCGAACTCGCCCTTTAATAGACGCGCCGCGAGCGAACCTTCTCCCGTCAACTTCTCTAATCGCGTCCCGGCGGGCAACGCCACATCGATGCGGTCGCCTCTGCGCGCCATCCAGTGGATATCCTGCGCCCTAACGCCGTACTCGTCGCTCAGAATCCCTCTGACCCACAAGCCGCAGGTATTGAGCCACCCGGGAATGCCCGCCCGCTTGCCTTTCAGTTGCGCCGGTTCTTTCAGCGGGGAATCCTCGCGCACGAAGATGTAGGAATGACGGAACTTGCGGTTGGGAAAAACCGGAATGGCCATCAACGATTCGCCGCGGCTCTTCATGGTAAGATAGTTGGCCAGCGAAAATTCCCCCGCGGCAAAATCGCCGGCGAGAAATTCCTCGTGGCCCTTGCCGTCCTCGGCAAATGGCACCGCCTTTAGCTCGAAGTTCTCCATTTTGACCCGTCCGTCATAGAGAGGCTTGGCACGGAGGTGGTAACCTGTTTCCAGGGATAAAATCGGCCGTTCGGTAGCAGTCATGGCAAACTCCTTAAAATGGAATCTCCGGAATCTTGTTTGTTGCTCGGCTTCCCCATGCGATCCTTTTTATTTCAAATTTCTTAGCAGCGAGAAATCGAACATTTCCGATGCCGATAACGGCCTGAGAATTTCCCCGCGGGCGTAGGCACCGTCGAGATACTTCTGAATCTGATTTTCCCGCATCGTCATGCCGTCCAGCATTACGCCGTTGATATCCTCATAGGATTCCATCGCGTTAGCTGTAGTCACTTTGAAATTTTTTTCGATATAAGCCACGATGCCAGGCTTATCACGCCGGATGGTCGCGATGACATCGCGCATGACGCGGAGCATGTTTCTCGTTTGCTCGGGTTGTTTTTCAAGCTTCTGCCGACTGGCCACCAGACCGAGCCAAGGCGATTCGATCAGCGAACGACTCCGCGCCAGGATCTTGAACCCTTTCTCCGCCATGAGCCCCGTAAACGGAGGGCTGAGCACGGCCGCATTCACGGATCCTTGTTGCAAAGCGGTCAGGCTCACCGTCGTACTGCCCGTTTGAATAAAAGTAATCTTTTTCGGATCGGCGCCCCCGCTTTCGAGCATCAACGCGCCGAACCGATGGCTGTCCGAACCGATTCGCGAAACCGCCACGCGTCTACCCTCGAGGTCTTTAAGGTTCAATACGCTCGGCGGGCTCACCAGAGAAAAAAGCGGCGCCCGGTAGAGGATCGCCAGCGCTTTCACCGGCATGGCATTGGCAACCCCTAACGTCGCCGGACCCACGGCGGGAGTGAAATCGATCTCTCCGGAGATCAAGCCGGCGAGCTGAAGATCGCTGCGCATCTGGATCAGCTCGGCATCCAGTCCGTATCTTTCAAAGATTTTTGTGTCACTCGCGTAATAGAAGGGCAAAAAAACCACGTTGCGAACGGAGAGAGCAACGCGCACGCGTTCGAGCGCTGATGCTGGTCGAGGCATCGACACGAAGATTCCCGCGAAGGCGAGCAAGAGACTCGATAAAAGGCTCGAATTGCGAAACCCGTGGCCAACTGTCATGGAATTTCTCTCATTCACTCGCTGTCTCTCTCGTAGTCACTTGAAGGTCACCGGCCTGGGCGCTTTTAGTCCCGGCGGCGCATCTGATACCTGACCGTCCGTGGATTGGAATCCGTTTCCTCAGTTCTTTCCCCTCCGAGCATCACTCCACCACTCCATGACTCCATCATTCCATAAGAAGATTATGACCTCTCCGCCTCTTCCATCGCCGCTCGCAACATAACGCCGTGGAGATCAACGGAAGTCATCGCGCAGTATTCGAGGCCGTAAGTCGGCCGCTCGTCAGCCATACCGGTTTCCAGGAGACGCTGTAACGCCACGCGATTAAAGCTCCCATGACCCATAACGCCTTCCTCATGCTCCGCCAAATCGGCCTCCACGTGGGTGGCAAAATAAGTCGCCTTTTCCCGATCAAAGCCATAGTGACTCGTCAGCGCCTTGTAGCAAACGGCCGACCAATGGCCGATCTGCTCTTCGGTGGTGACCGCAGCATACCACTCCGCTGCTGTTCCTTCATAGACAATGCCGCGCATAAAATCGATCTTTGCGCGAAACTCCGAAAGCATCGGGGTTGAAAATACTTCCTCTTCGGTCAAACCGAAAGCTTTCGCCGTTTGCAACATGACGAGAAAGTGGCCCGGAGGTCTTGGATGGATGAACTCGTCGGCGATCTTTTCTCCGAGCGGCGCCATCAGGTCGCGATGCTTCTTAAAGAAGGTCAGGTGTTTGTGATAGGTGCAAGCCGCCAGCGTATTGATCTCGATGGTATACGCGCCCCAGTTTCTAAAAAAGGTCTGGAGCACTTTCATCGGCAACTTGCCCGCGACGAGTTGCTGCATGAAAGGCGTCTGATTGACCCTCGCCTCCCACCGTTCCCTGACGCTTCGATACAGTTCATCGACAATCGCCTTCGCTTCTTGGGGGGCTCTTTTCTTGCCCAACTCAATCTGTATCGCCATGCTTCTCCTCCTTACTCGCGCTGGGCGCCGGCCGCGCTCACCGCATTCCAGAGCAACGCGCTAAAGACAAGTAACAAGAGGTAAATCTTACCAGTGAAGTTCGTTAACATAGCTCAGCAATGCTGGAAGATTTAACCGAGCCCGGACCAGCCGTCAACGGCGCGATTAGGAAAGACTTCAGCGAACTCTAAGTGGAAAATCTTTTCGGCGAGAACGCTTCAGGTTCCTTCTCCCGACCTCCAACAAGAATATCCGCCGCCAAGGCGCCCACCGCCGCGCTCGTCGTGACGCCGTGCCCGCCGAGCCCAGCGACCCAGAAGAAATTTTTGATCTTTGGATCCCAGCCAATAACAAAGCGGCCGTCGCCGCTCAGAGTCCTGAAGCCGGCCCAGCGCTTGCTAATGGCGACGCTGCAAAGTCCGGGAATGTAGCGCTGAATTTTTTCCGCCAGCAACTCCTGTACCGATCCGTCCACCGGAGGATCACCCGGCGACAGTTCCACCTGATCGCAAGCGCATAGAAGCAATCCCTGTCCTTCAGGCCGGAAATAGATGTCATGGCTCACGTCCCAGACAAACGGCCAACCGGCATCCGCCCAACTCAGCGGCGGCGATACAAAGAGATGGCGCCGGTAGGGATGCAGCGGTAATTCAGCTGCTCCCGCCATCCGCGCGATCGTGTTAACCCAAGCGCCGGTTGCATTGATCACCGTGCGCGCCCGGATGATGTCGTTTCCAGCAGTCACTTCAAATCCGTCACTACCCACCGGCTGAATCGCGCTAACGGTAAGGCCGTAGCGAATTCGCGCGCCTCTGTCAGCCGCCGCCTTGAGATAACCGGACAGCAGAGCATGGATGTCGATGATGCCATCGGTGGCGCACCAAACCGCGCCGTTAAACTCAGCCTCTTCGAGCACCGGCACATGGCGTTTCGCCTGCTCGGGAGTCCATAACTCCACACCGATCGCCAACCGACGGCCTGTCTCGGCGTCGCGCTTCAGCTTCTCCCAGCCCTCGCCGCTTCCCAGGAGCAAAGAACCGTTTTGTTTGAACTGAACCGGTACCGGCCAGTCACTTGGAAAATTACTCAAAAACGCCGCGCCATCCCGAGCCAACTCTGTGAGCGCCGGGTCAGAGACGCACTGGCGGATCATTGCCGCATTGCGCCCGGAAGAATGGAAGCCGGGAATCGCTTCCTGTTCCAGCAACAAAATGTCGGTCATTCCCCTCCGCGTCAGATGATAAGCGGTGGATGCACCGGCGAAGCCCGCGCCGATAATAATATAATCACACGAAATCATGGTTCACCCGCAATTCCTTAACGCCTCTATGAATTCATAACCTATTCGGAAACGTTCAGCCACCCCGGCAAACTTTGACTGACGTCTAGTTGCACCGACAATGACAGGCGGTGCCTTCGAAGCCGAATAGGAGGGTTTGATTCGCCACCAAACTGCGATATAGTCGGTCCATAATGAGAATCCACCGTTACACCCAATGGGATGGTACACAGCAGGTTCTCTTTCCCACCACCGACGATCTCCTGAAACATCTCTCCGACAATCTGCTGGAAGAAGAAGGCGTCCGCCGGGCGCTGCGGGATCTCATGCGCCGAGGTTTGACATCCGAGGACGGGCAACGCTCGGTGAAGGGAATGCGCGATTTGCTGCGAGAAGCGGAAGAACGCCGCCGGGAGCTGCTCAACAAGTACTCCCCGGATTCTTTCAAGCTCTCGCCGGAGGAACAACGGGCTCTCAGCGAAAAACTCAACAGCCTGGCCGAGAAACTCGAAGCGTATCACGAGACAATGCGCAACTTTATGGAACGTCTCTCGGGTAAGTACGCCGACAACATGGATGAGATGGCGCGGCGGATGCAAGAGGCCTATCAGCGATACCAGCAGCTGAGAAATCGATTGCAGAACCAGATCTCCGAGCGCGGCATGCAGCAGCCGCAAAAGCTCTCCGGCCAGAACTATCAAGGCTTGATGGATATGCTCGAGAGGATGAACCAACTTTTACAAGACGAAAACTTTCTCAAGAACCTGCCGAACATGCTCGACGCGGCGGTCGATGACCTCGACGCCATGCTGGAAAGCCTCGACTCGATGACGCAAGAGCAGCTGCAGCAGCTCAGTGAAATGATGAATCAGATGCAGCAGCTGGAACAGCTCATGAACCAATACCCGTTTCAGGGATCGCAGCGCATGGGCACGGGCGAGGCGGGCCAGCTCCTCGGTCAGTTGCGCGGCCTGGAGCGTTTTCTCCGCTGGGGCCAGCGCGGTATGGGCGATCCCTCCGAACTCGACCTCGAAGAGATTCGCAACCTACTGGGAGAGGAGGCCTACGAGAACCTCAAATATTTGAAAGGTGTCGAGCAGATGCTGGAGGAAGAAGGTTACATCGTGCGGACCGGCCACGGCACCAGACTCACACCCAAAGGAATAAGGAAGATCGGCGATAAAGCGCTGCGCGAGATCTTTCAGATGCTCAACAAGAGTCGCTGGGGCAACCACACAACCGCTTTGCGCGGGTCTCAGGGCGACCGCATGGAGGAAACCAAGAAATACCAGTTCGGAGATCCGCTCCACGTCGATATCAGCGAGACCCTGCTCAACGCCCTCGCCAAGCGCAAGGCCGGCGACCCGCTGAGAATCGCGCCGGACGATTTTTCCGTCCATCGCGTGGAATATTCGACGGCCAGCGAGACCGCTTTGCTAATTGATGTGAGCTATTCGATGCTGATGAACGACGCGCTTCATGCCGGCAAGAAAGTCGCTCTCGCCCTTCACCGGCTCATTGAGACCAAGTATCCCCAGGACACGCTGCACCTGGTCGCCTTCCGCTCCAACGCCAAGCTGATTAAAGCGGAGGATTTGCCTTCCATCGTATCGCTTACCTATTTCATGGAGCACGGCACCGACATCAAAGAGGCGCTGAGGTTCGCCCGTCAGCTTCTCGGACCGAACCGGTCCGGTAACCGGCAAATCATTCTGATTACCGACGGCGAGCCGACGGCGGCGAGCTTGGATCGCGGCGGGCGACTTCACAGCGGCTGGGGCTCGGCCTTGCTGCATAGCCGAATCGTCCACGAGACATTAAAAGAAGTGAAGCGCTGCACCCAGAGCGGAATCAAAATCAACACCTTCATGCTCGGCGCCGACTTTTACCGACAGGGCTTCATCGACCAGCTTTCTCGCCTGAACACCGGCCGCGTTTTCTATACCTCTCCCGACCAGATGGGCAATTACATCGTGGTCGACTATATCACCAACAAGCGCAAGCGCATCGGACGGGCATGAAGCCTCTCCGGGATCGTGCCGGAACGCTGATTTTTCCCGGAATTACACCGTTGACAAACCCACTAGCTGGAGCGCGCCTAGTCGAGGGCGGTGGTTGTTAGTCGTGTCGCTTTTTAAGCGCATGAAGCAAATACCCTATGGGAAACAATGTGAGACCAAGAACAGCACTCCAGAAATCGACGTAATGACCAACGCTACGCTCAAGCCCCCAATGCATCCAAGGAAAAAGGTGAAGTGCTTCAGAGACGTGAGTAAGAACGACCACCACCAGACATCCTGTGCCGAGTAGCTGCAGGAAAGAGCACACAGTCTTTCCTCTAAAGAACAAGACTAATGAACCAGAAAACAGCGTGCACGCCGGCACCAACGCGACCAGTGCTTTAAGTAATGTGACATTCATAGGGTGGGACTAGCGCCCTTCTGCAATGATCTGCTGCCAAATTGCTTCGATTGCCTGTTGAAGTTCCGGGCTGGCCTTCGCGCGCTGTTCGCATTCAGGAGACTCACGAGACCTAAGACCTTGACATTGCGATCGAGAGCCCTATGAGCGCTCCTCTGCTCCTCCGAAACATTCTCCGCGCGATCGATCTCTGATGGCTCGTTCATTTCCCGGGCATTGAGCGGAGTTCACTTAATTGCAGGAAAATATCGTAGTTCTGAAAGCTTGTCTCCTCTACACTGTTCGTCGGTTTCTAGCAATCCGGGCTCATGCCCTTAACCACGGATCAAGAACCCCAGCCCGGCCACCAACAGTGTTACTTCGATGAGAAAAATGAAAAGCCTCTCTGGCAGCCGGTCCAAAACCTTTTTCCCGACGAATGAACCGAAAATCATGATCGATCCAAGGGCAAGCCCCACCATAATTCCGGTCGGTGTTAGCACGGCTGTACTGCCGTAAGCGACCAGCTTGGTCACGTGCATGACTACGGTGGCAAGCGCTTCGGTGCCGATGAGCGCGCCTTTGAGGAGACCGTAAGCCAGGAAAAAAGGGATCATGATCGGCCCGATGCTTCCCAATAGCGCTGAAAGGAAGCTAAAAGCCGCGCCCAGGATAGCGAACCCGCGCAGCGGAACTCTCAGCGCGCTCGTTTTGCCGACGTGGCGATGGACCACGACGGCGATCAGAAAGATTCCCAGCAGGCGAGTAAGAAACGAGAGCGGCGCCATGGCAAAAAGCAGTCCGCCGATGAGCGCTGCGGGCACTCCGCCAAGCGCGAACCAACCGACGACGGGCAGCTCAAGCTCGCGTCGGTTAAACCAGACGCGGCTCAGGTTGCCGATCAACTGCGCCACCGTGAGGATGGGAATGGCGTCGCGAACCCCGAAAACCAGCGCCAAGATCGGCAGCAGCACTGCCGCTCCCCCAAAGCCGGCGACCGCGGCCAGCGTGGACGCCGCAAACGCAGCGCCGCCCAGCAGGAGCATCTCGGTGATTGCGCTCACTAGGCCATTCCCGCCCTGGGTTCAATGACGTTAAGGTCCAGGATCTCAAGAATGTGACTATTCCACTTCTCCCAGGCGAAAACTTCAATCTTGGCTCCAACTCGCGGCACCTGAATAATCAGCTCTTCTTTATGACGGCACCAGAGTTCGTTTCCATCCTCCCCCGCCAAACAAATGAGTCGAGCTTCGACATCGCGGTCCTTCGTCAAACCGGAAAGTACCACCGCATTGCCGAACCGCCGCCAAAGGAGCTTAAAATAGAGCTCCTGTGAATTCCTCAATTCTCTAAGGCTCGAGCTTGAATCGACTCCATCGCTCTCGAGAAGAAACCCACGATTCGAGTCTAGAAACACAACCGATTCGGTCGGTAGCCCAAGACCGTAAAACAGGGAGAACCCTGCGGCATGTAACTTGCGGAGATATTTGACATCCTGAAAGTCCTCCACAATGACCTCGATGGGGAAATGAGCTTCACGGGCGCTAACCCGCTTTAACTCTTCAAATAGGCCGACTGGAAGAGGCTGCCTCAGATAGAAAGTAAGCTCATGGGCGGTCTTAATCCGATCAACCAACTTGTTACAACGTGGCGAGTCAAAAGACGTGACCGCTGCGGAAACTTTGTCTTGGCTCATGAGCTGCGAGTCCTACGCGTCGCTCCTCACGACTAGCACGGAGCAGTGTGCATGGTCGATGACTTTGTCGACGGTGGCACCAAGAAATCTCCGCCGCAGCGGAGAGTGCGGCTTCGTTCCCATAATGATCAGATCAACGCTGAGATCCTCGGCAATCCTCAAGATAACGTCTCCAGGCTTACCGAAGTCGATTCGGCTCTGTCCTGCTAAACCTCTCTCCTTGAGCCCGTGAAGGGCTTCTTCGATGACCCTTGAGTAAAATCCTTTCGCCTGCTCCCTGGCTTCTTCGACCTCACTGACGGTTTCTGCGTACTCGGGAATCCTTCCTACAGCCAAGATATGGAGCTCTGCGGCAAATGCGGTTGCCATCTCGGCGGCTTTCCCGAGAGCGAGCTTGGCGCCTTCTGAACCGTCGTAAGCCAGCAAAATTCTCTTAAACATCTTCTCTGCCTCCTCTGGTCTTGAACAGGGCCTCGCGTTCTCTGCCCTTCGAATCAAAGAAAGATTGCGCCAGCAGCGTCGGAATAATCGCGGTTAGGATGACAACGACCACCAGGATCGAGTACTGTTCCGTATTGATGATCCCGTGGGTGAAACCGTAAAGAGCGGAGATCGTCCCAAACGTGAGGCCCGTGCTCATCATCAGAGTAGTATAGAGATTGACCCTGCTAGTGAATTTGAAGACAAGACCGGCCGGGATATAGACCA
>WNGL01004635.1_pt1 | contig 16438 bp, 18 predicted proteins | sample 5400591 | NCBI WGS metagenome assembly WNGL01 (sample SAMN13153377, study PRJNA577476) | soil metagenome | isolation source: 80 cm soil or saprolite under Garry oak tree replicate 1 | place: USA:California | collected 2016-06-15
CTGGTCTCCACCATCCTCGAGACCAACCTCACGATCCAGGGCAACCGCCTGAACTCGATCATGAAGAAGGTCACCAGTTGGGCGGCGATCATCGCGGTGCCAACCGCGGTGACTGGTTTCTACGGCATGAACGTGCCCTTTCCAGGGTTCAGCCAGCACGCTGGGTTCGTCACCTCGGTCGCGCTGGTCGTCGTCTTGTCCGGCGGCCTGTATCTGCTCTTCAAACGCCTCGACTGGCTCTGAACCCGGCGGCGGCCCCAGCCGCGCCACTTGCTGTTTGGTACAGCCGTCGATCCCGCCAAGCGCCGCCGAGCCGCTCCTGGCTCATGTTCCTGTGGCACGTGCAATACCTGGCTGGCGTGACCTCTCCGACGATTACCGGCGAACTGAAACGGTGACTGTTCAGGTTGTTGGCGCCTGAGCTGACGGGGCTGGGCGGTATCGTCTGGGCATGGTTCAGCGGTGGGGTGCTGTTGCGAGGCCGGACGCGGCTGGGTGTCCTGCACGTGGTGGATATTGATCAGCCGTGGTTCGAGTGCGTGTTCGAGCCCACAGCGGCCGTTGAAGCTCACCTCACCCTAGGGCACGATCACCAGGGGTACCGGTGAGTGGCGGGCCAGGGTGACGGCGACCGAACCGACCACCCGATGCATGGCATGGGACGAACTCCCAACGACGATCACCACGGTGTCGTTGGCGTGGGCATCGCGAATCTCGTTGGCCGCCGCAATCAGCTCGTCCACGATCATGCCCTGGCGCCGGTGGAACGCCCAGCTCTCCTCGCGGCCGCGCAGCCGCTCCTCGGCCGCGGTGCGGAGCTCCTGCTCGATGTCATCGAAGCCGGATTCGATTTCGGCCAGGGCGTTGGCCGACAGCATCGCCGTGGAGGAAATGTGCGCCACGTACACCACTTCGATGCGGCCCGTCCGGCCGCGCAGCAGACCGGCCGCGGCGTCCAGCGCCCGGCTGGCGGGAGGAGACCCGTCATACCCCACGACGACGCGCAGATTCGCGGTGGGCGGCGTGGTTGTGCTCATGGAGGTCCAGCCTAGTCCCTGGTGACCGATGGCGCCGGGTTCGCTTCGGGACACGTTCCGGGCAAGCTGGAGGTGTCGCGCCTGACGCAAGATCGCCTACGGTATCGACGAGATCGTTCACTGAGTGCCACCACGCCAGCTGCATGTCCTGAACGCGTAAGGGGAAGGAGAAGGAGATGAGGAGCTCTACACCGGATAGATCCCGAAAGCCGCAGGAAGAACACATGGCCGGCCCGCGCCCCGAGTACACCGCCGGGCTCTTGCGTCATTTCGCTGATTTGCGAGACGGCACTCACGGCGGCGCCAGTTCTCGACGGGATAAGGAACGGCTCTTCGCTGAGGCCGTGGCGCTGCTCGATCCGCAGGCCCGGCAAGTGCTCGACGAAATCAACACGTACCTGCTGCTCGACGAGGGCGAGGTGACCGCGACAGGCGTTCGGCCCCACCACGCTGGCGTCGAGGCCGTCTGGGCACTGTCATGGCCAGCGCAGCAGGCCGCCGGCATCAACCCAATCATCATCCGCGCCTACTACAGCGCCGGGGCCCACCACCCGCATCTGCAGGGTGGCACGGTCGGCGATTGGCCGCTGAACGTGTTCGACGAGGAGCAGGCGGCGGCAGAGCTGCCCACCCTCCGTGCCGTTGCGTCGGCCGACGTCCACAACCTGGTCTTCCAGCGCGACTACCGCATCATCCCGGCGATCTCGAGCGGACGCACACCGTGACCATGTGGCCGCCAGGGTCGTCGCGTGGGGCCGTTTCAAACCTGCTCTGGGTCGACGCGACGCGACAGTCCCCGCTGGGCGTGCCGGTGCTGGAAGCCGAGCAGGATCACGTCCGTGATGCGGTGCAGTGACGCCGCGAAATCCACATTGGCGTGTCCCAGCTGTGGGTCTTCTCGGTAGAGGGCCGCCAGTGTTGGCGGCGGGTGCACGACCTGGTGCAGACCGGCGGCAGCGGAGGTGACGGCGGCGAGGAGGTCCCACAGGTCGGCGTCGGCGAGGTCGGGCAGCACCTGGTGGACCTGGGTGAGCAGGCGATCGGCCGCGGCCAGGACGGTCAGTTTGTAGGCTCGCGCGGATCCGATCGGGACGTTCCGTTCGAGGTTGAGCGGGACGTGGGCGAGCAGGTCGCACAGCAGCGGCCGGTCGGCGAGGGTGCGGGTGAACGCGGCGGCGACGGCGGTGGTGGAACCGGTTGGCGCATCGGCCAAAGCGCAGGCCATGGCCTCGGCCCAGGCTTGCCAGTCCTGGGCGGCGAGGTGGAGGTAGATCTCGTCGCGGGTGGTGAAGTAGCGCAGCAGCGCGGACTTGTGCATGCCAACCTCGGCGGCGATATCGGCGAGGCTGACGTCGCGGACGCTGTTCTGCAGCGCCAGTGCGCGCGCGGCGGTGAGGATCGCGTCGTAGCGCTGTTGCTTGTGCTCCGGTCGGCGGGCCCGCTGGAATATCGTCTGCTCCGGTGCCATCCGTCTATCTTGGCAGCAGTTTGTCCAGCGTGATGGGAAGGTCGCGCACCCTCCGCCCGGTCGCGTGGCAGATCGCGTTGGCGACGGCTGCCGCGGCGCCGGTGATGCCTACCTCGCCGACGCCGAGCAGGCCCAGCGGCATGTTCGGGTCCGGGTCGTTCAGCCAGCGCACGTCGATCGGTGGGATGTCGGCGTGCACCGGCACCTGGTACTCGCTCAGGCTTGGGTTCATGATGCGTCCGCTGCGCGGGTCGACCAGCGTTTCCTCCGCCAGCGCCATGCCGATCCCCATGATGATGCCGCCGCGGAGTTGGCTGCTGGCGGTCTTCGCGTTGATCACGGTACCGACGTCGAACGCGCCGACCCAGCGGGACACCCGCACCTCGCTGGTGTCCGGATCGACACGGACTTCACAGAACTGGGCCCCGCAGGCTGCCTTGACATGGCGGCGCTTGTCGAGCATGAGCCTGATGGACCGGAGGTTGTTGGCCAGCTCTCCCCATCGGGTGTCGGAGCTCACGGTGACTTGGATGGACTGCTTGCCCGCCCGACGAAGGACGTCGGCGTAGCCGTCGCCGGGCCTGCGAGCAATCCGCTTCCTGAGCTTGTCGCACGCGGCCAGCACGCTCGCGGCAACGCTGGCGGTCTGTCCGGATCCGCCGGCACCGGGCGCCGCGGGCAGGTCCGAGTCGCCCCACTCCACCGTCACCGCGTCGACCGGCACGCCCAGGGCGTCGGCAGCGATCTGGGCCTGCGCGGTCGCCGCGCCCATCCCCATCTCGTGCAGGCCGGATCGCACCAGGACGGTGCCGTCGGCGTTCAGGCGGACGGTGGCGTTGGCGGCGAACTGCCAGGCCGGGTGGTACGCCGAGGCCACGCCCATGCCGACAAGCCAGTTCCCGTCCCGCATGGAGCCGGGTTGCGGGGTGCGCTCGGCCCAGCCGAACGTCTCCGCGCCGAGCGCATGGGCCTCTCGCAGCTTGCGGTGGCCGAACTCCTTGCCGTCGACGGGATTGCGTCGCGGTTCGTTGCGCATCCGCAGCTCGATGGGATCGATGCCGAGCCGGTGGGCCAACTCGTCTACAGCCGACTCCAGCGCGAAGGATCCGATCGCCTCGCCGGGCGCTCGCATGATCGTGTTCGACAGGAGGTCCAGGGCGACCTCGTGCTGCTGGGTGTGGATGTTGGTGGCGTCATACAGATGGCTCGACTGGGAGACGATCTGCTCGCCGCTGCCGCCGACCCGGCCGATCCTCGTGACGCTGGTGTGGATCAACGCTGTCAGCGTGCCGTCCGCCCTGGCGCCCAACGCGACGCGCTGTGCCGACGGGGCGCGCCCGCCGACCGTGCGGTAGACCCCTTCCCTGGTGAGCATCATCCGGACCGGGCGGCGGGTCACCCTGGCCGCCAGGACGGTGAGCACGGTGCCTGGCCAGACCATGGTCTTGCCGCCGAAGGCGCCGCCGACGAACGGGCAGATCACCCGGATGTTGCCCGTGGGAATGCCGAACTTCTGGGCGAGATGCCAGCGGACCATGGCGATGTTCTGCGTGGCTTCGTGGACGGTGAGGGTGTCGCTCTCCCATGCCGCCGTCGTCGCGTGCGGCTCGATCGCGTTGTGGTGGTACGGCGGGGTGCTGTACCGCTCGTCGACCGTGACCGCGGCGGCGGCGAGCGCGGCGTCCGCGTCGCCCTCGTTCTCGCCGGTCGACTGCAGCAGCTTGCGCTTCTGCGGCTGGGCGTTGGCCGCTTCGGCCGCGAAGTCCACTGTGGACGGGAAGGGCTGGTAGCTGACCCGCACCAGCGAGGCGGCGTGCCGGGCGGCCTCGAGGGTTTCCGCGACGACGAGGGCCACCGGCTGGCCATCCCAGTGCACCTCATCGGTGTTGAGGTAGTTGACTGTCATGCCCGGCGCGAGCGAGTTCTGGTTCGTCATGCTCGGCTTGGCCGTCGGCTTCAATACCGGTGCGTTCTCGTGAGTGATCACGGTGATCACCCCCGGGTGTGCCAGCGCTTCCGCGGTGTCGATCGTGGTGATCCGGCCGCGGCTGATCGTGGCGTGCACCAGCGCGGCGTGCGCGATCTCCGGATAGTGGTACTCGGCCGAATAACGTGCCGCGCCGGTGGTCTTGGCCGGTCCGTCGAGCCGGTCGACCGGCATGCCGATCACGCGGCCGGGGCCGGTGTGCGGCGGGCTCTGCACCAGGCTCATGTCGCGCTCCGCTCGGCGAGCAGTTGCCGCAAGGTCGCCACGATCACCCGGTCCGCCAGCTCGATCTTGAAGGCGTTGTGGGGCCGAGCGACCGCGGTTGCGAGTTCCGCCTCGGCCGCCCGCCGGAACGACTCCTCCATGGCCGGCGCGTCGCGGAGCACCCGCTCGGCTTCGGTTGCCCGCCACGGCTTGGTGGCGACACCGCCGAGTGCCAACCGGATCGCGGTCACCGTGCCGTCCCGCACCGCCAGCACGGCGGCGACGGACACCAGGGCGAAGGCGTAGGACGAGCGGTCCCGCACCTTGCGGTAGCGGGAGGTCGCGGCCACAGGCAGTGCCGGCAGCTCGACGGCGGTGATCAACTCGTCCGGGGCCAGCGCGGTCTCAAGGTGTGGTGTGTCGCCCGGCAGGCGATGGAACTCGACCAGCGGGATGCGGCGAACACCGCGCACGCTTTGGACCTCGACCGTGGCGTCGAGCGCGGCCAGCGCGACACACAAGTCGGAGGGGTGCGTGGCAATGCAGTGATCGCTCGTGCCGAGCACGGCGTGACCGCGATCGAATCCGCCGATCGCGGCGCAGCCGCTGCCCGCCGCTCGTTTGTTGCAGGGCGACGCGGTGTCGTAGAAGTAGCTGCAACGGGTGCGCTGCAGCAGGTTCCCACCGATCGTTGCCATGTTCCGGAGCTGGGCGGAGGCACCCGAGAGAATCGCCTGGGACAGCACCGGGTAGCGGGTGCGGATGAGGGGATCCGCCGCCACGTGGCTGTTGCGCGCCAACGCTCCGATCCGGACACCCCCGTCGGCCAACTCGGCCACCCCGGTCAGGGGAAGCGCGGTGATGTCCACGACCACGTCCGGCTGCTCGATGTGCTCGCGCATCAGGTCCACCAGGTTGGTGCCGCCACCGAGGAACTTGGCGTTGGGCTCGGCGGCGATCGCCTCCACGGCCGTCGCGACGTCAGGCGCGCGGACATAGGTGAAGACCTTCATGACACCGACTCCGTCGCCGCGACGCTCGCAATCGCGCTGACGATGCCGTTATAGGCACCGCAACGGCACAGGTTGCCGCTCATCCGCTCCCGGATCTCGGCACTGGACAGCTCGATGTCGCGCGTGGCGACATTGTCCGTCACCGCACTCGGCGCGCCGGCGCGGTGCTCGGCCAGCATCCCGATCGCCGAGCAGATCTGGCCCGATGTGCAGTAGCCGCACTGAAAACCGTCAGCGCGGACGAACGCCGCTTGCAGCGGATGGGCGACACCTTCGATCGTGGTGATCTCACGGCCGTCGTACTGCACCGCCAGGGCCAGACAGGACAGGATGCGCTCACCGTCGACCAGCACCGTGCAGGCGCCACATGCCCCCTGATCGCATCCCTTCTTCGTCCCGGTCAGACCGAGACGCTCCCGCAATGCGTCCAGCAAGCTGACCCGCGGCTCGAGATCGAGCAGTTCGGCGGCCCCATTGACCCGCACGCGAACCTCCACCACGGTCCCCTTCCGTTGGTCGGCGGCACCAGTTAGCAGAACACCGTTGCCTTAATAAGTCAACGCCGTTCTGTTAACTCACTCACTGCTGCTGCCGCTCATCCGGGGTCGACCTGGCCCGATTGCCGCGGTGGGGGACATGGCTCGTACCCTTTGTGTGCACCAGGAGGCCCAGTCCGTCGAGGCCGGTCGGCAGGTCGATTTGTAGCGTGGTGCCGTGGCCGGTTGGGCTGTGGATGGTGATGGTTCCGCCCAGTGCTTGGACGCGGTCGGTGAGCCCGGTGAGCCCTGATCCCAGCGCCGGGTCGGCGCCGCCGACGCCGTCGTCGCGGACCGACAGGTGCAGGTGGCCGTCGCCTGCCTGAACACCGACGTGGGCGAGGGAGGCGTGGGCGTGCTTGGCGGCGTTGGTGAGCGCCTCGGCGACGACGTAGTAGGCGGCGACCTCGACCGGCTCCGGTAGCCGGGTCTCGATCTTCAGGTCGGCTTCCACGGGGATGGGGCAGCGGCGTGCGAGCGCCTTGAGCGCGGGGCCGAGCCCGCCCTGCGACAGGGCCGCCGGGTGGATGCCACGTGCGGTCTCGCGCAGCTCCTCCAGCGCCTCCCCCAGCCGCCCACGACCCGGTCCAGCTGCCTCTGGAGCTCGGGGTGCTCGGCTGGCACGCTGGCCTGGGTGGCGCGCAGGTCCAACGCCAGCGACACCAGCCGCTGCTGGATGCCGTCGTGCAGGTCGCGCTCGATCCGCCGGCGGGCCTCGTCGGCAGCCCTGACGATCCGCGCTCTGGAGGCGGCCAGCTCGGCTCGGGCCTGGGTGTTGGCGATCGCGGCGGCAGCCAGTTCGGTGAAGTCGGCGATGCGCGCCTCGGTGGCGGCGGGTAGCGGCTCGGGCCGCTTGGAGCTGACGGCGGTCGCGCCCCACAGCCGTCCCTGCACCGTGATCGGGCAGGCGACCGACGATTGGATGCCGAGCTGGCGGATCCTGGCGCCGATGGAACCAGGATAATCGGCGTAGCTGTCGGTGCGGGCGGGCTGGCCAGTGTGCAGCATCAATGCCGACAGGGTCTCCTCCTTGATGGGGTAGCGCGTCCCGACGGGCAGGGAGTCGCCTTCCCGGGTCCAGCCGGCGACCAGGGTGACGGTGCCGTCGTGCTCGTAGCGAAGCACGTGCGCCGCGTCGGCGCCGAGCAGCCGGCCGACCTCCTCGGCGACAGCGGCGAACACCTCGGCCGGTGCCACCCCGCGCGCGACCAGCGTGGCCACCCGCCGCAACGCAGCCTGCTCGTCGGCGAGCCGTCCCAGCTGGGCACGGCTGGCCTGCAGCGAGCCCGCCATGGTGTTGAAGCTCCGCTCCAGCACCCCGATCTCGCCGGCGCCGCGCTCGGGCATGCGCGCGCTCAGCTCGCCGCCGGCCAGCCGACCAGCCATCGCGGCCGCGCTGCGAACAGGCCGCGTGATCGCCCGCGTCAGATACCCCGCGAACCCCACGACCAGCAGGATCGAGCCCGCAAGCCCGCCTGCCGCCGCGCCGATCGCCCGTTCAGCGGCCGCGTCGGAGCGCTGCTGCCGCGCCACCGCCAGGCCCTGCTCGGTTCCGATCAGACGGTCGAATTCCTGCCGCATGGAGGCCGCACGCGGTCTCCTGGAACGAGAGGGGATCGCCGTGGTCGGGGTTGCCTCCACCAGCGCGGAGGCGCTGCGACGAGCCGAGGACCTCAAGCCTGACGTCACGCTGGTGGACGTCGACCTCGCCCCAGGGCACGCAGGCCAGCTTGGATGCTGGCGTCGCTGCCACCCACGATCAGCAGGCGCCTCCCTACGCCGGCTGGAGGCCTGTCGGCTGGTCGGGCACCAGTTCGGCGAGCAGCCCCTGGACGCGCTGGTCGATGTCGTCGCGGATGGCGCGGACCTGCTCGACCGGCTTGCCGGCGGGGTCGTCCAGCTCCCAGTCCAGGTAGCGCTTGCCCGGATAGATGGGGCACGCGTCCCCGCAGCCCATGGTGATGACCGCGTCGGCGGCCTGGACGACCTCGTCGGTCAGCGGCTTGGGGAACTCGCGCCCAAGATCGATCCCCGACTCGGCCATCGCGGCGACCACCGCGGGGTTGAGCTGGTCGGCGGGGTCCGACCCGGCCGAGCGGACGTGGACGCGGCCCTTGGCGTGGTGGTCCAGCAGCGCCGCCGCCATCTGGGAGCGGCCGGCGTTGTGGACGCAGACGAACAGCACCTCGGGCACGTCCTTCACGATGGCTCCTTCGGCCTGGCCAAGCGCGCGCAGCCGCTCACGGGCGAAGCGGTGCACGAACAGGGGGATGAATTCGACCACGCGAGCACCTGACATGCGGTCGATCGACTCGTCGACGTAGCGCTCGACAGTCTCCAGCGAGAAGATCCCACGGAACTCCTCGGCAAGCTCCCCGATCGCGGCGGCGAAGGTCTGCCGCGAGACCGGGTCGAGTGGACGGTTGGCCATGACGATGCCTCCTCGGGCAGGCGCGGCGGGCGGCATGGACGGTCGCGGGTGGGCGGCCGGGTTGGGCGGCGCGTGGTCGGCGGCGGCCAGACTGCGACAGGCGGTCGCGGCTGGGCTGGTGCGCGCCAGCAGCCACAGTTGGTCGGCCAGGCCATCCAGCGCGGCGGGGCGCAGCCGGTAGTAGGTCCAGTAGCGGTAGCGCTCGGCCTGGAGCAGCCCGGCCGCTCGCAGGACCTTGAGGTGGTGGGAGACCAGCGGTTGGGCGGCGCCGAGTTGCTCGGCCAGATGCCCCACGCACAACTGCTCCCCGGCCAGCAGCAGCATGATCCGCCAGCGCATCGGGTCGCCGAGGGCGCGCGCGACCTGGTCGCCGTCGAGCGGGACGGTGGCTTCGCAGGCGGTGGTCTCGACCATTCTGGATCAAGTCTCGTTGATATAGGCCGCCGGGGCAAGCGCCGAACGAAGACCATGGGGCAGCGGTTCGAGCGGCCCGGCCGACGTGTGCGCATGGGGAGCCCGAGGCCAGCCCCACGCTGTAATCCGACCCTGCCAGAGCTGCTGCCGCTGGTGCGCGCCTACTGCGACTTCTATCAGGTCGCGCCCAGCGACCGCGCCCTCCTGGAGCTGTCGCGGGCGCTGCTCGCCCAGCCGCAGCAGGAGGGGCTACAACTGATGGCCCGCGACGACGCCGGCAGGGTCGTTGGCTTCGCGACCCTCTTCTGGACCTGGCAAACGCTGGCCGCCGCCAGGGTCGGGGTGATGAACGACCTGTTCGTGGCCGCCGAGGCGCGCGGCACCGGGGTGGCCGATGCGCTCATCGCCGCCTGCCTGGAGCGCTGCCGTGAGCACGGCGCGAGCCAGCTCGTCTGGCAGACTGCCAGCGACAACGCCCGCGCGCAGGCTGTCTATGAGCGGATCGGGGCGACTCGCGAGGATCGATGGGTCGACTACTGGCTGCCGGTCGATCCTGCCTGATCCGCGCCAGGCGGGATCGCCATCTCGCCGATGCAGAGGGCGCGGGCGTCCGCCTCAACGGCATGCAGGCCGGCACAGGCGACGCCGGCGAGCGCGGGCGACGAGGCGATATGTTGGGTGCCGCGATACGGAGGTGACCATGCCACGCCAGATCGATCGGGAAAGCGTCCGCCGGCTCGCCGCGCAGGGTGCCCAGTTGGTCGAGGTCCTGCCGGCGGGCGAGTACGCCGAGGACCATCTGCCCGGCGCCATCAACCTGCCGCTGCGGCGGCTGGAGCAGCAGGCTACGACGGTCCTGGATCGGCACCGGCCGGTGGTCGTCTACTGCTGGGACTCGGCTTGAGACCTGAGCCCGCGGGCCGCGTGGCGGCTCGAGAGCATGGGCTTTGCCGAGGTGTACGACTACACCGCCGGCAAGCTGGACTGGCTGGCCGCCGGGCTTGCCACTGAGGGATCCAACGCGTTGCGACCGCGGGCGGGGGATGTGGCCCGTCATGACGTGCCCACCTGTGGGCTGGACGAGCGGCTGGGCGAGGTCGCGGGGCGGGTGCGGGCCGCGGGATGGGACGCCTGCGTGGTGGTGAACGTCGAGCGGGTCGTGCTGGGCTTGTTGCGCGGCAAGGAGTTGGAGGCGGACCCCGCTCTTCGCATCGAGCGGGCCATGCGGCCAGGACCGAGCACCTTCCGGCCGCACGCGCCGATCGGGGAGATGGCGCGGTTGATGGTTGATCACGACCTGGACAGCTCGCCGATCACCACCTCCGATGGCCGCCTGGTGGGGCTGCTACGCCGCCGCGACGCGGCCCGGGTCGCCGACGAGCTTGCCAAAGGCGAAGGGAAGCTCCGGGAAGGAGGGCCCGCATGAGCGCGACCAGCGCCTTGGCGCGCTCGGCGTGTCGCTGGGGGCGGTGCCAGCGCGCGAACCAGACGGGGCGCCAGCCGGTGGTGTTCGTCCATGGCCTGTGGCTGCTGCCCAGCAGCTGGGACCGCTGGGCGGCGCTGTTCGAGGACAACGGCTACACGACGCTGACACCCGGGTGGCCGGACGACCCCGACACCGTCCAGGAGGCCAAGGCCCATCCCGAGGTGTTCGCCGGCAAGTCGATCGGCCAGGTCGCCGACCACTTCGAGACGATCATCCGCGGGCTGGCCCGCAAGCCGGCGATCATCGGCCACTCCTTCGGTGGGCTGCTGACCCAGATCCTGGCCGGCCGCGGCCTGGCGGTGGCGTCGGTGGCGATCGACCCGGCGCCGTTCCGTGGGGTGCTGCCGCTGCCGATCTCGGCGCTGAAGTCGTCCGCGCCCGTGCTCGGCAATCCCGCCAACCGCAACCGTGCCGTCCCACTCACCTACGAGCAGTTCCGCTACGGCTTCGCCAACGCCGTCAGCGAGGAGGAGGCCAGGCAGCTGTATGCGACCTATTCGGTGCCGACCCCCGGGAAGCCGCTGTTCCAGGCCGCGACGGCCAACCTCAACCCCTGGACCGAGGCCAAGGTCGACACCGGCAACCCCGGCCGCGGGCCGCTGCTGATCGTCTCCGGCGAGCGGGACCACACCGTGCCGCCGGCGATCGCCAACGCGTCCTACAGGCAGCAGCAGGACAACCAGGGCGTGACCGAGATCGTGCAGATGCCCAACCGCGGGCACGCACTGACCATCGACAACGGCTGGCGCGAAGTCGCCGACACCGCCCTTGCGTTCGTCAAGCGGTTCACCTAGCCACCGCGCGCAGCTGGGCGTGCTGGAGCAGCGCCGGATTTGCCGATTCCGGCCTCGCCTCGCACCACCAGCGTTCCGCGGCGGTCACCGCAGCGGTCGGCCAGGCCGCGACAGCGTCCACCTCACGTTCGCGTCCGACTATGGGGAAGCATCGCCATCTCGCCGCCATGATCGTCGGTCCGAGCCAGCCCCGTCAGGCCCCTCGCCAAGGCAGGGCGCCAGTCACTTGACGGATGCCGAGCCTTGACCAGCTCGCTAGGGTGACTCGACCCACGCAGGGAGATCCCGTGACCACCGGCGCCTCGCGCCGACGCCAAGACAAGGGGCAGCAATGGATACGATGATGGCGCTGCGGGCGCACGTCCGTGGTGGTCCGGAGCGGTTGGTGTATGAGCGGGTACCGGTCCCGGCGTCGGCACCTGGCGAGGCCCTGGTGGCTGTGCACGCCGCGGCGATCACCTTCGCCGAGCTGACCTGGGACCTGTCCTGGACGACCCGTGACGGAGTCGACCGGACCCCGATGATTCCCTCCCACGAGGTGTCCGGCACGGTCGCCGAGCTCGGCGAGGGGGTTGTCGACCTCGCCGTCGGCGAGGAGGTGTACGGCCTGATCGACTTCGACCGCAATGGCGGGGCCGCCGAGTACGCGAGGGTGCCGGCGGCCAATCTGGCCGCCAGGCCGCGCAAGGTGTCGCACGTGGAGGCGGCTGCGCTGCCGCTTGCCGCGCTCACCGCCTGGCAGGCGCTGGTCGATCACGCCGCGCTGGCGCCCGGCGAGCGGGTGTTGGTGCACGGCGGGGCTGGCGGGGTGGGGTGTACGCCGTCCAGATCGCTGCGGGCATGGGCGCCCATGTCACCGCAACCGGCCTCCCCGCCCAGGCGGCGTTTGTGGGTCAGATGGGGGCCGAGCGGTTCATCGACGTCACCGCTGAAGCGTTCGACCAGACCCTTTCGGGACTCGACGTGGTGCTCGACACGGTCGGCGGCGCGACGCTGGACCGCTCCTATGGCGTGCTGCGCGCCGGCGGACGGCTGGTCACCCTCGGCGCCCCACCGACGCGGGAGCTGGCTGACAGGTACGGCGTCCAGGGGATGTTCTTCGTCGTGCGACCAGACCGTGGCGAACTCCAACATCTCGCGCGATTGGTCGACGACGGCCAGCTCGAGGCGGTGGTGAGCCAGACCTTCCCGCTGGCCGACGGGCGACGCGCCTACGAAAGCGGCCGGCAACACCGCCGGCCGGGCAAGACGGTCCTCGTCGTCCGCTGACCCGTATCCCGCCGACCCAGGGTGCCGCAGATGATCGAAGACTCCTCCCAACTCCCGTCGCGGTCGCCGGTGGAGCCGTCGTCGAGGCGGCGGCGTCGCCTGCCGCGGACCGGTCCGATCCAGGTACCGGTGCTCCTCGGTCAGGGCGAAGCCGACGCCCTGGTGCTGACCATCGACTCCACGCATGGGGGTGAGCGGCGATGAGCGTTTGCTAGCGGCCAGACCGGCAATCCATGCAACCCAAGGAGGACCCATGGACTTCTCCGCACAACTCGACGAGCTCCAGCAGCACGCCGCAGAGGCCAAGTCGGCGGCGCAGGCTGCCGCCACCGAGTCCCGCGACCAGCTCAGGCAGCGAATCGACCAAGCCCAAGCCGACATCAACCAGGCCGTCAAAGACACCCAGCAGCAGGCCGCTGAGGCGGGCGCCAGCGCGCGGAGCAAGTGGTCGCAGATGAAGGCCGACGCCGCCGCTAAGATGGACGACCTCCAGGCCAAGATCGACAAGCGGGCCGCACAACTGGACGCTCGGGCCGCCGCCAGCGACGCGGACTTGGCAGAAGGCGACGCCGCCGACGCCATCGACTACGCCGAGTGGACGGTCGACAACGCGCGGCTGGCCGTACTCGACGCCATCGATGCCCGCGCGTACGCCAACGAGCGCGCCAAGGCGGCGGGCTCATAGCAAGTCCTATCCCAAACAGTTCCGGCCAGAAGCCCGGCGGTCAGGACTGATCGCCGGGCCGTGGCCTCTGCCAGCACAACCTCTGTGACGGCCGTCAACGGGCCGGTCCACGCTGCGCCGAACGACGCCGCGGTTCCCCACGCCGCCAGATGAGTCCTGATCGGTTTCCCGGTTCGTCTGCCTCGCTCCGCCAAAGAGCGCAGCCGCCCACCGCGGCCTCCGGAGATCCATCGCAGCCCCGTCGGGCCACACGCAACGCCCGTCTGTCGAGCTGGAAAACAATCTATGAGCTGGGCGGCCAGTGTCCGTGACGATCCGCGGTTGTCCCTCGTTGCCCCCGGTTCCGCGGACAGAGACGGACCGGGGACGCGTCCGGTTGCGGACCCCTCTGGCGCCGCGCTCCGCGATCAAGGATCGGATCGGCTAGGCATGGCAAGGCCGATCACTGACTCAGTTAGTCGATGCCTTCGCGATAGCTTTGCTCCAGCCGACAACGAGGATAAGGACTGACGCTGCCTTGGTCTGGCTGCTGCGCTATCAGGCCTTGGCCTGGGAGCGGGGCAGCACGGCACCACTGTTCGCCGACGAAGAAGCAACGCCACAGTGAGCGGCGCCCGAGTAGTGTGCAGTCTGCCTTCCACGACGAGCCCTTTGATGCACCTGCGCTGAAGTCAGCGACGATGAGCTCATCCGTAGTCGGGAGGTCAGATATCCATGCCGCGCTCGCGGGCCAACTACCAAGAGAGCGGGCCCAAGGACCAAAGGAGGGAGGCGTGAGCGCTAGGCCGCTTCCCATACCAGTCAATCCGGCGCTGCTCCAGCACGCCGAGGAGCGGAGGCAGAGCCTCGAGAACCGCATCGCCGACGCGATCACACGGTTCGCCGGTTCGATGCAGTTCGTCTACCTCCACGTCATCTGGTTCGCCGCGTGGATCGGCTTCAGGGTCGAGCACTACCCCTTCGGGCTGCTCACGATGATCGTCTCGCTGGAGGCGATCTTCCTGTCGACGTTCGTGATGATCAGCCAGAACCGCGCCGACGCGAAGCGCCAGGTCCTGGCCGACCACCAGTGGCAGACGGTCAAGGAGGAGGAGGACCAGAACGAGGAGCTGCTGCGTCTCTCCAACCAGATCCTGGAGCTCACCCAGGCCATCCACGCGATGACCTCGGCGCGGGTGCCTGCCGGTCCCGCCGGCACGAGCGCCGCTCCGACCCGGGGCCCCGGGTCGGCCGAGCCGCCTGGCTCGTAGCCTCCGGGCCCTCCGGTTGTTGATCCACCGACTCCCGGGATGCCGCCTCATCGCTCGCTGGAGCGATTCTTGGCGCGCACGTGCTCCCGGAGACCAACCGATGAGGACTCCGGGCCACCTCGTGGATGTCCAGAGACAGTAAATGGGGTGACCAATTGCGGTAGAGCTTGAGGCCATCCACTTCGAGGCGACCACCGACGCTTGTATCCGGGAGGAAAATCGGGAACCATTGGGATGTGATGGTCATCCCGGCGGAGGCACTGTTCAGGCACGCGAGCAACCCCGCACAAGGGTGTGACCAGCCGCGCCGCCACGGGCTCGTGGAACGGTGATGGGACCGGCAAGCAGCGACCAGCAGCAAGGGGGCCTGCCATGACCAGCGACGCGACACCCTCGGGCACACTGCGGGACACCGTGCGGGCGGGCGTTCGGGACCTGTCGGCGATCTGGTGGTGGTTTTTGACCCTTGGGGTCCTGTGGACCCTGTTCGGCATGTTCGTGCTGTCCTACCGGGTGGGCAGCCTGGTCGCGGTGGCCGCGTTGGTGGGCGTGAGCTTCCTGTTCGGCGGCGTCACCCAGCTCGCGGTCGCCGGCCGGGTCCAGAGCTGGCGCTGGCTGTTTGTCGTGGCGGGGATCTTGTCGGTGGCCGCCGGGATCATCACCTTCGCCTGGCCGGACATCACGCTGTACATCGTGTCGGTCTTCGTGGCCTGGTATCTGATCTTTTTCGGGGTCATGCACCTGGTCAGCGCGCTGGCCGGCCCGAAGGTGGCGTGGTGGTGGACGCAGCTGCTGCTGGGGGTCGCCGAGCTGGTGCTGGGGGTGTGGGCGATCCGGTCCTGGCAGCGGTCGCTGCTGACGCTGGTGACGCTGGTGGGGGTGTGGGCCATCTTCCTCGGGGTGAGCGAGATCTTCGCCGCGTTCTCCCTCCGCGAGGCCAGCAAGCGGGTGGAGCAGCTCGTCCGCTGACACCCGGCTGACCAGGCGGCGGTCGGCGATTCGCACGTGATCATCCAGGAAGGGCAGAGGGAAGGGAGTAAGCGCTATGGCTCGCTTGTCCGAACAGCTGGCCAACCTCTCCCGGCGTGCCAAAGCCGCCGAGGATGCCGCGGACGCGGCTCGGGCCGAGACCCGCGAGCAGCTGGCCGCTCGAGTCGACCAGGCCCGCACCAACGCCGAGCACCGCGCGAACCAGCTGCGTGACAGGGCCGCTGACGCGACCCAAGATGCGTCCGACCGATGGAGCGACATCCAGGGCCGGTGGAGGGACCACGTGAGCGCCATGCGCGCTCAGGTCCAGGACAAGCAGGCCGAGCGCGACGCCAAGCGCGCCGAGCGGCGCGCGGATGACGCCGAGGACGACGCCGTCTATGCAATCTCCTTCGCCATCGCCGCCGTGGAAGAAGCCGAATACGCCGTCCTGGACGCAACCTTGGCGCGCGCCGACGCCGACGCCAGAGCCGCCGACGCTTGACCCCACCCCAAGGCCGCGAACTGCTCGGCCGTGGTCAGTCAGCTCAGTAGGCAGAGCGGGTCTTTCCAGGCGGGGTGTTGCGGGTCGGCCGGAGCCACAGCGACAGGCGGGTCGGCTGCATCGTCTGGTCGACGATCTCGAGCAACTCGTGGGTGAGGGCATCCGGTCGACCGTATCCTGCACCCGCCGGCGCAGCGGCCGGAACAGCACGGCCACGGCCAAGGTCGCACCGGCGATCGCCAGGCTGTGGGTGCCGCGGCCGATGGTGCCGGCGAGCTGGCCGAGCCCCAGCACGATCAGCGCGTAGCTGGTCCCCAAGATCGCGGTGAGCAGCCCGTAGACCAGTGTCCGGTTGATGATCCGGTCGATGGCATACAGCCGGTAGCGCAA
>WNGL01007427.1_pt1 | contig 16432 bp, 13 predicted proteins | sample 5400591 | NCBI WGS metagenome assembly WNGL01 (sample SAMN13153377, study PRJNA577476) | soil metagenome | isolation source: 80 cm soil or saprolite under Garry oak tree replicate 1 | place: USA:California | collected 2016-06-15
AGGGCGCCCGGGCGGACTGGCTGCGCGGGCAAATCGCGTTCGCCTCGGGTCCGGGCAGCGACGCGCCGCTGCTGTTGCTGAAGGCGGCCAGGCGGCTGGAGCCGCTCAGCCTGGATCTGGCGCGCCAGACCTACGTGGACGCGTGGCAGGCAGCGGTGTTCGCGGGGTATCTGGCGGGCGCCGGGGATCTGCTGGAGGTCTCCCGCGCCGCCCGGGCCCTGCCCCCGCCTGCGCACCCGCCGCGGCCGGTCGACCTGCTGCTGGACGGCCTGGCGCTGATGGTCACCGACGGGCCGGCCGCCGCCGCGCCGGTGCTGCGGGAGGCCACGACCGCCTTCGCCAGCGCCGACATACCCGTGCAGGAAAGCCTCCAGTGGGGCTGGCTGGTCAGGGTAGCGGACAGGTCTCTGTGGGACGAGGAGGGCCGGCGCCTGACTGTCAGGAAGGTTCAGCTCGCCCGTGATGTCGGCGCGCTGGACCAGCTTCCGATTCTGCTGAACATGATGGCCATGGACGCCGTGTGGAGTGGTGACTTCACGGCCGCCGCTTCGCTGGTCGCGGAGGCCGGCGCGGTCTGCGAGGCGACCGGGTCTCGCCTGGCACCCTTCGCCGCCATGATGCTGGCGTCGATCCGGGGCCGGGAAGCCGAGGCCGCCCCGCTGATCCGGTCCGCCATCAAGGACGGCGCCGCCGCCGGGCAGGGAGTCGCGGTGACCTATGCGCACTGGGTGGCCGCCATCCTCTACAACGGCCTGGGCCGCTACGAGGACGCACTGGCGGCGGCCCGGCAAGCCAGCGAGCACGAGCACCCGTACGTGTCCGCATGGGCGTTGCCCGAGTTGATCGCGGCCGCCGTGCACGCCGGGGACAGGCGCATCGCCAGCGATGCCCTTGACCTGCTGGCGATGAGGACGCGGGCCGGAGGCACCGGGGAAGGGCTGGGAGTCGAGGCGCGGTGCCGAGCGCTGCTCAGCGAGGGAGCGGCCGCGGAGGGGTACTACCGTGAGGCAATCGGCAGGCTCGGCCCCACGCGACTGCGTCCCGACCTCGCGCGCGCCCACCTGATGTACGGCGAGTGGCTGCGCCGGCAGCGGCGCCGTCGCGACGCCCGTGAGCAGCTCCGCACCGCCGCCGAGATGTTCGACGCGATGGGCATGGAGGCGTTCGTCGGCCGGGCGCGGGCCGAGCTGCGCGCCACCGGCGAGCGGACCGGGCCGCGCCGACCAGAGGCCCGGGAGGTACTCACCCCGCAGGAAGCGCAGATCGCCCGGATGGTAGTGGAGCACCTGTCCAACCGGGAGATCGCCACCCGGCTGTTCATCAGCGCCAACACCGTGGAGTACCACCTGCGCAAGATCTTCCGCAAGCTCGGAGTCACCACCCGGGCCAAGCTCGCGCGGAAGCTCAAGGACGATAGCGAGACATCCGTACGCCAGGTCTGACGGTCGGCTCGGGCTCGTGGGGGCATCGAGTCCTCGGGGTAAATCTGCGGGATTGGGGCGGGACCTGCTGGTTCCGGAGGTGGGATGTGGGCGATGATTGTCCTGCGCCGCCCTTGGCGAGACTCGCCGGGCCTGGCAAGTGAAATCCGTTGCTGCCGGGGCGGGCAAGGAGGCTGGACCATTAGCGCGTTGCTGGACCGGGCCGCGGAAACCTCCGCGCTGGAGGGTGTGTTGGCGGCGGTGCGGAACGGGCTGAGCGGGGTGCTGGTGTTGCGCGGCGAGGCGGGCATCGGTAAGACCGCGCTGCTGGAATGGGCGGCCGGGCAGGCCGGCGACATGCAGCTGGCCCGGGTGGCCGGAGTCCAGTCAGAGATGGGCCTGGGCTTCGCCGGGCTGCACCAGATGCTCATCCCGTTCCTCGGCGGGCTTGACGGGCTTCCCGCGCCGCAACGGCAGGCACTCGGGTCGGCGTTCGGGCTGGTGGCCGGCCCGGCACCGGACCGGTTCCTGGTCGGACTTGCGGCGCTGACGCTGCTGACCGACGCGGCGGCCGCCCGTCCGGTGCTGTGCCTGGTCGATGATGCGCAGTGGCTGGATCAGGTGTCGGTGGAGGTGCTCGGGTTCATCGCCCGTCGGCTGTACGCCGACCGGGTGGGCATGGTGTTCACCGTCCTGGAGGAGGAGGGCGGCGTGGCGGCGCTGGCCGACCTGCCGGAGCTGACGGTCGGCGGGCTGCCCGAAGAGGTGGCGGGTGAGCTGCTGGCGGTCTCGGCAGGCACGCAGGTAGATGCGCAGGTGAGCCGGCGGATCGCGGCCGATACGGCCGGTAACCCGCTGGCGCTCATGGAGCTGGCCAGCGAGCTGACTCCTGCGGAGCTGTCCGGGGCGGTGGCGCTAGACTGGCCGCTGCGGTTCGGCGGCCGGCTTGAGGAGCTGTACCTCTCCCGGGTGCGGGCGCTGGCGGCCGACACCCAGATGCTGTTGCTGGTGGCGGCGGCTGACCCCTCAGGGGATCCCTCGCTGGTGGCCAAGGCGGCCGGGCAGCTGGGGATAGACCCGGAGGCAGGCGAGGCCGCCGGGGTGGATCGGATGGTGTCCTGGGAACCGCCGGTGCGGTTCCGGCATCCGCTGATCCGGTCGGCGGCCTATTACGCGGCCCCGGCGACCGCGCGCCGCCGCGCGCATGCGGCGCTGGCCGCGGTCACTGATCCGGGCGCTGATCCGGACCGGCGGGCCTGGCACCTGGCCGAGACGGTGGCCGGCCCCGACGAGCAGGTGGCCGCGGAACTGGAGCGCTCGGCCGGGCGGGCGCAGGCCCGCGGCGGCCTGGCCGCCGCCGCGGCGCTCGTGGAACGCGCGCTGGCACTGACCGTCGATCCAGCGCGACGGGGCGAGCGCAGCCTGGCCGCCGCACACGCCAACCTGCGGGTCGGCGCGTTCGGCAAGGCTCTCGAGCTGCTGGCCACGGCGGAGGCCGGGCCGCTCGATGAGTTCGCCAGCGCCCGGGTGGACCTGCTGCGCGGGCAGATCGCCTTCGCCGCCGGGCCGGGCAGTGACGCACCTCCGCTGCTGCTGAAGGCGGCCAAACGGCTGGAGTCGCTCAACCTCGACTTGGCCCGCCAGACCTACCTGGACACGTGGCACGCGGCGATGTTCGCCGGGCATCTGGCGGGTGCCGGGGATCTGCTGGAGGTGTCCCGCGCCGTCCGCGCCCTGCCTGCGCCGGTGCACCCAGCGCGTCCAGTTGACCTGTTGCTGGACGGCCTTGCGGTGCTGGTCACCGACGGGCCGGCCGCCGCCGCACCGGTGCTGCGGCAGGCAACGAGCGCCTTTGCCAGCGCAGACATCCCCATAGCAGAGGTCCTCCGGTGGGGCTGGATGGCCCGGGAAGCGGACAAGGCTCTGTGGGCCTACGATGGCTGGCGCGTGACCGCACGGCAGGTGCAGCTGGCCCGTGACGCCGGCGCGCTTGACCGGCTTCCGCTTCTGCTGAACCAGATAGCCCTGGACGCCGTGTACGGTGGTGACCTCGCGGCCGCCATTTCGCTGATCGCGGAGGCCGATACGATCTGCGAGGCGACGGGGGCTCACGTCGCGCCCTACGCCGCCACGATGCTGGCGTCGTTCCGGGGCCGGGAAGCCGAGGCCGCCCCGCATATCCAGTCGGCCATCGAGCACGGCCTCGGCCGCCACGAGGAGGCACTGGTGGCGGCCCGGCAAGCCAGCGAGCACGCGCACGTATATGTCTCAGTGTCGACGTTGCCGGAGCTGTTCGAGGCGGCCACACGCACCGGGAACACGCGCATGGCCAGCGACGCCCTGGATCAGCTGGCGATGAGGACACGGGCCGGCCGGACCGAGGACGGGCTGGGGATCCTGGCGCGGTCCCGCGCGTTGCTGAGCGAGGGCGAGGAGGCCGAGGGATACCACCGCGAGGCAATCAGCCGGCTCGGCCGCACGCGGCGGCGTCCCGAACTCGCCCGCGCCCACCTGCTGTACGGCGAATGGCTGCGCCGGCAGCGGCGCCGCCGCGACGCCCGGGACCAGCTCCGTACTGCCGTCGAGATGTTCGACATGATGGGAATGGAGGCGTTCGCGGGCCGGGCCCGGGCCGAGCTGGGCGCCGCCGGCGAGCGAGCCCGCTCGCGCAGCCCCGGGGCGCCCGCAGTGCTCTCCGCGCAGGAAGCGCAGATCACCCGGATGGTGGCCGAGCACCTGTCGAACCGGGAGATCGCCGCCCGGCTGTTCATCAGCGCCAGCACCGTCGAGTACCACCTGCACAAGATCTTCCGCAAGCTCGGCATCTCCAGCCGGGGCCAGCTCGCCCGAACGCTCCAGGACCACGGGGAGACACCCAGCTGGCAGGACTGACCGTTCGTAAGGCAGGCGCTGGCGCGGCACCATCCGTGCCGGTCCGGGCGAAGAACGCAGTGACGGTTGACCAGGGCAGGCCACCACCGCTCGTTCGGGATTAAACTTCGGCCTACGTTGCGGAAGGGAGCTACGGCGAGTTCGTCCACGGCCGTACCTAACAGGGCGCGGGTGGCGATGAACGCCTGGATCTTCGCACTGCGGCGGGCAGCCTCGACGGGAAGGCGGTCGGGCGCTAAGCCGGGCCGCGCAACTCATCCTCCCACTCCACCGGGTCAGGGCCGCCCAGAGTGTCAGTGGTGGCGGGCCGGTCTGGACCGCCCAGCTCATCCTCCTGTTCCTCCAGGTCTGGGCCGCCGAACGAGTCCCTGTCGGCTGGTCGGTCCGGGCCGCCCAGTTCGTCCTCCCGTTCCTCCGGGTCGGGGCCGCCGAGCGTGTCCCATCCCTGCCTGGCCGGCTCAGGCCCATTGGCGCGGCTTGCCATCTTGATCTCCTTTTCATTAGTGCGCGCCCGCAGGGCGCGGCCAGTGTCTAGTTCAGTTCCGGTAGGCCTCGAGCAGGCGGAGCCAGACTTCGCTGAGGGAGGGGAAGCAGGGGACGGCGTGCCACAGGCGGGTGATGGGGACCTGGGCGGCCACGGCGATGGTGGCCGAGTGGAGCAGTTCCTCCACGCCGGGGCCGACGAAGGTAACCCCGAGCAGGTAGCCGTGGTCTATGTCGATGACCATGCGGGCCCGGCCGGTGTAGCCGTCGGCGTACAGGCCGGCGCCGGGCACCGTCTGGCCGGGGTCGACGTCGATGACGCGGATGCGGTGCCCGGCGCGTTCGGCTTGGTCGGCGGTCAGGCCGACCGCCCCGGCGGGCGGGTCGCAGAAGAACACCTGCGGCACCGCGCGGTAGTCGGCGGTGACCGCGTGGGGGCCCCACGGGGTGGGGTCGACGGGCTGTCCGGCGGCGCGGGCGGCGATCGCGGCGCCGGCGATGCGGGCCTGGTACTTGCCCTGGTGGGTGAGCAGGGCGTGGTGGTTGACATCGCCGAGGCCATACAGCCAGCCATCCTCCAGGGCGCGGACCATGCAGGTGTCGTCGACCTCCAGCCAGGAGCCGGGCATCAGGCCCACGGTCTGCAGGCCGATGTCGTCGGTGAGCGGCTGCCGGCCGGTGGCGAACAGCACTTCGTCGGCCTCCAGGTCGCCGCCGTCTTCCAGGGTCAGGCTGACCGGCCCGGTGCCGCCCGGGCGGCGGATGCCGGTGACGGTGACGCCGATCCGCACGTTCACCCCGGCCTCGGCCAGGGCGCGGCCGACGATTTCCCCGGCGAACGCCTCCATCCGGGGCAGCAGCCCGTCGGCCTGGGCGAGCAGGGTGACCTGGGAGCCCAGGCCTTGCCAGGCGCTGGCCATCTCGACTCCGACCCCGCCGCCGCCGACGATGGCCAGCAGACCGGGCACGGTATGGGAGTCGGTGGCCTGCCGGTTGGTCCAGGGCCGTACCTGGTCCAGGCCGGCCAGCTCGGGCAGCGCCGGGCGGCTGCCGGTGCAGATCACCACCGCATGCCGGGCGGTAAGCGGCACCGTCCCGCCTTCGGGGGTCTGCACGGCGACCCGGCGGATGCCGTTCAGCCGCCCGTACCCGCGGATCAACTCGGCACCGATGCTCTTCAGCCAATCCGCCTGCACGTCATCATGCCAGTCCGTCACATAGCCGTCGCGGCGCTTGAACACCGCCGGGGCGTCCACCGGCCGCAGCATCGCCTTGCTGGGGATGCACGCCCAGTACGAGCACTCGCCCCGGACCAGCTCCCGCTCCACCGCCGCCACGGTCAACCCGGCCGCGCGGGTCCGCTCGGCCACGGTCTGCCCGATCGGCCCGGTCCCGATCACGATCACGTCGTACGCGTTCTGCGCTGCAGGTCCGCTCACGATCCGCATCCTCCCGTGCTGTGTTGGGTAAGGCTGGTTTCACTGCTGCTGATAGGCGAGGTCAGCGGCGGTGAGGCCTTCCAGCGCCATGCCGAGCTGGGTGGCTTCGGCCATCCGGCGGCTGAGGCGCTGGCGCACGGTGACCGCCAGGTACCGGGTCAGCAACTGCGGCTTGGCGGCCAGGCTCTCGGCGAGTTCTTGCGCCCGCGGCAGCACCTGCTCCAGCGGAAGCACCTCAGCGACCGCGCCCCACCGCTCGGCCTGCTGGGCAGTGAACGAGCCCTGGGTCAAGGTGAGATAGCGGGCCCGGTTGAGGCCTATGGCCTCCTCCCACGCCAGATGGATGCCGTCACCGGGCACGATCCCGAAGGTCAGGTGCGGGAAGTCGGAGAACACGGTGGTGTCCGCGGCGATGACGATGTCGGCCAGCAGTGTGTACTCGCAGTGGACGGTGGCCGGGCCGTTCACCGCGGCCACGATCGGCATCTCCAGGTCGACCAGCCGCTGCGTCACCCGGCGGCCCTCGGCGATGGTGCGGTCCCATGCCGCGGGCTTGGTGATGTCGCCCAGGCTCGGCCCGTCGATGTCGGTCATGAACCGGTCGCCTGTCCCGGTCAGTACCAGCACCCGGTTGTCCCGGTCCTCCCCGATATCGGCCAGGGCACGCGGGAAGTCGGTGTGCAACTGCCCGGTGAACGTCGCCGGGCCGCCGTCGATGTGGAACCTGAGGGTCAGCACGCCGGACGGCGTCCGGGTGAACTCCATGTTCTTGAACACGGTGAAATACCCCGGCCCGGTCAGTGTCACGGTTGACCTCCTCGGTAGTGGACTGCTGGGCGAGCCCGATGCGGTACCTTGCCGAGCATCGCCCGGCCCTGGCCGTAGCACATCGTCAAGGCAGACAGCTAAGTCGGGCCCGAGCGTCTACCGGGCCAATGCACCGGATGAGCTGCGAAAACGCAATCTTCGCGACGATGAAGACGCGATCGGTAGCGCATATTACGGGAAGATGCCCGCATGCAGCCATCGGAGGTTTCGAAGCATGCCCTTGGGCGGTTCACGTTCTTCATGCGTAATCGGCTGTCTTGACGATGTGGACGGTTAACGGCCCGGCCGACGCTGAGCCCATGTCACACACCAGCCACCGGTTCGAAGGCCTGCTGGTTCCCGAGGATCAGTGGCGCTCCTTTGCCGCCTGCCGGTCTGCCTATCCCGATCTGTTCTTTCCAATCTCATCGTTCGGTCAGTCCCTGCCCCAGGTGGCGAAGGCAAAGGCTATTTGCGCTGGGTGCCGGGTCCGGCGTGAATGCCTGGCGTTCGCGTTGAGGACACATCAGGTCCACGGGATATGGGGCGGCATGAGCGAACAAGGGCGCTACTCGGCACCGAGGTCTGACGGACGGCGGACTGCTTCTGTCAGCGGCCACCCTCAAGGCGAGTGACCGGCGGAACAGATGGAGGCAGCCATGGTGAGCGGGCATGCCACGATGTCCGGCTGGTGAGCCGACGCACGAGGCGCCCGAAGTGACGGCCGATGACCATGTGCTTGGTCCGGCCGACACGCCTGTTACGGTCCTGGAGTACGGCGATTACGAGTGCCCGTACTGCCGCGGAGCGGCGCGAGAGATGCAGTCCAGGCCGCGATGATGGCCGCCTTGGCGGGATTAGTCACGCGTCCTGGCGGGCGGCCAGCGCAGCCAGGCCGCTGAGGTCAACGCAGTTCATGCCCCGGATCTGCGAGATCACCATGAGCATGGCGGAGCAGTTGCGGCAGCGGACCACAGTCCCCGGCACGCGCAGGTAAACGACCGTCTCGGCGACCGGGTCGGTCGTGCCGCACGTCGCGCAGGTTGCTTCGGCGTCGGTCATATCCGTTCCGAACACCTCGTGCCGCAAGCCGCCGATCGCGTTGCCATCCAGCGCCACCATAAGGTCCCTCCGAACCGTTCGGTCTTGACCCGGCCCGACGGGTAGCCGAGTGCGACCAGGTTCTCGGCAACTGTCTCGACGAAGCTGGTAGGGCCGCAGACGAACGCGAGCGGATGCTGGCCGACCGGCCAGGCGGTCTCGGCCAGCATCGCGGCGTCTACCCGGCCTGAGTACCCGGTCCAGCCCGGGGGCTGCTCGCGGGTCAGCGTGTAGATCACCTGCGTGCCGTCACGGTACTGGTCGAGCTCGCTGCGGTAGATGACATCCGCCAGCGTGCGGGAGGAGTAGAGCAGGCGGACCGGGACGTCGCTGCCGCTGCGCCGGCGGTGCCGCAGGATCGCCCGGAGCGGGACGACCCCGGGCCCGCCGGCGACCAGCAGCAGCGGTCCGCCATCGCCGGTGTCCCACACGAACCAGCGGCCGATCGGGCCGCGCAACTCCAGCTGATCACCCGCGCGCAGTTCCCCGGTCAGGTAGGGCGAGACCTCGCCGTCATCGAGCCGTTCCACCGTGATCGCGGCCGGCTCGCCGTCGGCCGTGGCGATGGAGTAGGACCGCTCGGCGGTGTAGCCATCCTCAGCGGTCAGGCGGACGTCCAGGTGCTGCCCGGCCCGGTGCCCGGGCCAGTCGGGCACCTCCAGCCCGATCGTGCGGACCGCATCCGTTTCCCTGATCACCGAGGTGACGGTGGCCACCTGCCAGGTCAGTCGCCCGCGTACCGCTGTTCTTTCCATGGGTCCCCATACATGTGGTAGCCGTAGGTCTCCCAGAAACCGGGTTCGTCGTGATCGAGCAGCTCCAGGCCGCGCACCCATTTCGCGCTCTTCCAGAAGTACAGGTGCGGAACGAGCAGCCGGGCCGGGCCGCCGTGCTCGGATTCGAGCGGCTGGCCGTCGTAGCCGAACGCCACCCACGCCTGGCCGGTGACGTCCTCGATCGGCAGGTTGGTGGTATAGCCGCCGTCGCAGAACGCCAGCATATACGGGGCATCGTGCTCGACCTGATCCAGCAGCGTGTCCACCGATACGCCACGCCACACGGTGTCGAGCTTGGACCAGCGCGTTACGCAGTGGATGTCCGTGGTGACAGTCTCGGCCGGCAGCGCCTGGAATTCCGCCCAGGTCCAGGACTTGAGCGTATCGCCGCCCTGCCGGATCGAGAACGTCCACTCCGACAACGGCGTGTGCGGCGTCGGGCCGGCCGACAGCACCGGGAAGCCTTGGGTGACGTACTGGCCAGGCGGCACCCGGCCCTCCTGTTCGGCCGAGGGGCGGCGCAGGTGGCGAAAGCCACGCGAAACAGGGCTGCTCATGGCCGGTCAGCTCCTTTCCTGCTAAGCCCGGGACGGAGTTCCCGTGGCAGGCTCAGAATTCCCGCGCCCCAGCCCGCCCACATCGTCAAGATCGCTAGTTCCCCGGGGCACGCGCCGGTAGTCAGGGCCGGTACAAGGTACCTGATCTGACGATGTCCCGCACGGGCAGGGCCGTCATCCTGACCGTACGTACCGGCCGACGGCAGGAGGGATGCGGTGGGCACCGCAGACGACTTGGCGATGACGCATACTGCGGAGACTGGGCTTAGCTACACGAGCCGGCGGGGACGCTGGGTGCTGCTGGCGACGGTCCTGGGGTCCGCTATGGCCTCCATCGACGCCACCGTGGCTGGCATCGCCTTGCCGGCAATCGGCCGCAACTTTGGCGCCAGCCTCACTACGCTGCAATGGGTCGTCTCCGCCTACACCCTTACCCTGGCCGGGCTGCTGCTGTTCGCCGGGACCCTGGGCGGCCGTTACGGCCGCAAGCGGGTCTTCCTGACCGGTGTCATCTGGTTCGCGCTGTCGTCGCTGATCTGCGGCCTCGCCCCGGACGCGCCGGTGCAGGGTGGGGCGGTCGAGTTTCGCTGGTCTCGCTGATCGCCGGCCTGATGCTGTTGGCCGCCTTCGTGGCCTGGGAACGCCGCGTGCGTATGCCGATGCTGACGCTGAGCCTGTTCGGCTCGGCTCAATTCACCGCGGCCAACGCGGTTACCTTCGTCGTTTACGGCGCGCTTGGCGGTGCGCTGTTCCTGCTGCCGATCGAGCTGCAGCAGGTGTCGGGCTACACGGCCTTGCAAGCGGGGATCTCGCTACTGCCGGTGACCGCCATCATGCTCGCGCTGTCTACCCGTTCCGGTGCGCTCGCTACCCGGATCGGACCGCGACTGCAGATGAGCGCCGGGCCGGCGCTCACCGCTATCGGCCTGGCGCTGTTCGCCCGCACTGCCGCTCGTTCTGGAAACCAGGGTCTTTTTAACGGAACGGATGTCCGTGACAATCATGAGCGGGCCGCTGCACCTTCGATGACGATGCGGGCGAGTTCGACGCGAGAGGTGATGTGGAGTTTGCGGAATGCCTGGCGCAGGTGGTGCGCGACGGTGTGGGTGCTGATGTACATGCGGGCGGCGACCTGGTTGTTATTCAGTCCCTGGGCGACGAGGCCGGCGACCGCTTGCTCGGTGTCGGTCAGGCTGTCCCATCCGGTGACAGGCCTGGCGGGGGACGTGGCCCAGTGGCGGCGGCGGATGCCGAGCTTGCGCAGCCGCCACCGGATGCGGGCCTGGTCGCGGTCGGCGCCGACCTGGCGGTACCCGCCGAGTGCTTCCTTCAGGTGGCGGATCGCCTGATCCCGGTCGCCTTGCCTGCCGTGCAGGACGCCGAGGTCTTCGGCTGCGGAGGCCCTGGCCCACAGATCGGGATGCTGCATGGCAGCCTCGGCCAGGCAGGCCGGGTCGCCGAGGGCAAGGCCCCGGCTGTGCGCCGCGGCGGCAGCCAGGGCCGGCAACCCCGGGTAGGCATCTACGAGGGCCTGGGAGGCGCGGGCGGCGCGGGCGGCCAGCTCGCTGTCATCCGAGGCCAGTGCAGTGCGAGCCAGCCAGGCCGCAACGGCGGGGTCGCCGAGCAGCAGCCCGGGCCGACCCGGGAGATCGGCGCAGAGTTGGCGGAGGTGGCCGAGGACGGCGGCCGGGCCATCGCGCGCTTCGGTAATCTGCGCCTCGGCCATGGTGGTTTCGGCGCGCGCGTAGATGTCAGCGAACTGCGGGCCCTGGGCGGGACGGCAGGCGATGTGCTGGGCCGCGGCCGCGATGTCGCCGCGGCGCAGCTCGATCACGCTCAGCATGCAGTGCGCGGTCGCGGCGTACCCGTGCGCGCCGAGGGCCTGGGCGATGGCCAGGGTCGCCTGGGCATCGGCGGCGGCGTCAGCCAGCCGACCGGCGGCCAGATGGATGCGGGCGCGCAGCAGGGACAGCGCTGCCTGGGCCGGGATGTTGTGCAGCGCCGGGTTGTCCGCGGCGCGGAGAATATCCTCTGCCTCGCCGAGCTGGCGCAGGTCAACCAGGGCGGCGGCGAGAGCGAGCAGAGGCTGGACATGACGGGCATCCGGAGAGATCCCGGTGCCGTGCCTCGCCGCATCGCGCAACAGCTCGAGCCCGTGGCTGATCTGGCCGCTGTCCCAGTCGATGACCGCGCGGGTGACCAGGGCCGCCGCGGCGGCGTGGCTGTCGTGCTGGCCGGGGAGGGCCAGAATGGTGTCGGCTACCGGGCCGGCGAGTTCGTCGCGCAGCCCGGCCAGGGCTTGCAGGTGCGCGGTCAGTGCCTGGTCCCGCAGGTCATCAGGCAGCTGCGGCCGGGCCAGCACCATCTGGGCCTGGTCGGCGGCGTCACGAGTCTGGCCGCGGGCGGACAGGATCGACGACAGGGCGCACCGGAGCCGGGCCTCGGCCACCGGCGGCAGCGGCATGACCAGCATGTCACAGGCGATCCGGGCGGCCTGGTCCAGTCGGCCGGCCGCGGTCAGGGCTTCGGCGGTGGCCACCGCGCGGCACAGCGCGGCCGGATCGGCCGGCGGTGTCAGTTCCAGCGTGCGCACCGCCAGGTCGGCCGCGGTCTGCGGCGCCGAGCCCAGGGTCTGCGCCGCTGCATTGTCCAGTCCGGCCAGCGACGCGGGGTCGCCCGGATGCGCGGCCTGGAGCAGGTGACTGGCGGCCTGGGCGGCTGATTCGCCCCGGGTGAGCAGGATCTCGCCGTACTGGCGGTGCAGCGCATTGCGCGCCGGCCGCGGGATCATCTCGCCGACAGAACGGCGCAGGAGTTCGTGCTGGAATGTGAACATGTGTTCAGCTGCGGTCATGACCGCGGCGCTCATGGCCTCCTCGACCGCAGGCAGCAATGTAGCCGGGGTCTCGCCGAGCATCTCGGCCGCGTCTTCCAGCCGGAACGCCGGGCCGAGCACCGCTGCTGTCACCAGCAGGTGTCGGGCCCGTTTGCTGAGGCCATCGAGCCGGCGCTGCGCGAGGCGGTGAATCCGCTGCGGCAGCCGGGCCGACACCAGCACGGCACGGCTGCCGGTGACCTGCACGGCGTGATCGTCGCGCAGGCCGCTGATCAGCTCGGCCAGCAGCAAGGGGTTCCCAGCCGCGCCGCAAGCCAGGTCCGCCAGGTTCTGGTCCGGCAGCGCGCCGAATGCGTCGGTGAGCATAACCGCCACCGTGTCCTCACCCAGCGGGGACAAGGTGATGCGGGCGGCACCGCCCTTCTCCAGCACGCCGAACAGGTAGTCCGCGTCGCGCTGGGGTGTACTCGACCGGGCCAGGAGCCAAGCGACCGGATGCCGTTTCAGGTCGCGCGGCAACGTCCGCAGCGCGGCCAGTGTGGCCGGGCTTGCCCAGTGCAGGTCATCCAGGCACACCAGGACCGGAGCGACCGCCGCCCGCCGTTCTAGGTGCGCGCGTATCTGGGTGATCCTCCACGCGGTCGCATCCGGCAGATCACGACCGGGATCGTCGGCGGTGAGTTCGGCGAACGGCTCCCGCAGGGCCGCGCGCAGCGCGAAGAACGGGATCGCCTGGCCCAGCTGGTCCGCTGCTCCCGCGGCCAGGGAAAAGCCCTGCTCCGCTGCCTCATCGGTGGAGTCGCGGAGCAGCAGGGACTTGCCGATGCCCGGCTCCCCGTCCACCAGCACCACGCCGCCAACTCCCCGCTTGGCGCGCCGCAGCAGGTCACGGACGATCTTCTGTTCCGCCTCACGCCCGCGCATAACTTCCCCGCCGACCGACCGCATCCGCGGTGTCATCGTCATGCGCGCTCCCGGCGTGGAGTCACTGATCATCGCGGTCATGTCACTGCCTCGCTCGTAGTTGCCTTGCTACCGGGCAGCGCCAGGCGCCACATATAGAGCAGAACCCTGAGGTGCTTTTCCATCTCCAGTGCTGCTCCCTCGCCATCCCCGGCGCGCATGTACGCCAGCAGCCGCCATCGTGAGCTGACGATCATGCCGTCCGCCGCTCGTCCGACCTCCAGCATCAGCTCCCGCACATACCCTGCGCCCCGTGTGAGCAGCGGGTCGTCGACCACATCAGCCAGCAGGCTGAAGATCTCCGCGTGCGCCGCCGCCTTGCGGTCCCACTGGGACCTGCCCGCAGGGCCGCAAGCCCGCTCTACGCTGTCGTGCAACGCTGTCAGATGCAGCATGGTCATCCGCGCGCAGGCAATGCGCGCCGCCATCGCCTGTGCCTGGATCATTCCCTCCTCCATCAGCCTTCCCCGCCTGCTACAGCTCGTGCTGGCTTACGCCGCCCAGTGCCTGGTGAGCCTGACGCCTGCTCGGCGGACAGCCGAGGACGGATGACCAGCAACGCGCCGGTATCCGCGCACACGCCGGGCTCCGGCGCCGAACCCGCGAATGCCTCGCGGGCCACGGCGCGCGCCCAGCGCATCCGGATCACCGCCGTCTCGGGATGATCACCGAACTCCTGCGCCACCCGTCCAGCACAGCCCGAACAGCCGAACGCCCGGATGGCCGCGGCGACAGCGCGCCGGACCTTAGTCGCGCTTAGCTCATCACGGGGCTGCAACCCCGACACGAAGACGGCGTCGGCCCGGACAGCACCCATGCTGAGGTAAGCCATCATCGGCCACATCATGAGCCTCCTCAGCAGTACGTATCAGTCCCGATGGGTTACCTGTTCGGACGCGAGGGCCCCGTAGTCGCGGCTTCTCTCTCGGTGCTTCCGGGACCAGCACGGATAGTTCCGCCCTCAACGCTAGGGATCCGGGAAGCCGATCGAATCCCGGAAGATCCTTAGTCCTGCGGGTAACCGACTGGGGTCATCCCGGCGGAATGACTAAGGATTTTCATGGATGTTGCGTCCTGCGAGCCGACCGTAACGTCGTGCCCTGGGACAAGCCGGTGATCACGGCAAGGACAGCGCCAGTGGCGAAACCGAGGCAACATGACGGACGATGAGCTACGGTGCCAGGTCGCCGCCGAGCTCTCCTGGGACCCACAGGTCGACAGCGAGGCGATCGAGGTGTCGGCTGACAGCGGCACGGTCACGCTGCGCGGCACCGTGGCCAGCCTCCGGCAGAAGCAGGCGGGGGGCAAGGCCGCCGCACGCGTCCGCGGGGTTATCCAGGTCGCCAACGAACTGCGGGTGCGGATCCCGGACAGAGACCAGCGGGACGGTGACGACCTGCGCGGTGACGTCATAGAAGCGCTGATGCTGGACAGTTCTGTGCCAATGACTGTCGATGCGCGGGCTGAAGACGGCTTCGTCACCCTGACCGGTACGGCGCAGTGGCACTACCAGCGTGAGGAGGCCGAGTCTCGCACCGCGAACGTGACCGGCGTTGCAGGCATCGAAAACGCCATCACGTTGACTCAGGCCGCCGAGGCGGGGGACGCGGGGGACGCCATCAGGGCCGCGTTGCGGCGTAATGCCGTGCTAGAGGCGGACGGCCTCTCGGTCGAGACCCTCTCCGGCGGGCTGGTGATTCTTTCCGGAACCGTGCGTTCCTTGGCCGCGCACGATCACGCGCTGGCCGCCACCTGGTCCGCGCCGGGTGTGACCCGGGTCGATGACCGCGTCCGTGTCGAGAACGCGCAGTAGCTCACCGTCGGTCCTGGCACGCCCGTGTCCCTCGTGGTCCGGAAACTAGCGTTCCCACGCACTACTGGCTCGGCCGTTGCTCGCACTCTAGCTGCCGGGGCCGACGTCAGGCTGGTAGCGGGGTAAAGACCGACCGTGCCGCCGATGATGATGGCGCAGGCCAGGCTGCCCCTCAGGGCGTAGCCGGGGATGCTGATCGTCCTGTGGGGCTCGGAACTACGATTTCAGCGTTGTGGGTGCCGAGAACCGTGCACCCTATGTGACCTGGCGTATTGGTGGATGAGTGTGGGTGCCGAGAACTTCATCCTCGTCACGCGACCAGGCGATATTCGTTGATCAGACCACCGACGCGAGTCTGCCTTCGGACGCGGTACTGCTCAAGATCGACCGGTTCGGGCAGCGGTTTCAGCGGCGCCGCCCCGTGCAGGAAACGGTGAGGCCGGTGCTGATTGTGATGGTTCTCGTAATCGCGCAAGATCTGACGCAGATGGCCCTGGTTCCAGATAAGGGTGCGGTCCAGGAGCTCGCGTCGGCATCCCCCGATCCAGCGTTCGGCAATCGCGTTCATGCGGGGCGTCCGTACGTTGCATAGCACGGTCCGGATCCCGGCATCGGCGAGGACCGCGTCGAATGCGGCGGTGAAGTTCGAGCCACGATCGCGGATCATGAACTTGACCCGCTCTGCCTGTCCGCCGAGGTCCATGATCAGGTTACGGGCCTGCTGGGTGGCCCATTCCCCGGTGGGGTACAGCGTGACGCCGAGGATGCGGATGCGCCGCGCCGCGTGCCCGATCACGGGCAGGACGTGGGCCTGGGTGCCGTCGAGCAGGTCGACGCTGAACAAGTCGCAGGCCAGGATCGCCTCGGCCTGGGAGCGCAGGAACTGTGCCCAGGTTGGCCCAGTCCGTCGTGGCGCGGGGTCGATGCCGTTGGTCTTGAGGATCTCCCATACGGTCGACGCCGCGACGTTGACTCCCAGGCCGGCCAGCTCGCCGTGGATCCTGCGATATCCCCATTCGGGGTTCTCCCTGGCTAGCCGGAGGACCAGGGCCTTGATGTGCCTGCGGGTGGCCGGGCGGCCGGTCCTGGCGCGCTTGGATCTGGCGGCCCAGCGGCGCCGGACGATGTCGCGGTGCCAGCGCAGGATCGTGTCCGGGGTAACCAGCAGCCGCAGTCCCTGGCGCCGCGCTTTGGGTATCACGCTAAGCTTGCCGTTTAACCTGCGCGTGCCGGGCCTTTGACATGGCCCGGCCACCGCGTGATGATCTTCGGGTTCCTCTCACAGAACTTGAAGACACAGGCGGTGGCCGTGGCATTCAGTATCGCGTGGCCCGGGAGCGAAGT
>WNGL01022996.1_pt1 | contig 16430 bp, 15 predicted proteins | sample 5400591 | NCBI WGS metagenome assembly WNGL01 (sample SAMN13153377, study PRJNA577476) | soil metagenome | isolation source: 80 cm soil or saprolite under Garry oak tree replicate 1 | place: USA:California | collected 2016-06-15
CGTGACCCACTATCCCGACTGGTTTCAGGCCGCAGCTTCTGGCGAAGGCGGCCTTTACAATCCTGGAGCATATTGGCTCACCGCAGATTCCGTGAGGGATAGCATGCGAGGGTTCTTTGGCGGCGGCCCATATGGCAAATATCTTTCCCGCTGGAAAGAAATTTCTCCTGTCCTGAATGCAGAACACTTACGTATACCGCTGTTGATGGAGTACAGAGGGCAGATTCTAAGCGGTTTTGAGATGTACAACGCAGTAGTCGAGCAGGGAGGGCAAGCGGAGCTGGTGATCTATCCTGATGATGAGGACCACGTTTTCGAACGCCCCGTGAATCGATACAAATCGATGATGAGGCACTTCGATTGGTTTAACTTCTGGCTCCTCGGCGAAGAAGATCCAGACCCTACAAAGGCGGAACAGTACGCCCGCTGGCGCGAGCTGCGGAAACAACAGGAAGGGGACGCAAAAACCTCAAAGCCGAACTGACTAGTGGAAACCCTGCATCGCCAGAGTGTGGCACGGCCTCACGCGCAAAGCCAAAGAATTCCTAACTCAGGGTGGATCACTTTTCATATCCACAACGAAGAAGACCTGAAGCATGCGCTGTGGCTCATGCGGCTTTCACACCTACGATACGCGCTGAAGACCGCTGCTGATCCGAGCAAACTACTTGAGCAGGAAAGTGAACAACTGCATTTGAGTCCTCAGTAGGTTTCCGAGCGCGATTCCGGTAGAGGCTATTGCGGGAATCGGGCTGAGAAAAGTAACGAAGAACGCGGCCAAAGCAAGTCCCGGCGAAATTTCGTATCCCCATGCGTGACCAAGGCAAGGGAATGCCGTCGGGATCAAATGGATCACGCGGGCGCAGAAGGATGGGCGTTGGCATTCAAGGCATGCGCGAGCGAATTACGCAGCTCGGAGGCCGATTCGACATTCGTTCCGGCAAGAATGGAACTATTGTGATCGCTAGCGTACCGGTGGCGAGCCCTACCGTTCAGGGCATTCCGGCCACCACACAAGAAGCTTCGTAGTCCAGTTGAGAATCTACTCCGGTGTGTAGTTCTTGTGTTGTTCCTTTACAAAAACTACGATCCTGGTGCAATCCTCTGGTTTAGGTATAATTTTTTGAAAGCGCCGATCCGCTTCGAGGTAGCGCATGCCTTTCTCCTTGCTAGTAAATGGAGCCGAACATCGCATTGACGTTCCTCCCGACGAAAGTTTGCTCTCGGTTCTGCGGAACCGCCTCGATCTTACGGGCACCAAATACGGATGTGGCGAGGGTCAATGTGGTGCTTGTACCGTGTTGGTTGAGGGTAAGCCGGTGCGCTCCCGTCGAATGAGCGTAAGTTCTGCGGCGGGCGGGAAGATCACCACCATCGAAGGACTGGAACGGGGCGGCCGCCTGCATCGCCTGCAGGAAGCTTTCCTGCGCGCCGAAGCATTCCAGTGCGGCTATTGCACCTCGGGCATGATTATGTCGAGCCTGGCTTTACTGCAGGCTAATCCTCATCCAAGCGATGCTCAGATTGTTCGTTACATGGATGGAAATATTTGTCGCTGCGGCACCTATTCCCGAATTATTGCCGCGATTCAGGACGCGGCGGCAACACACGGTTAACGACCATGAAGGATGAGTCTCTCTCTCGGAAGATCAGCAGCATAATGCCATCAGCCCATTAGGGTATCGATTCGCCCTTGATCGCCGTGCATTTTTCAAAGTGGTAGGCTCCGGCGTAGTAGTAGGCTTATCAATCAAGTCCAGCCTCTCACAAGAATCGGGAAAGATCTCGAATCCGCATTCTGAAGAAGAATTGCCTAACTCCATTGCTGCCTGGATTCACATTGCCGCAGATGGCAGAGTGACCGTTTATACAGGCAAGGTCGAGATGGGGCAGAACATCCGTACTTCGCTCAGTCAGCAAGTCGCAGAGGAACTCCGGGTCCCGCTCTCGTCGGTTCAACTCGTGATGGGAGACACTCATCTGACGCCTTTCGATCGGGGCACTTTCGGCAGCCGCACCACGCCAACCATGGGTTCGTGGCTGCGGTCGATAGCGTCTAGCGCTCGTTCCCTATTGATCGATATGGCTGCGGAACGATGGCATGCAGATCGGACCTCACTTGTTGCGAGTGATGGATTAATCACCGAGCCAACAACAAATCGATCAATCTCCTACGGCGAACTCACTCGGGGCCAGCAGCTGGTGAAAGTCGTAGGCGACCGTCCGGCAATCACTCCAGCAAAGGATTGGCGGATCGCCGGGACTGCGGTTCCCAAGCTTGACGGGCGCGCTTTGTAACCGGCAAGCACAAGTACACTTCCGACATGAAACTCTCAGGGACCTGTGATATTCCTAAGATGACTCTTTCCAGGGATGTAGTTGCCGCACGGCGCCCCAGATAAAGCGCTGACGACATTCCTCTAGAGATTCGATGCATGGAATTGCTTTTTTTTACCATTTATCAGGGCTAGCCTCAGAATGCTCGATGCTTGGTTTCATTCATCGTCCCGGAGTTAGGCTCATCAGAGTGTCCTTAAGTCGTTCGCCGAAGTCGGCAGTTAGGGACCAGGGGCTTGGCTGGCGCAGAACGTGTAGAGCACCACGCCGATCGAGAATCCGGTAATCACTCTTGCCCTGCTTGTCGCGTTGAAAGCAGATGCTCACCGTGGAGTCTCCGACTCGTAAATCTTCCAACGTGATCTCCGGTAACCACTCGGGAAGATGGGGGTCAACTATCAACACATTGAGGGGTGCATAGGGATAAATGCCAAGCATCGCCTGAAGCAATGAGAACATGGCGGAGGCGGACCATGCCTGCGGCCAGTTTGTCTTGGGATACAGGGCAGGGAATGGATGATAGTCGTCGCGAGGGTGTCCGCTGAAAACCTCCGGGAGACGATAGTAATCGAAGATGGCAGAGGCTTCAAAGAGTGCCCTGGACATGCGCTCGAGATGGCCCCACAATCCATAACGCATGAAGCCGATCGCAAAAGCACCATGCTCAACGGGCCAAACCGAGCCACGATGATAGCTGTATGGGTTGTATGCCGGGTTCTCTGACGAGAGGGTTCGAATACCCCAACCGCTGAACATATCCTTAGCAAATAGCCGATCGGCTGTCCTCTCTACCAATGAGGCGTCAACAATGCCGGTGGCGAGACAGTGTCCGGGGTTAGAGGCAATTGCTCGGATCTGTTTTCCCTTTGAGTCCAGTCCCATGGCAAAGAAGCCTTCGTGCTCCATCCAGAACACTTCGTTAAAGCGCTTCTTGAGTTCCTCGGCTTCCCGGTACAACTGTCGCGCTTCTTCCTTTTTGTCCATCCACCAGAGGACCTCGGCAAACTGCAGCTTTGAGGCGTAGACGAATCCCTGTTCTTCGCACGTGGCGATCGGAGGTTCGACCTGGGTGCCGTCGTCATAGACGATGGCATCGGCAGAATCCTTCCATCCTTGATGTTTTCCGCCCTGCTCAGAGCGCGTCTTATAGTAATGGAAACCATCGCCCAGCAACTGCGTGTAGTGATCTAGCCACTGAATGGCGTTCATGGCCGGTTGAAGGAGGGGATAAATTAAGTCTTTCTTGCCGGTCCAGTGCCACAATTCAGAGACTACGACTGGATAAAATGCCGATGTAGTGATCGAACCGTAGTAGCGCGACTGCGGATTGAACTGAAGCGCAGCCAACGGATTGTCGTGAGCCTCGTGGAGCATGCGTCCAGGTTGTTCGTCGCGCCAGTCGTTGACTTCTGTTCCCTGCCAGCGAGGAAGTTCGGCTAGCGTGCCGCGCATCATCTCGGGCCCAAGCAGCGCAGCTTCCCAGGAAGCGGTCAAGGTATCCCGGCCGAATAGCGCGACGTAAAGGGGAAGGCCCGCGGCCATGACCCAGGCATCATCACGGTGGTCCAGATCATAAAGTCGAAGCGTCACCAAGTCTTCCTTAGCACGTTCCAGCAGTGCGACCACTACAGGTGTGAGCTTGCCGCTGACCGGCGCCCGAAACTTAGTAGCAGTACGAAGAAAGGACTCGCGCAGCCGATCAGTTGGAGATGTTTCTTCGAAGAACGACTTACACCCGTCTTGCGGTGAATTCTTGTGGCCTTCGATCGAAGGAATGAACTGGATGGTGGCGGTAGCTATGTTCAACGTTGTAGTCAAAACTGAGCTCCCACAGGCCGTCTCGAGTCTGCCGCCATTCCCGCTGGACGTTGCCTTGCTGCTCACGCTTTCCTTGTTGGAGTTCCGCCTGGTCAGCGAAGTCCGAGTCGAGTTCCAACTCGAAATGAAAGCTCGTCGGCTGCTGTGTAAAATTTGTGAAGTCGAGCTCTTCGTGCATACCTTGCCCCACATGACGCGAGACCCTCAGCTCGATCGTTTGTTCCGATATCTCTTCCATTTGTCCGCTACCCTGATCCCGGCCATTTCCAATCCAATGCGGCGGAAGCGCGATATAGTAGCCGAGCCAGGAATGCTGCTTCACGTTGCCGACGACGTTTGCTTTCGGCGGTTTGCCATCGACGAGATATCGATACACGGAAAGAAGCCGTGTCCTGCTTACGAACAATCCATCCACCGACTCACAGGCCACAATCCCATCGGCGCCGACCTGGAATACGGTGCGGCCCTGGCTCACATGAAACTTTTCCCGGTGGGGATGGATGCGGACTAGGAAGCTAGGGTCAAAGTCAAACATGATCGTTGCACGGAGCGAAGTTTGTTGCGCCACAAGTTTCAGGCGACGGAACGGAATGCCTTACTGCGCTTGCGTATGAATGGCAGAACCGTCCCTTTGCGCTTCTCTCTTCGAGGGTAAAAGAACCACATTCCAGTAAGGATCCCAAGCGCCGCGAACGCCAAACTTCCGTGCATTGTCAACCAAAGCTGCCAACTGCGATCGCGAGCACGGCTGTCGAAGGAGCCATGCGCCGCGTAGTCGCCGCGAACTGGCATCCACAGATTGCTCGGCCGATCTGGAGATTCTTTCTCGTTTGTCTGTTGCGATTGGTAACCAGCTTTGGCTAAGTAATGATCTAGAAGGTCGGGCGCTAGCTTCTCGCCCACGATCGCCTCCATCGTTGAGGCTCCCACGTACACCTCACGCCTCTTTTGATGAGCAGTCCAGTAGATGGCCTTCGCCGCAACTTCGGGTTGGAAAATAGGCGGGACTGGCTGCGGCTTATTGGGCAATCGGCTTTTGACCCACTCGAATTGGGGTGTGTTCAAAGCCGGCAATTGGACCATGGTAACGTGGACTTTGCTTTTGTCATGAAGCAGCTCAGTGCGGAGCGACTCGGTGAAGCCGAGTACCGCGTGCTTGGCCGCGCAATAGGCCGACTGCAGGGGAATACTTCGATACGCGAGAGCGGAGCCAACCTGCACGATCACGCCCCGGTTGCGTGGCAGCATATGTCGAAGGGCGGCCAGCGTCCCGTGCACTGTCCCTAGATAGGTAACCTCGGTTACGCGTCGTATCTCGTCCGCTTGAAGTTCCTTTATGGGTGAGAATACCGTGACCATCGCATTGTTTATCCAGATGTCGATTGGCCCGAATGCATCCTCGACTTGGCCGGCTGCGGCCTCGACCTCGTCAGCGTGCCCTACGTCTGTGGAGATTGCCACAGCTCTTCCCCCAAGAGCTTCCACTTCCTTGCGGGTAACATCGAGTCGGTCTGGATCGCGCGCCAAGAGCCCGATATATGCGCCTTTTCTGGCGAACTCACGTACCGTGGCTCGTCCCACTCCCGCAGTCGCGCCCGTGATGACGACCACTTCAGCTCTATCGTCCATTTAACCCTCGATTGGCTGTAGGCTCCTTGCTGGGACAACCTACTAGTCCCGGCTGCGAGATGGATGTGATGTCTGGAAAGCTGGTTGCTTGCAGTTGCTTGCAAATGGATGGCAGCCCGTCCGACGGGAACATTCCGCGTTCTGTGAAATGCCAGGATAGTGCTAACTCTTTTCTGATTAAGGTCCTACCTAGAAATAAATGTGGGCGGGATAGCCAAATTTCAGGCTGATTTCGGCATCGGATCAACGAGGAAAATAGACATGCAAAGTAGAGCAAAGTTGTTGGGACATCCAATTCACCCGATGCTCATTGTGTTTCCGCTCGGGCTGCTTGCCACCGCAGTCGCCTTCGACATCGTGGGCTTGAGTACTCGAGACGCATCCTGGTTTGGAATTTCGTTCTGGATGATCGCTGCTGGAATCATTGGAGGCCTGCTTTCTGCCGTGTTCGGCTTAGTGGACTGGTGGGCAATCCCCTCCGGTACCCGAGCAAAAGCGATTGGGTTTTGGCACGGGGCTGGCAACGTAGTGGTTGTGCTGCTATTCATCGCAAGTTGGTTTCTACGCCGGGCGACTCCCCAAAGCCCAGGTTACTCGGCCCTGAGCCTGTCGTTCATCGCAGTTGCATTGGCACTGGTCACGGGATGGTTGGGAGGCGAACTCGTGGACCGTCTGGGAGTGGGAGTTGATAACGGTGCAAATCTCAACGCTCCTAGCTCTCTCTCTGGTCGACCAGCGACCGAGGACAGCCGTAAACTAAAGCGGGTGGCATAGGGAACACAGTCGGTGGGAAGCAAACTGTTGAGTCTTGCATTCGTACCGAACGGCTTGCTGAAACTAACTGGTCCGAAGTTCGTGCGGGACACCTTCGCACAATGGAATTATCCCGCCAGGTTCCGAGTTGCAGTTAGCGCTTGAGAAATCGAAGACGTGCCTTTTTGGCTTTGCCGGTCTGCGAGCAGCGGAAATACCCCACTGATTGCGCTATTCACGGGTGGGATTTACACGCACGCGAAACCAAAGGCGAGCATGTTCACACCATCACTCCGGCTACGACGTTCGCCCTCATGCGGATTTCCGAGGGCAGGTGAATAGTTCGTTTCCGTGATTGGAGAAAGCCAAGCGCTGGTTCGCTGGAATTCTGATCGGAATCGCGATTATCGTCGCGGTGATTTTGATTGTCCAGGCGGGATACATGACAGTCCCCGGCCGCGTGACGATTGTGGTGCTATGCGAACAAGCGCAATCTGGGGTGGGGGCGCTTTGCTCCAGAGGCCCGAATATGGCTCCATTAAAATGACTCTTGTCCCCCGAGCATGCCGAAGTCAAAATGCACCCAGCTCCGCTAAATCATCTCGCGCACCTTGTCAGAAACCGTGGTAAGTGCGATTTTCTTGCGGTTAGGCTCGCCGCGCGCAAGCGATTCGGCAAAGTGCAAAGCTTGTTGCGCCTTGACCTTGGCGGGAAATGGCGGCTCGAAAGGATCGACTACTGCTTGCATGACTGCCGGGCCTGCAGCGCTGAGGAATGCGTCCAAGGTATGACCGCACTCGCCAGGATCTTCCACTGTAAAGCCGACGCCGCCGCAGGCATGCGCGAACGCCGCGAAATCGATTGGGTGCAGGTCAACGCCATATTCGGGATTGCCGAGAAAAACCATTTGCTCCCATTTAATCTGTCCGAGCGTGTTGTTCTTGATTATGACGACTTTGATGGGCAGTTTGTATTTGACGGCCGTTACGAAGTCGGCCATGAGCATGGAAAAGCCGCCATCACCTACGAAAGCGACGCACTGCCGGTTGGGGAAGGCGATCTGCGCAGCGATGCTGTAAGGCAGTCCCGGAGCCATGGTGGCAAGATTGCCCGATAGAGTATGCATCTGCCCGCGGCGGGCGAGAATTTGTCTAGCCCACCATGTCGCAATCGTGCCACTATCGCAGCTCACGATGGCATCATCGCGCAGTCGCTTGCCCAATTCCCATGCGATCACCTGGGGCTTCATTGGTTTGTCGCGCCGGGTGGCGCGCTTCTCCATGATCTCCCACCAATCTTTCATCCCCGCCTGCGCCGCTTGAAGAAAACTCCTTTCCTCCTTGCGTTTGAGCAAAGGAATCAGTTCCTGCAGGGTATTCCGGCTGTCGCCGACCAGGCCTACCTCGATGGGATAGCGCAAGCCGATGCGCTTGGGATCGAGCTCAATTTGCACTCCTCGCGCTTGGCCCGGTTTCGGCATGAATTCGATGTAAGGGAACGAGGTTCCAACCATCAGTAGGGTGTCGCAATCCTCCATCGCCTCTTGGGAAGGCTTGGTCCCGAGCAGGCCAATTCCGCCAGTGGTATAGGGACTATCGTCGGGAACAGCCGCCTTTCCGAGTAGCGCTTTGATGATTGGGGCGGCTAGTAATTCTGCGGTCTGTTCGAGTTCGTCGGTAGCATTCAACGCTCCACGCCCGGCCAGGATCGCGACCTTTTTTCCCTGATTCAGAATTTCTGCGGCGTTTTCAAGGTCGACGTTGTTGGGAACGCGGGCACCGCGGGCGTATACATCCGAGGTGTGATGCGGAACGTTGCGCTTCGAGCGCTGCCGCTCCTTGACTTCCTTTTCCTGCAGGTCCACAGGAAAAGTGATGTGAGAAACAGTGTGGTAAGCCAAGGCCGTTCGGCAGGCCAGGTCGGTGATGTTTTCCACGTGGGTTGGCCCCATGATCCGTTCGTTGAAAACTGCAACGTCCATGAAGAGCTTATCAAGCGCAATGTCTTGTTGAGTATAAGTCCCAATCAGATCGTGAAATTGCAGGCCAGTAATGGCCAGCACGGACTGGCCATCGAGCTTGGCATCGTAGAGTCCGTTCAGCAGGTGAATGCCGCCCGGCCCGGACGTGGCCAGGCAGACTCCCAACCTGCCGGTGAATTTGGCATAGCCGCACGCCATGAACGCAGCCGACTCTTCATGGCGCACTTGGATGAACCGGATCTTCTCCTGGTGAGTGCGTAGCGACTCCATAATTCCATTAATGCCGTCTCCCGGCAGTCCAAAGACTACCTCGACACCCCAATCAATTAGTGCCTCGACGAGTACATCTGCTGCGGTCATAACGACCCTCCCTTCCCTTGGCAATCGTGGCGGGTAAACCCTAATTAAAGATGCAATTGGCAAACTAGTGGTCTACCGACGATTACGATTTTCTTCGCTCGTTGGCCAGCAGCCTTCGGCGATTTACGCGCTAGTACAGACCCTGGGATTCTTAGAAGTCTCGAGCCGGCAAGCTACTAATAGCTCAACATGTCATCTTCTATGTGTGGTTTATACGGACCCGGCTCTTGGAGCATTAGGTTTGCGGTCCTTAAGCTATGTCTGAACGCAGCAGTAGTCTACCTATTCGCAGAATCGAAGTTTCCAGCTACACCGTACCTACGGATTTTCCCGAATCTGATGGCACTCTGGAATGGGACAGCACCACTCTGGTGCTGGTGCACGCAAGCGCGGGGGCAAGCGCGGTCTCGGTTACACCTATGCGGATACCGCCACCGCCCGACTCATTCACGATCTTCTGTCGAAAATCGTGGAAGGCCATGACGCGATGTCAGTGCCGGTTGTTTGGCAAGCGATGGTGCGACGCATCCGGAATCTCGGCCGCCCAGGGATCGTTTCCATGGCGATTTCGGCCGTGGATACAGCGTTGTGGGACTTGAAGGCTCGATTGCTGGACCTCCCTCTTGTGACCCTGCTCGGGGCTGTGCGTGAAGCAGTACCAATTTGTGGCAGTGGCGAATTTACATCATATTCAAATGATCGATTGGCGACGCAGTTGAGCGGCTGGGTTGAACAAGGAATTCCGCGGGTGAAGATGAAGATTGGTCGGGATGCGAAAGCGGATCGTGAACGGGTTCGCTTCGCTCGTGAAGCGATTGGATCTGAGGCTGAGCTTTTTGTGGATGCCAATGGAGCCTACAGCCGCAAACAAGCGATAGCGCAAGCAGAGGCATGCACGGAATCTGACGTGAGCTGGTTTGAAGAGCCGGTCTCCTCCGATGACCTGGAAGGACTGCGATTAGTACGCAACCACGCGCCCGCCACGATGGAGATCGCTGCTGGGGAGTACGGCTATGAAGTGGAGTACTTTCGTCGCATGTTGACGGCTGGCGCGATCGACGTGCTGCAAGCCGACGTAACCCGTTGCGCAGGTATCACGGGTTTTCTCCAGGTGGCCGCACTTTGCCAGGCACACCACTTACCTCTTTCGGCGCATACGGCTCCGGCCCTGCACACTCACGTGGGTTGTTCAGTGGTCCCCTTGCGCCACCTGGAGTACTTCCACGACCACGTGCGCATCGAACGCATATTCTTCGAAGGAGTGCCCGCAGCGGTGAATGGCGAACTGCGCCCCGACCTGTCGCGCTCCGGGATGGGACTTGAGCTCAAACAAGCCGACGCAAAACGATTTGCCGCGTGAAGGAGAAGTGATGCCGGTCAGCAGAATCCCGCTTGTCATACCCGAGAAGCTGAAAGAACCGGTCCGGAGCACGTCGTCCAATGTTGATGTCACGGGATTGGAGATAGAGCTACGGAGAACAATTGAGGGGGAAGTTGGTTTTGATGCCGGCAGCAAGGCCCTCTACGCTACTGACGGCTCCAATTACCGGCAGGTCCCGATCGGCGTAGTCATTCCCAAGTCCAGAGAAGATGCAGTCCAGACGGTCGCGGCATGCCGCAAGTTCAATGCGCCGCTCCTTTCGCGGGGCGGTGGTACGAGCCTGGCGGGGCAATGCTGCAATATTGCCGTCGTGATGGACTGGACCAAGTATCTGCACAATATCGTTGAGTTGAATCCGCGAGAGAAACATGCACGAGTCGAGCCAGGCACAATCTGTGACACTCTACGCAACGCTGCCAAACCATACATCCTCACCTGGGGTCCAGATCCCGCAACCCACGACCATTGCACATTTGGCGGGATGTTGGGTAATAACTCTTGTGGCGTTCATGCGCAAATGGCTGGCAAAGCTGCCGACAACGTGCTGTCGATGGAAGTCCTTCTATAATATCCGCATATTCCCCGCCGAGTATCGGGCTACAACCTGGATCAGTTGCTGCCCGGCGAAGATGGCTGCTTCAATGTTGCCCGTGCACTGGTTGGGAGTGAGAGCACCTGCGTCACGATCCTGCAAGCCAAAGTTCGGCTGGTTTATAGCTATCCACAACGCGCGCTGCTCGTGCTTGGTTATCCGAGCATTTATGAAGCCGGAGACCATATACCGGAAATTCTCCAGCACAAGCCGATCGGTTTCGAGGGTTTGGACGAAGTCCTAATTAGGAACGTTAAGAAAAAAGCTATGCCACAACAGGAAGATCTTTCGGTTCTGCCCGAAGGCAAGGGGTGGTTGGTAGTGGAGTTTGGCGCTGGGACCAGGGAAGAAGCTACGGAGCAGGCGCAGCGAGTAATGGAGGCCTTGCATGGTGCTAACGCGCCCACAATGAAGCTCTACGTCGAAGAACGGGAGCAGCAGAAAGTTTGGGACGTTCGCGAAGCGGGACTAGGCGCCACCGCGTTCGTTCCTGGCGAGTCGCTCACCTGGGAAGGCTGGGAGGATTCCGCTGTTCCCCCAGATCGGGTTGGCAATTATCTGCGCGATCTGCGCAAGCTCTATGACAAATACTAATACAACTCTGCCATGTACAGTCACTTCGGCCAGGGATGTATCCATTGCCGGGTGAATTTCGATCTCATGAGTGCTCCGGGCATTCGCAAGTGGCGGGCATTCATGGAGGAGGCGACCGATCTAGTGGTCAGCTATGGCGGGTCGATTTCGGGCGAACATGGGGACGGCCAGTCCAAAGCCGAGTTTCTTTACAAGATGTTCGGGACGGAGATGATCGAAGCATTTCGCGAATTCAAGTCCATCTGGGATCCAGATTGGAAGATGAATCCCGGTAAGATTGTGGACCCCTACCGCATCGATGAAAACTTACGGCTTGGAGCGAATTATCATCCCCGAAATCCATCGACCTATTTCAAGTTTCCCGAAGATCATGGAAGCTTCGCGCACGCAGCCTTGCGATGCGTGGGAGTAGGCAAGTGCCGCCGCGAGAATGGCGAAGGCGAGCAGGACACCATGTGTCCAAGCTATATGGTCACTCGGGAGGAGATGCATTCCACCCGTGGACGTGCTCATCTGCTCTGGGAGATGCTGCACGGGGATGTGATTCGTGAAGGCTGGCGCGACGAGCACGTCAAGGAAGCGCTGGATCTGTGTCTCTCCTGCAAAGGTTGCAAAGGCGATTGTCCAGTGAATGTGGACGTGGCCACCTACAAGGCGGAATTCCTGGCGCAATATTGGCAGGGCCGTTTACGCCCGCGTCCGGCGTACGCTTTCGGCTGGATCGATAAATGGGCCCGATTCGCATCCATCGCACCCGGGTTCGTGAATCTGTTCACGCAGTTGCCAGTGCTTAGCCGGATGGCCAAGTGGGCTGCAGGCATTCCAGAGCAGCGCAAGATCCCTGCCTTCGCTGCCGAGACTTTCCAGTCGTGGTTCCGCAAGCGCGAGCCAAGAAATCAGGACAGGCCTACCGTCATCCTCTGGCCCGATACATTCAACAATCATTTCAAACCAGAAACGGCGCAAGCCGCCGTTCATGTGCTCGAGGCTGCCGGCTACCAAGTCGAGGTTCCCCAATGGCATCTTTGCTGTGGCCGACCACTCTACGACTACGGTTTTCTCGCGATGGCCAAGTCTTATCTGGAGGGCATCATGACCACTCTCGGTTCCCAAATCGAAGCAGGGACGCCGATGGTGGTTCTTGAACCGAGCTGCTGCTCCGTCTTTCGCGACGAGCTCAAGGGCATCTTTCCTGAGTCTATGCGGGCGAAGCGGCTGATGGCGCACACCTTTACTCTGGCTGAATTTTTGGAAAAGAAAGCGGTGGGCTACGAGCTGCCCAAGCTCAAACGCAAGGCAATAGTCCAGGGTCATTGTCACCATAAGGCCATCATGCGGCTGAAAGAGGAAAAGCAGGTGATGGAGAAGATGGCTTTGGATTTTACAATTCTCGAATCTGGCTGTTGTGGCATGGCCGGCTCATTTGGCTACGAAAAAGATAAGTATGCCGTGTCGATCAAGGCTGGAGAGCGGGCACTGCTTCCACAGGTTCGCAAGGCTGGCCTGTCCACGTTGATTGTGGCCGACGGATTCAGCTGCAAAGAGCAGATCGAGCAGCAGACCAACCGGCGGGCACTGCATCTAGCTGAAGTTCTAGCTATGGCACTTGAGAATGGCCCGCACGGCCCAGGAGGCACATACCCCGAAGAGCATGTCATCGGGCCTCGCGTCAAAGGACAGCGGCAGGTGATGAAACGTGCTGGCCTCATCATCGGCACAGCGGTGGCGCTGGCCGTGGCTTTCGGGCTGGTCTGGAGCAAGCGGAAATGAAGAGCAGACTTATCAACTCCGCTGCCGAGAAAACCTACGTTGTCGTTTTTGATGAAGGCGACGAGCCGGTGCGCGGCTTGTTGCAATTCGCTGGCCAGGAACGTCTGGGCGCAAGCCGGTTCACCTCCATAGGAGGCTTCAGCGAGGTCACGATCGGCTACTTCGATTTAGAGAAGAAGGACTACATACCCATACGGCTCGCCGAGCAGGTCGAAGTAGTTTCTCTGACGGGAAATATTGCATTGAATGATGGCAAACCCAAAGTGCATGCCCACGTGGTGGTTGCAAAGCGTGATGGTACCGCTCACGGCGGGCATCTCCTGGAGGCTCGCGTGCGTCCCACGTTGGAAGTGCTGCTGGTGGAATCTCCGGAAGATTTGGCGCGCACAACTGATCGGAAGACCGGGCTTGCATTGCTGCGCATATGAACTGCGGACGGCAGCTATGAAGAATTTCTATATCAGGATTCAAGGTACTAGAAGATTTCCGGCAATGCGGGTGGTCGCATGCTACTGACGATAGACAATCGAGAAAGGTGAATGAAATGTCGAACAGGCCAAAAACCAGGATTTTAGTTGACGGCGGCGATCCCGCGGAAACTCAGCGGATCAGGAAATTGATTGGATTTGTCGATGGACAAACCACCAATCCAAGTCTGATCGCGAAAAATCCCGAAGTTCAAGATCTGATTACGTCCGGTCACAAGCTAACGACAGAAGAGCAGAGGGAGGAGTACAAGAAAATTGTACGGAACATCTGGTGGGAGATGCTGGTGTTTCGATTGAAGTCTTTGCCGATCTGAACACTACGGCAGAGCAGATGCTTGCCCAAAGGGCAGGAGATGTTTTGCTGGGTTCCAAGCGCGTATGTTAAGTACCCGTGCCCCACGAAGGATTGCGGGCCGCGAAGTGTTAGTGAAAAGAGATATTCGCGTTAACATGACATTATGTTTCTCACAAGACCAGGCGGCGGCGTACTCGGCAACGAGAGAAGCGAAAGAACCAGTATATGTTTCGCCATTTTTCGGCCGGCTGGATGAATCATTTGCTCTGCTCCTTCGCTTTAGGCGCCGAGCTGGCCACTGCGCCTGGCAAGGTACTGCAAGAGTGGGCTTCCAATGGGCAACCGCTGACGGACCAAAGTTTTGTTTATAAGGGAATCCGATTCAAGCGGCCATAGTCTCAAACCGATTCAATACAAGGATCTGGACTTGAATGGTTCCTGGGAAAGTTTCGACCTGAACATGCACTGACGAAGCAAGGTATTCAAAAGTTCGTTGCCGATTATGAAAGCACCCTGAGACGATCAGCATGATGCTGATGTACGAGAGTGAGGCAAATCACTAATTATTGTCGGCATTCTCGATGCTTGGGGACACAAACTAGAATCTCAGAAATTACTTGCTGCTCCGCTATGATGAACATGGAAGGTCCCGCGTTTCCCACAGCAACCGTGGTGGGTCAGCATTACGACGCCCTGTTTTGGCCCTATCGTCTTTTTTGGGGTCATCATTTGCATCACGGACTATTCCTTACGGGTCGAGAATCGGCGCGCGAGGCGCAAGTGAATATGTTGCGATACTGTGTCAGCCTACTGCCCAGCGCCCCAAGCGGCCATGTTCTCGACGTCGGATGCGGGTACGGTGCGACCAGCCTCTTTTTCGCTCGAGAATTCGGATGCCGAGTGCAGGGGATCTCAGTCAGTGGGCGACAAGTCGCACATGCTCAGGTTCGAGCTAGGCGTGAGGGTCTGGAGAGTTTCACCGACTTCGTTACTGCCGACGCGGAACAGATGCAGTTTCCCCGTGCCGCCTTCGACCTGATCTGGGTTATGGAGTCGTCGGAGCATTTCAGCAATCGGCCAAGATTCTTCAGGCGAGCCGCGAAGTCCCTCCGTGAAGGAGGCGCCCTCCTGCTGGCGGCGTGGAGCGCCAGCGACAACGCCGAACCACGAGCTCTCGCGCAAGTGGCCGAAGCGGCCATATGCCCGGTTTTCTCCCGCGTGCAGGAATACAGGTCAACGATGGCGCAAGCGAGACTAAGGGTGCTAGTGTCCCGGGATCTGACGCATTCAGTAGTAAAAACTTGGGAAGTCGTCTGTCCGCGGGTTCGGAAGCTCAGATTGTTAGCCCATCTCACATCTTCTTCGGTCCGTGAGTTTAGCGAGAAGATCGGATTGATACACGAAGCTTTTCGGAAGAGATTGCTCACATACCAGCTCTGGGTCGCAGTGTCCGACCAGGCCTGTCTCCAGTCAGACGCTGTCGCGCTCTCAGGCTGCGCGACCTCGCGCATGTGAAGTCCCTCCACGTTCAACCTCGCTTACTCTAGCCGCCGCTTTCGCCGCAGTCACTCTTTCTGTCGAGGGGACGCCGCTCGTCCCATCTTCAGCCCGCCAGTCCCTCTGATCAGTATCAGTACGAATACCAGTCTGACCTCCCGCCAAATCGGTTGGTGTTGAGGAAGCTGTTATCGACGATATGGCTGTTCGGCATATGCTCCTGCCTGCGAAGGCTGCATGGAACAAATGCAGATGTTGAACCGTATCTCTTCTCCACGTTTGGTTGCCGGACGGGGAAGAGCGGCCTTTACATTGTCGGTCTCACTCACCATTGGTGCGAAACTCCCGAGATCATGGGCTTGAACATCCGTCACAAGCCATTGCCGACCATTGTTCGACTCTGCTTGTCCCGGAATGGATTTCCAACTCCGCAATAGGAACCGGGTGTGAGGGTTGCAACCTGTTTCGTCGTCTTCATAGGCCCCCGGCTGTGCAAAACCGGAAATCGTTTCGCTGCATCTTAAACTGCGACTTGAAATAGAAAACAGAGATCATCAGTTACAAAGGAGAGACCATGGCGCATTACGGCACATTACGTGATTACCATTTCTTGGATAACGAGAGCGCCGCAGACGACATTCGCGGCTCCAAGGTGTATGGCTTGAATGACGAAAAACTTGGCAAGATCGATGACGTAGTTTTTGATCACTCCACCGGACAGATTCGCTATGTAGTCGTGGACACCGGTGGGTGGTTGTCCAGCAAGAAATTTATCGTCCCGCCCGACCGGCTCCAGCCTTCGGCCGAGCACGAAGACGACTTCAGAGTTGATCTAAGTAAAGAGCAGATCGAGACCTTTCCACCCTACAACGAATCCGATGTTGAATCGGAAGAGAAGTGGGGCGAGTACGAGAATCGCTACCGTTCGAAGTGGG
>WNGL01007633.1_pt1 | contig 16428 bp, 23 predicted proteins | sample 5400591 | NCBI WGS metagenome assembly WNGL01 (sample SAMN13153377, study PRJNA577476) | soil metagenome | isolation source: 80 cm soil or saprolite under Garry oak tree replicate 1 | place: USA:California | collected 2016-06-15
GGCGACGTGCCAGTACGCCCACCGGTTGCCGGGCGGGTCCTGCCAGTTGCGCGCCGTGACCGGCACGCCCTGAACCTCGGGACCCGGCGCCTGCGACATAAGCCAGATCCTAGAACAGAGTTACCAGTGCCGACGTTCGGTTAGGGTGCGCTTCATGACTCATGAAGGCGCCGCCTCGGCCGTCTCATTTCCGGCCGCAGGCGACGGGGCGCTCATGACCGGCTTCCCCCCGGCCCCGCAGGCGCAGGTCACGCTGGCCAACTGGCAGGACCCGCCGTTCAACCGGTGGGCGTTCCGGCACATGCGCGAGCTCATCCCCAGCCAGCTCATCGCGGCTGACCCAGGCAGGCAGACGCCGCTGGCCGCGTCGCCCCTGGCGCTGCCCGACCCGCCGGTCTGGCGGCTCGACGGCAGCACGGCGACGGCGGCCGAGGTCTTCGCCGGGACGTACACCGACGCGCTCGTCGTGCTGCACGACGGGCAGCTGGTGGCCGAGCGGTACGACACGGGCATGACGGCCGCCACGCCGCACCTGCTCATGTCGGTGTCGAAGTCCATCGTCGGCTGCGTGGCCGGGGTGCTGGCCGACCGGGGGCTGCTCGATCCTGGCGCTCCGGTGACGGCCTACGTGCCCGAGGCCGAGCCCTCGGGATACGCGGGCGCCACCGTCCGCGACCTGCTCGACATGAGGACCGGCGTCGCGTTCCGCGAAACGTACACCGCCCTGGACGCCGAGGTCCGCGTGATGGAACGCTCCATGGGCTGGCGCCCAGCCCGGCCGGGAGACCCGGCGGGCGCGTACCCGTACCTGACCACCCTGGGCCACGGCGGCCCGCACGGGGGCGAGTTCACCTACCGGTCGGCCGACAGCGACATGCTCGGCTGGGCGTGCGAGCGGGCCAGCGGCACCCGGATGGCCGATCTCGTCTCGGCCCTGGTCTGGCAGCCGATCGGGGCCGAACGGGACGCCGAGATCACCTGCGATCCGCTGGGTTCGGCCATCCACGACGGCGGTATCTCGGCCACCGCGCGCGACCTGGCCAGGTTCGGGCAGATGCTCATCGACGACGGCATGGCCCAGGGCTACCCGGTGGTGCCCGCGTCCTGGCTGGTCGGCACCCGCGTCCCGGATCCTGGCGTCCGCGAGGCGTTCGCGGTCACCGACCACGAGCTCGCCCTGCCGGGCGGCTGGTACCGCAACCAGTTCTGGGTCATCCCCGGGCCGGGCGGCCCGGTGCTGGTCTGCCTCGGCATCCACGGCCAGCTGGTCTACGCCGACCGCGCCACGCGGACTGTGGTGGCCAAGGTGTCGTCCTGGCCCGATGCGCAGAACACCGCCTACCTGCTGGACACGCTGCGCGCCTGCGCCGCCCTGGCCGCCCGCCTGGCCGCGTCAGGGGGCTGAGGGGGGTCATGGGGCTGAGGCGCCGGCCGCCGGGCCGCCGGGATGCACGGCCAGGGTGAAGGGACCGTGAAGGCGTCGCGCGGTCCTTTTGCGTGACCGCGGTTCGTCGTGATGGTGTGTACCCCTGCGACCACGAGGTTGGGAGAAGCGGATGAAGTTCCTGATGCTGGTCTGCGTCGAGGCGGACGAGGCGGAGACCGGGGCGGAGACCGAGCCGGCGCCGGACGACGGGATGTTCCCCTGGCTGGACGACGTGATGTCCCGCGGCGTCCGGCTGGACGGCAACCGGCTCAGGCCCCCCCAGCGAGGCCAAGACGGTGCTGGTCTGCGACGGCGAGATCCTGATCAGCGACGGGCCGTTCGCGGAGACCAAGGAGGTCATCTGCGGGTACGACGTGCTCGAGTGCGCCACCCTGGAGGAGGCCGTGCGGGTGGCCGCGGCCCATCCGGTCGCTAAGGTGGGCAAGATCGAGGTCAGGCCGTTCTGGTCGCCAGCGTCGTGACCGCCGCGTGCACGTCCCGGCGCAGCGCCTGGACCGCGGTGTAGTCCCGGCCGAAGTGCACGGCGTTGGTCAGCAGGACCGCCCACAGGCCGGTGGCCGGGTCCAGGGCCAGGCTGGTGCCGGTGAAGCCGGTGTGCGAGACCGCGGTCGGCGGCCAGCGGCCGCCGAGGATGTCGAAGCCGTCGCCGGGGCACGCCCAGCCAAGGCCGCGGCGGCCGCCGAGGCCCTCGGTCTGGCAGGCGCACGCGCACCGGCGCAGCGCCGCCGGGACCACCGCGTCGCCGTCGCTGACCCACCAGGCGGCGAACCTGGCCAGGTCCGACGCGGGGGCGAAGAGCCCGGCGTGCCCGGCCACGCCGCCCATCAGGCGCGCGTTCTCGTCGTGCACGATGCCGGTCCAGGCGGTCCCGTCGGCGCGGCATTCGGTGGCGGCGAAGCATGACGGCGGCCCGTTCGGTACAAAGGTTGTCGAGATCATGCCCAGCGGGCCGGTCACCAGGTCCCGGACCGCGTCCTCGAGCGGTCCGCCCGTGACCGCCGCCACCACCTCACCGAGGGTCATGAAGCCCAGGTCGGAGTAGGCGACGCGGGTTCCTGGCGGCGCCTGGAGCGGGGTCTGGCGCAGGCCGCGGAGCAGGTCGGACCGCGAGCCGCACCAGCGGTAGAACGGCCGGCCTTCGGGCAGGCCGGCCGTGTGGGTGAGCAGGCGCGCGACGGTGACCGGCGCGTCCCGGCAGGCGGTGAACTCGGGCAGGTAGCCGGTCACGGGATCGTCCAGGCGGAGCCGGCCGCGTGCGGCCAGCGCGAGCGTGACCGTGGTGGTCGCCACCACCTTGGTCAGCGACGCGAGGTCGAACACAGTGTCCCCGTGCATCGGCCGGCCCTGGAGCGCGTCGGCCTGGCCCGCCACCCACCGGCCCAGGGTGGCCTGGCCCCGTCCGGCCACCGCGACGGCGCCGGGAATCCTGCCCTCGGTGACCGCCGCGTCCAGCAGCGCGCCGATGCGGTCAGGCACGGATCCGCTGGCCGGCCAGCAGGGCGGCGCCGACGGCGGCCGGGGCGAGCGGGCGGGCGGCGCCGGTGAGTTCCGCGAAACGGTCCCAGATGACCGGGGCGCGGAACACTCCCCCGGCCCCGGCGACCGGCAGCGGCCCGAGGCGGCGCTGGACGGAATCGGCCAGGGCGGCCAGGTGCTCCGCCGCGCGCCGCGCGATCCTGGCCGCTTCGGCGTCGGTGGCGGCCAGCGCGGTGATGAGGGGCGCCAGGGCGGTGAGCCGGTTGCGTTCGGCTGGATGGGTGCTGATGTCGCTGATCAGGGCGTCCAGGTCGCGGCCCGTGGCCTGGATCACGGCGTCGTGGACCGGCTGGGAGCCGCCCATCTGGTCTTCCCAGCGCAGCGCGGCGCGGGCGGCGGCGCGGCCGATCCAGTAGGCGCTGCCCTCGTCGCCGAGCAGGAACCCGTGACCGCCGGCCCGGGCGTGACCCGCCCCGCTGCGACCGAACGCCGCCGAGCCTGTGCCGGCGATGACGACCACGCCGGGGCCGCCGAGGAAGGCGCCGGCCTGCGCGGTGTCCGCGTCGCCTGTGACGTGCACCGGGCAGCCGCTCTGCCGGGTCAGCGCCTCGGCGAGCCGGGTTGCGTCGTTGTGTTGCCGTAGCCCGGGCACGCCGATGCCCGCGGCGGTCGCGCCCGCGGCTCGGATGATCTCCTCGAGCCGTGCGGTGAAGCCGTCGGTGAGCAGCGCGTTCATCGGCGGGCCTGCGGGCAGGCTGGTCAGTTCGCCGGCCTCGAGCATGACGACGCGGGTGCCGCTGCCGCCTGCGTCGATGCCGAGGATCCGGCCGGGCAGGCGGCGGGCGACGTCGCGCAGGGTCTGGTCAGGCCTGGGCGAGGTGGGCCTGGGGGCCTGGGACGCGGGATTCACGGGCGTGGTCATGGCTCGTCCGCCATACTTCCAGGCCCAGTCCGGCGATGGCCAGGCCGAGTGGGAGATGCCATTCTGCGGTCGCGTGCGGGATCATGGGCGCGGGATCATGGGCGCGGGATCATGGGCGCGGGATCATGGGCGCGGGAGAAGGAGGCCAGATGAGCCGGGTGGACGTCAACGGGGTCGGGATCGAGTACGAGGTCACCGGGGAGGGGCGGCCGGTCCTGCTGCTGCACGGCTTCCCCGACTCCGGCCGGCTCTGGCGGCACCAGGTGCCGGCGCTGGCCGATGCCGGGTTCCAGGTCATCGTCCCCGACCTGCGCGGCTACGGCCGCTCCGGCCAGCCCGAGGGCGTCGAGTCCTACGCGATCTCGCTGCTGGCCGGGGACGTGATGGCGGTCCTGGCCGACCTCAAGATCGCCCGGGCGCACATCGTCGGCCACGACTGGGGCGCGGCCCTGGCCTGGGCCCTCGCCTCCTTCGCGCCCGGCCTCGTCGACCACCTGGCCGTGCTCTCCGTCGGGCACCCCGCCACCTTCCGCCGCACGCCGCGGCAGCGCGAGAAGTCGTGGTACATGCTGCTCTTCCAGTTCCCCGGCGTCGCCGAACGCTGGCTGACCGCGGACGACTGGGCCAACTTCCGCATGTGGGCGGGGCACCCAGACGCCGACGCCGTGGTCGCGGACCTGGAGGCGACCGGTTCGCTCACCCCGGGCCTCAACTGGTACCGGGCCAACGTCCCGCCCGAGTCCTGGGTGACGCCGGCGCCTTCGCTCCCGCCGGTGCAGGCACCGACCATGGGCATCTGGAGCTCGGGAGACCCCGCCCTCACCGAGGTGCAGATGACCGACTCGGCGGAAAACGTGGCGGGCCCATGGCGCTACGAGCGCCTGGACGGGCCGGGCCACTGGATGCAGCTGGACGCGCCGGACAAGGTGAACGGGCTGCTCCTCGACTTCCTGCCCCGCTGAGATCGGTCCCCGCCGGGCTCGGCGAACATGGAAATGAGCGAGGCAAGCGCCAGGACCCGCGCCAGCGCGGTCATCACCGTGCACAAGTACGAGCCCGCCGCCTACGGCGAACCAGCCGAGGGCCCGGCGCTCACCAGGATTCATGTCGAGGAGAGCTTCGCCGGCGACATCTCCGGTGCGGGCGTGGTCGAGTTCCTGCAAGCCGCGCGCCCCGACGGGTCGGCGAGCTTTGTCGGGATCGAGCGCGTCACCGGGGAGATAGGCGGCCGGGCGGGCACGTTCCTGCTCCAGGACGCCGGCACGGTGCGGGATAACGTCGTCAGCGGTGATTGGTTCGTGATTCCGGGGTCCGGCACCGGCCAGCTGGCCGGACTGCGCGGTGAGGGCGGCTTCCGCGCAAACCTGGGCGAAGGCGCCCAGGTGCACCTTGACTACTGGTTCGACTGACCGGCCCTCACGTCACCACTGTACGCCAGCGGTCCTCACCCGACGGCGAACCGCCCGGGCCCTCTGGGATGAATGCCAGGTCGTCAAGGGCCGCTGACCCGCGAAGCTGCCTGCCGGAATCAAACCGTGCCCGCGGGGCCGACCTGCTGTTATGGGCAGGTCCTTCCTAGAGCCAGCTTGGCTAAATCCTCCAGCGGTCCAGCCAGCTGGGGGCATGGGCCCCTTGGCCCCGCAAGATGGGGCCAAGGGGCCCGCACCCCAGACGGGGACGCGCCGTTCTCGCAAGAAAACGGCACCCTGACGGATAGAGCGGTCAGAGAGCCACACCCATTGAATTCGCGATGCGGAATGGCGCTCAGCCGGAGATGGTCACGGGCGCGGCGAAGATCTCCGAGTTCGGCGAGCCTGCGACCGCGCCGCCCCAGCTCACCATGAGGGCCGGGGTGCTGCCCGCGAGGGTGGAGATGCCAAAGGTGTCGCCCGGCCAGACGGACGCGTCGCCGAACTGGCGGGAAATCAGCCGCGGGCCCGAGAGCCAGCCGCGCGTGATGGAGAAGACCCGCAGGTACTGGGCGTAGCCGTGCGGCGAGTTGTTAGCGAGCCAGCCCACGTACGCGACACCGGGCGCGCCGCCCGCGGCCTCGACGATGTGCGTCGCGTTGTCGTGGTCCGGCGTCACCCGGACCGGCGCCGACCAGGTCCGGCCGTGATTCGTGGAGAAGGACAGCCAGCCGACGTCGTCGCTGACGCCCTGGGTGTCCCAGGTGACGTACAAGTTCCCGGCCGTGTCACTGCCGATCGCGCCGTCGATCCACCATTCCGCCAGCGACATCGTGCCGGCCGGGGCACCGACCTGGACCGGCGGGGACCAGGTCCGCCCGCCGTCGGCGGAGGACGTGAAGTACGTGGAGGCCGGGGTCATCGAGTACGTCTTGAGGTTGTCGATGTTGTAGCCCTGGTACGACATGTCGATCCGGCCCCCCGGCTCGACCACCATGGGCGCGCTGTCGCCGCCGCTGGCCGGGAAGCCCGGGCTCACGTGCACCATCGGGCCCCCGCGGAGGCCAGCGGGGACGCCGAGGCCATCGGGGACGTCATGCCCGTAACCAGGACTACCGTGCTGGCCGCGGCACAGCTGACGAGAAGCTTCCGAAGCATGAACAGGCCCCTTCCGTCGACACGGACCCCGGCCCCCGTCGCTGTGTGGCCAGTATCCGGGGACACCCTGCACCGCGCATTCCTCAAGAAACGGACACGTTCGGCCAACATCTCGGTGGCGGCGCGCTGAGGCATGTGGTGCGGCGCCGCTCCGGCCGCTAGCCGGAGCAGCACCCCCAGGCAGCTGGATTGTCCGGGTTACGGGCGGGCTCGTAGGGTCGTTCTATGGCACCCCAGGAGACGGTACGGCAGGCCTGGCGCACGCTCATCGTCGAGCTGCTCGACCAGGCGCTCGAGCGGAACGACGCCGCCATCGGCGGCGTGGCCGCCGCCATCGCGACCACGATCCTGGCGGGCCGCCACGTCTATGCGTTCGGGGCCGGACATTCGCTCGCCCTGGTAGGCGAGATGCACCGGCGGGCCGGGGGCATGAAGGTGGTCCGGCCGCTGTGGAACTCCGAACTCACCTCGCGGAGCGACGAGGAGGCTGCCGGGAAGCTGGAGAACCTGCCCGGCTACTACAAGGACCTCACCGGCGGCCTGGACTGGGGTCCGGGCGATCTGTGCTGGGTCATCTCGAACTCGGGCCGGAACGTCCTCGTCGTCGAGCTCGCCCTGGAGGCCAGGCGGCACGGCGTCACCGTGGTGGGCCTGGTGTCCGCCGCCCACGCGGCCACCGTCTCGGCGGCGCCCGGCCTGCCCAAGCTGCCCGAGATCGCCGACTACCTGCTGGACAACGGCGGATGCTTCGGCGACGCGGCGCTGGACGTGGCGGGCCTCGCCGGGCGGATGGCGCCCACGTCCACCATCGTCGGGGCCGCCCTGGTCCACGCGGTCTGGGCCGAGGCGGCCGAGCGGCTGACGGCGCGGGGGCATGTGCCCGAGGTCTGGGCCAGCGCCAACCGCGGGCCGGTCTAGGCCTGTACCGGTTCGGCCGGGACAGCAGCGCTGCTTATCTCCGGCAGGTCCAGCAGCGTCATCGCGTCGTGGTCCGGGCTGCCCGGGGAGGCCATGTAGATCACCATGCGCTGCCCGTCGGTGCGGTTCAGCTCGAGCGTCTCGTGGGCCAGGGTCATCGCGCCCACCACGGGATGGCGGAACTCCTTCTCGCCGTCGCCCATCTTCCGCACCTCATAGCGGTCCCAGAGCCTGCTGAAGTCCGGACTCTTCACCATCAGCTCGCCGACGATCGCGGCCAGGTCGGGGGCGTCCGGGTCGCTGCCGGCCACGGCCCGCAGGTGCGCCACGCAGGCGCGGGCCTTGGCCTCCCAGCCGGGCCACAGGCCGCGGGCGGCCGGGTGCAGGAACGTGTAGCGGATCGTGTTGCGCTGTCGGGCCGGCCACCCGGCCAGGCCGGGCATCAGGTTCAGGCCGCCGGGGTTGGCGGCCAGCAGGTCGTTGGTCCGGCTCAGCACGTAGGCGGGGCTGGGCCGGACCGTCTCGAGCAGCAGCCGGACGCTCGGCCGGACGGCCCGCGACGGTGGCGGGGGCGGTTCGGGCGCCCGCCGGGCGGCCTGGGCCGCCAGGGCGCGCAGGAACTCGTGCTCCTCCTCGTCCAGGCGCAGCGCGCGGGCCAGCGCGTCGACCACGGCCGGGCTCGGCCTGGTCTCCCTGCCCCGCTCCAGCCGGGTGTAGTAGTCGATGGACACCCCCGCCAGCGTGGCTAGCTCTTCGCGCCGCAGCCCGGGCGTGCGCCGCACGCCGGTGCCGGCCGGCAGCCCCACGTCGGCCGGGCGCACCCCGCCGCGGCGGCTCCGCAGGAACCGGCCGAGCTCCGTCTGCTCCGTCATGGTTCCAGTCTGCCCCGCCGGCCGGCCGCCGGCGGGCGGCGTGGGGGGCCGTGCTGTACCCCGGCACGGCGCGCCCAGGAAGATCCCGCTCTGTCGGACGGCCGCGAACGGGCGCAGGCTGGGATCATGGACGTCCCCACGATGATCCGAACGGGCTCCGATCACGCCCTGCGGCGGCCTTCGAGCGGTCAGGTCCTGGTCGCGGCGCTGCTCGGGTTCTTCATGCTGAGCCTGGACGCCACGGCGGTGAACGTCGCGCTGCCCGGCATCGGGCGCACGCTCGGCGGCACCACGGCGGGCCTGCAGTGGGTGGTGGACGCGTACACGCTGATGTTCGCGGCCCTGCTCATCTCGGCCGGCGCGGTCTCGGACCGGGTGGGCGCCAAGCGCCTGTACGCCACCGGGCTGGCCGCCTTCTTGATCGCCTCGGCCGCCTGCGGCCTGGCCCCGGCGCTCGGCTTCCTGATCGGCGGCCGCGCGGTCCAGGGCAGCGCCGCCGCGGTCATGCTGCCCGCCTCGCTGGCCCTGGTCCGGCAGGCCTTCGCCGAACCGGCCCGGCGGCTGAAGGCCATAGCGCAGTGGAGCGTCGGCGGGGCGGTCGCCATCGCGGCCGGGCCGGTGGCCGGCGGCGTGCTGACCTCGGCGGTGAGCTGGCGGGCCATCTTTGTCGTCAACCTGCCGGTCGGCCTGGTGACGCTGGCCCTGCTAGCCCGCGCGCCGCGGTCGCCGCGGCGGGCCGTGCCGCTCGACCCGGCCGGGCAGGTCACGGCGATCGTCGCGCTGGCGGCCCTGACGTTCGGGGTCATCGAGGGCGGCGAAACAGGGTTCGGCCGGCCGCTGGTGCTCGGCTGCCTGCTGCTGGCCGCCGCGGCCGCGGCGGCGTTCGCCGTGGTGGAATCGCGGGCTGCCCACCCGATGGTGCCGCCGCGGCTGTTCCGCTCCCGGACGGTGACCGTCTGCGTGGCCATCGGGTTCGCCGTCAACGTCGCCTTCTACGGCGTGATCTTCGTGCTCAGCCTGTTCTTCCAGCAGGTGCTCGGGGAATCCGCGGTCGTCGCGGGGCTTATGTTCCTGCCGATGACCGCGCTGCTGTCCGGCGCCAACCTGACCTCCGCGAAGATCGCCGCGCGGTTCGGCCCGCACCTGACGATCTGGGCCGGGCTGTTGTTCAGCGCCCTGGGCATGCTGGCGCTGATGCTGGCGAGTACGTCAGGGGGTCGGCTGCTGCTGGCCGCGGCGCTGGTGCCGGCCGGTCTTGGTCTTGGCTTCGCGCTGCCCTCGCTGACCGTCGTGCTGCTCGACGCCATCCCCGCCGATCAGGCCGGCCTGGCCGCCGGGATCCTCAACTCGAGCCGCCAGGTCGGCGGCACGCTGGCCGTCGCGGTGTTCGGCGCCCTGATCGCGCACCGGGCCGCCTTCGGCGCCGGCATGCGGGCCAGCATGCTGATCGGCGTCATCGTGCTGCTCGCCGCCACCGCGGGGGCGCTGTCGCTGCGGCGGACGTTACCCATCGCCCTTCTGCCGGCGGGTACGGCGGACGCGCTTGGCCTGGGCGGCGGCGAAGGTCCGCTCGAGCGCCACCCGGGTGCCTGGCAGGTCCTGCTGGGCGAGCGTGACGAACAGGCAGTCCACCACGGTCAGCTGCGCGATCCGGCTGGTCATCGCGCCGGACCGGAAGGCGGTCTCGCGGGCCGCGGTGAGCAGCACGAAGTCGGCGACCTCGGTGATCGGGGACCACGGGAAGTTGGTCACCGCGGCGGTGGTGGCGCCGTGGCTGCCCGCCTCGCGCAGCGCATCGATCGTGTCGACGGTGGTGCCGGTGTGCGAGAGGCCGATCGCCACGTCCCCGCCGCCGCGCAGCGCGGCCGACGAGATGGCCATGTGCGGGTCGGGCCAGGCGAACGCGGGGCGGCCGATCCGCTGCAACTTCATCTGCAGGTCCAGGGCCACGTAGCCGCTGGCGCCGACCCCATAGATGTCGATCCGGCTGGCCTTGGCCAGCGCGTCGGTGACCTGCACCAGGGTGGCCATGTCGAGGTGGTTCGCGGTGTCGGTGACCGCGCGGGCGTCGGCGTAGGCGATCTTCTTGGTGATCGCGGCCGCGTCGTCGGCCGGGTCGATGTCGTCGGAGGCCGCGACCTGCGTCGCGTCCTCGCGGGCCACCGCCCCGGCCAGGGCCAGCCGCAGGTCGGGGTAGCCGCGCAGCCCGATCGCCCGGCAGAAGCGCACCACGCTAGTCGCGGACGTGCCGCAGGTCCGGGCCAGCTCGGAGATGCTCCGCCAGGCCACGCCCTGCGGATCGTCGAGCACCGCCTGGGCGACTCGGCGTTCCACCGGTGCCAGGCTCGGCAGCAGCGACCGGATGGTGACCAGGATCCCGATGTCAGGCCGTTGATATGGTCGTGCCTGGTTTTCGGCCATCTGGCCAGGTTACCGGTTTCCATTGTTAAATCTGTGGCGGTCGGGTGTTTACCGGGCCGACGTCGTGCCGCCAGAAAACTGCGCCAGCGCGGCTATCCGGTGGTCGACCGCCGTGAAAAACGAGTTGACCGCATTTGGGTGGTTACGTCATCGTTGAGACGGAACGGGGCCATAGGGCGGGTGCGCGGTGCGGCGTTTGCCCCGCATGCGCTCGCCCCATAGGAGCGGGGTGCCGCGCCCTGTCAACGGCACCCCGCTCCCCCGTACGCCAGGACACCGCGTCCGTTCGATTGACGATCGGCACAATTTTAGTCAGACTTTTGACTATGACTACATTGCCGCTAGGAGAGGCCAAGGCGCACCTGTCCGAGTTGGTCGGGCGGGTACATGACCATCACGAGCGGATCACCGTGACCGTGCACGGGCGGCCTTCTGCCATCCTGGTGGCCGTTGAGGACCTGGAGCAGCTCGAGGAGACGCTGGCTATCCTGCGGGATGCCGAGACCATACGTCGCCTGGCCGACTCTGACGCAGAGCTAGCCCGGGGCGAGGCGGTCTCCGCCGAAGAACTCGCCGAGACCATGCGGCGCCGCAGCTCGACTGGCAGGTGAGCGAACCGGCTCCCGAAGAGCCGTACGCCCTGCGGACCACGCCCACGGTGCGACGAGCCCTCGGCGAGACCCTGCCTGAAGCGGTGGCGGCCGCCGCGTACGAGTTCATCACCGGGCCGCTGGTGCGCGAGCCGCATCGTGTCGGCAAACGGCTGCTGCCTCCGCTCGACGACAGGTTCAGTGCGCGACGGGGCACCTACCGCATCATCTACCGCATCGACGATGACACCCGGACCGTCACGGTCGTAGACGTGGGTCACCGGCGCGATGTCTACCGCACCTGACCGGCCGGGGTGTCGCGGGAAACACGACTGTCTCCCCGCGGCCAGCATGCAGGCGGACTTACCGGCAGACTTCCTGGCCGGGCTGGCGCCGGGCGTCGCGGCCGCGCACGATCCATATGTCGCATGCCGTGATAGCGAGGGCGCGAAGATCCGCGGTGCCTGGTCGCACCAGGCACACGCGCCGTGCGGACGCCGAGGTGCCCTGGGGAGCGGAACGGAAGGACGATCATGAAATCCACCACCCTGGCCATGTCGGTGGTAGCGCTGGCGGGGATGGCCGGCGGCGCGGTCCTGGTGCGGACGGTCAGCGTCGGCGAGAGCAGCAACGCGGGATACAGTAGTACCGTCACCAGGCCCGCGGCGCAGGCCAGCGGGGATTACGTGTTCGCGTGCGTGAACTCCAGCGGCAAGATCGACTACCTGGAGTTCCGGCTGCCGCTGCCGCACCAGTGCTGGTTCTCCGGCGAGACACTGTGGCACTTGGCGGCGGTGCCGGCGGTGGATCCGGTGCCTTCCGCGTCGCCGTCTCCGTCGGCATCGCCGTCCCCGTGGCCGTCTGTTTCCGTCTCGGCCTCGGCTTCTCCGACTGCCGTGCCATCCTCGTCCTCGTCATCCCCGGCGGCTGCCTCGGCGTCGTCGTCGGCTACGGCGACCAGCACGCCAGGTCATTAGCGTGGTGCGGCCGTGCTGATCCGGCTGCGGTATGCCGCCGTGGGCGCGGCGCTCTTCGCGCTCGGCGCCGCGGTGCCGGCGGCGATCGCGACCGGCGCGGTGAAGGTGGGGTATATCCGGGCCAGCCGCCCGGATGCCCCGGTTGCGCCCGGCTCAGCTCCGGCGCGACCGGGGGGCGGGGTGGCAGCCCGTTCGGTATCCGGCTCTCCGCCGCGCCAGTTGGTGGTGCCTGACTTGTTCGCGGTGCTGCCCGCCGGCCTCACCGCCGCGCAGGTGAGCGCCATCAGCGTGCTGACCGGAGTACGGGCGGTGCTGGCCGTGGACGGCGGCCAGGTGGTGATCAACGGGCGGGCGGCCAGCATGCTCGGCGTCCCGCCGCAGGCCTTCCGGTCCTGGACGCCGCCCGCGACGGCGGCGGCGGCCGGGATCTGGGCCAGGCTGGCCGGCGGTCAGGTCATCGCCAGCCAGGGCGCCGCGGGCCGGCTCGGGCTGACGGTCGGCCACGATCGTCAGCAGCGGCCTGGCGGCCCGGCTGGGCCTGACCGCCGACGTCGCGGTCCTGATCAACGCGCCGGCCGCGGACCCGGGCACGCTGATGCGGCAGGTCCAGGACATCCTCGGCCCGGACGGAAAGGTGGTAAACCTCGTCCCGGTCGTGACGGTGACGAGCCTCCCGGTCGACGACAACGTGCCGGGCGGGCGCCCGGCGAATTGGCTGCAGCTGTACCAGGACTCAGCGGCCGCGTACTGTCCTGGGCTGTCGTGGACGGTGCTGGCCGCCATCGGCGAGATCGAGAGCGGCGACGGGGCCAACGACGGGCCGTCGACCGCCGGGGCGCTGGGCCCGATGCAGTTCATGCCGTCGACCTGGCGGATCTGGGGCACCGACGGATTCGGCCGGACCGGGGCGCCGGACATCATGAACCCGCTGGACGCCGTGCCCTCGGCGGCGAGGATGCTGTGCGCGGACGGCGCCGCCCAGGGCGGCGCGGCGCTGTCGGCGGCGATCTTCGGCTACAACCACGCCGCCTGGTACGTCAGCGAGGTGCTCGCCCTGGCCGGCGAATACGCGCAGGAATACCCGTGAACGGCACGAACAGGATGGTACCGATGCGCCTCTGGACGGGACGACTGCTGGCCGCCTTCGTCGTCGGCGCCGGCTCCCTGGCCTGTGCCCTGGCCGGCGGCATGCCAGGTTTCGCGCCCGCGTTCGCGCTGGAGGCCTCGGCCGCCAGTTCCCAGTGTGAGCCGTTGTCGGCCGCGTCGGCCTTGCCGTCCTCGTCACCGTCTTCCTCGCCAACTGAGCTGTGCGTGAGCGTCCAGGAGGCCCAGTCCGGCATCAACCGCGGCCAGGCGGCATCGTTCACCGTCCAGGTTTCGGCCCAGAACGGGCCGGTGTCCGGCGTGTCCGTGACGCTGGCGGCGGCACCGCAGGGTCAGGCGGCCCGGTTCACCGCCCGCTGCCCGGGCGGGAACGGGTCAGCGACGTGCACGATCGGGTCGCTGGACACCTCGCTGTCGCCGACGGCGTACCAGATGCAGGCCCAGATCGCGGTCGCCGCCAGCGCCACGGCGGTCACCGCGGTAACGCTGACCGCCACCGCCGACGCGGCCACCAGCCCGGCCATGACCGCCCTGCCCGCCGCGTCCCAGACGGTCGCCGTCGCCGCGCCGGCATCGGCGAGCGCGTCGCCGGCCAAGACGGCGGCGAGCACGGCCCCGGCGTCCACGCCGGTGGCGCAGGTCAGCCCGGCCAGCACCCCGGGGCTGGCCACGGTGCTGCCGCCGGTCACCCTCGCCCCCGCAGGCGTGAGCACCACGCTGTTCAGCCCGGCGAGCGTGGCCAGCGTGCTGCCCGAGATCACCCCCGTCCCCGTTCCCAGCCCCGCCACCGGAAACCCGGCCAGCCCCGTCGCCGACACCAGCGCACCGGCCGCGGGCAGCTTCACCCTGGCGCTGAACATGTCGGCCGCCACCGCCCAGGCGTTCGGGCTCATCGTGGTGGCGCTGACGCTGACCCTCGCGGCCACCAAGCTGGTCGCCGACCACTTCACCGCGCGCAGGAACACCGACGCCAAGGCATCGAAGAAGCGGGCAGACGGCAAGACCAGCAAGGGTGACACCAGCAGGCGGCCGGGGCTCTGGCGGCGCTCCCGGCCGCACACTAGCCCGCGCCGCCGACCGCCCGCGGCCCGGCAGTCGGTCCCCGAGAAGCTGCCCGAGAACACCGCCTGACGGCTGGCCCGGTCCAACCGCGAAGGACGGCCAGACAGCACGCGGCTGAGGCTAGGAGAGTTCCTCTACCGTTCCTCCGGACGCGCTTTGGACGGACACCTCCCGTAGTAACCCACGTTCGTCGGTCTCTTGCTGCAGGAACTGCTCAAGCGTATTGGCGCCCCTCGGCGAACGACAAAGATGGGCGCCTTTTCTACGGCATTACTGACTCAACCGAAACACCCATTCTGGGTCCGCCTCGTAAAAAGCGTCACTAATGTCAGTCTGATGACAACCCAGATTACGCAGGGACTCAATGAGTTCCTTGGCGCCAACTGAGCGATCGGTCTTCCAGTAAGCACCGTGACCGTGAGGCGGCGTGACCTCAGCCTCGTACATTCTTCCCGTGCGTGTGATCTTGATTGGCATCTTAGGGTCCATCAATACTTACATAGTGGTAGTGGCAGTAGTCACGCTTTGCGATTTCTTCAATTCCATCTGGTAATACTCGCCTGTCGGCGCCGGGTAGTTGGCTTGGCCCGGAGCAGCACCACGGTCGATTATAGTGCAACCTTCGTCCACCGGGCATTGATCCACTGCCGGTTGTTCTCCATCCCCTGAGATGACGGTGACTCTGGAGGCTTGTAGCAATCCGCGCCGATCCGCTCGGAATACGGATCACGCGCCCTTGCATATTCTCACATATGGCAACGGTGCGCGCTCCTCGCGGGCGACGGTCAGGTCGTGGGTGCTGCCGGTCAGTGCGTCCGAGGCCCACAGCGGGACGCCGCCCGGGGCGGCCAGAGCCTGCACGTTCCCGGCGGGCTCATGGGCCTTGCCGGAGTACCACTTGTCGATTTCCTTGCCCTCGCCGGCGATCCACAGCAGCGGGGTGACCGTCGTGGTGATGCAGTTCGGGCCCCAGGTAGGCGGTGACCGTGCGGGCGTGATGGCTGCTGTCGTTATCGCAGATCATCAGCCGGGCCACGATCCCGGCCACGACGTGGTCATGGTCCGGGTCGCCACGGGCGGTCAGCTTCGGCCGCCGCCAGATCGCCACCAGCCGGACCCGCCGGTACAGCGTGCGCACGCTGATACCAGGCTGGCCCAGGTACTGGCGGATCCGGGGCAGGGTCCACGGCCCGGGCCGGTCCAGCTGCTCCGCGATCTGGGCAGTTGGTAAGCCATGCGTCGACAGCAGCACCATCACCGCCCGCGCCGCCGGCCGCGCAGCTCAGCCTCCAGCCGCTCGATTTCGCTGCCTGAATCATTGGCGAACACGCTGACCGGGCGCATACTGATCTCGACCTCGCCGGCTGGGTGGACGTTGTGGCAACTTCGATCCAACCCCCGGCGAGGCTGATGTCAACCTCCCTCACCCGCCAGTCTCGCAGCGGGGTTACGTACAGAACTTATGATAGGCGCTTAGTCATCAACGCCGGAGCGATCCATGGCGTCAGGAAGATCACCGGCAAGAACCGCGCGCAGGCGCCGCGTGGCGGCGAACCACTTGTCGACCTTACCGCTTGCGCTCAAATCCACCTTCACGTCATTCTCGCCGTTCAGGAGACAGTCAACAACCTCGACGGCGAGTGGAATAAGATTCTCCGGTATCGGAGGTATCCGGTTGGCCGGCCCGTAGTTCCGGGACTGGAACTCCTCGCCACCAGGCAGGTTACGAGCTACGAGGGCCGCCGCCGCCAAGGCCACCTCAGCGCGGTCGGCATCGACATAGCTGTCGCGGCTGCCGACTGCCGCCAGTGCGTCATAAATCATGCCTATACGCTCAGACTCAGGCGCATCATCAAGATCGCCGGCGAAGTCGGCGGCCGTATCGTTGTCGAACGGCCCGCAGCCCCATCTACTCATGCATACATGCTCCTATTGAGGGTTATCAGAAACTCTCCAATATGGGCTTTGCCGATCCCCGTCTAATTGTTACTAAAAGTTCTAATTTCGGCCCGGCGCGCCTAAAAGGCAACGGCTCCTCGCATCGGGTAGAAAGGAGGTGTAACCAAAACCTC
>WNGL01004639.1_pt1 | contig 16427 bp, 12 predicted proteins | sample 5400591 | NCBI WGS metagenome assembly WNGL01 (sample SAMN13153377, study PRJNA577476) | soil metagenome | isolation source: 80 cm soil or saprolite under Garry oak tree replicate 1 | place: USA:California | collected 2016-06-15
AAGCGAACAAGCCGCCCCGGTGCAAGTGGCGTCGGCCGCGCTCAGCGCCAACGCCGAAAACGTCACGCGCGGCATTCCGCTGCGGCTGCGCGCCTCGCCGCACACCGAAGAAGCCGACGCTGCCACATTGGCCATGCTGCCGCGCCTGGCGGATACCCGTTATGAATTGATCTCGATGGCGAACGCGCTCGACGTCGATCCCGCCAAGGCGCTCTATCTCGGCAAGGCGGCGAACGAACAGAATGTCGAAACGCTCGATCTGGCGCGTTACCGAATCGTCGCTTTCGCAACCCATGGCCTTGTGCCGGGCGACCTCGACGGCCTCACGCAGCCGGCTCTGGCGCTCACCGCGCCCGAAGTCGCCGGCGTCAAGGGCGACGGGCTCCTGACCATGGAGAAGATTCTCGCGCTCAAGCTCGACGCCGACTGGGTGGTCTTGTCGGCTTGCAACACCGCGGCGGGCGCCGGCGCGGGCGCCGAAGCGGCTTCGGGGCTTGGCAGCGCGTTCTTTTATGCCGGCACCCGCGCGCTCCTTGTTACCAACTGGTCGGTGCATTCGGCGTCGGCGCGCGACTTGACCACCGATCTATTCCGTCGTCAGCGCGCCGATCCGGCGCTGACGCGCGGCGAAGCGTTGCGGCAAGCGATGATCGGGCTGCTCGACGGACCGGGCGCCGTCGATGGATCGGGACGCACGGTCTACAGTTATGCGCATCCCTTGTTCTGGGCGCCATATTCGGTGATCGGCGACGGCGGCGGGACGTGAAGCGAGAACTGCAAGATTGACGCCGAACGCTTCACCGCTCGGTCAATTTGAACTCGATGCGGCGATTGCGGCGATAGGCTTCCTCGCCAACACCCGGGTCGATCGGCTGAAACTCACCGAATCCGGCGGCGGCAAGCCGCTGCGCTGACACACCCTTGGTGATCAAATATTGCACCACCGCAATGGCCCGCGCGGCCGACAGGTCCCAGTTCGATTTAAAAACAGTGCCGGTCACCGGGCGTATGTCGGTATGCCCGTCTACCCGCAGAATCCAGGCCAGATCGGGCGGAATATTGCTCTCGAGCTGGAGCAGTACTTTGGCCAAGTCGTCGAGTTCGACGCGGCCTTGCGGCTTTAAGTCGGACCGCCCGCTGTCGAAAAACAGCTCGGACTGAAATACGAAGCGGTCGCCGACGACACGGATGTCCGGCCGATCGCCGAGAATATCGCGTAGTTTGCCGAAGAAGTCCGAGCGGTAGCGCTGCAGCTCATTGACATGCTCGGCCAGCGCCAAATTTAGCTGACGGCCGAGGTCGGTGATCCGATTCTGCGCTTCCTTGTCCTTGGTCTGGGCAGTCTGCAAGCTGCGTTCAAGCGCGGCGAGTTGATTGCGCAGCGCGGCAAGCTGCTGATTAAGAAGCTCGACCTGCGCCAAGGCGCCGGCAGATATTTTCTTTTCACCTTCCAGTTGGCCGCCAGCTTCCGTCGCCTTGCCCTCCGCGGCCGTCGTGGCGGCTTGGGCGCTTTCAGCTGCTGCTTTCAAGCGGTCGCGCTCGCTTTGCGCATTGGCGAGGCTCGCGCGTAATTGAACGAGTTGACCTTCGAGATCGGCCTTGCTCGATTTCTCCATCGAGAGCAGTTGACTGAGCTGCGCGACCTGGGTGTTGAGGCGCGACAGCGCGCTATCCTTGTTGGCGACTTCTTGTTGCAAATAAAACTGCACGACGACAAAAACAGTCAGGAGAAAGATGATGCCGAGTATCAGCGTCGACAGCGCGTCGACGAAGCCCGGCCAGTAATTCATCGCGTTTTCGCCGCGCCGCATCCGAGCAAGGGCCATCACACCTCAACTCAAGAATTTACTTTCTCTTCCAGCATTATTTCGAGCAGCTTCCTGATCTCACGCTGCTGTTCGGCTTGACCGTCGACCCACTCGCGAATGGTGTTTTGCTCGGTGCGCATGTGATGCACCAGCACCTGGATTGCTTCGGCCAGGTTCGCCATCGCAGCGGCCGCGGTCTTGCCGGCGCCGGCCTGATCGACGGCGCCGCGTAACCGCTCGATGGCCGCATTCAGCTCGCCGGTCGCGCCCGCGGCCAGCGCCGGCTCGGCGGCGTGGTCGTATACGGTCGTTGACAGCCAATCTTCCAGCTCGGTGTAGAATCGGGTCTGCGCCTGGCTCGATTGCAGGTCGAGGAAACCCAGTACCAGCGAGCCGGCAAGCCCAAACAGGGAGGACGAGAACGAGATTCCCATGCCGGAGAGCGGCGCGGCCAGGCCATTGCGCAATGAATCGAATATGCTGGCGGCGTCGCCGCCGGGTTTGAGCTGCTGAATGACTTCGCCAACCGAGCTTACCGTGGCGATCAGGCCCCAGAAGGTGCCGAGCAACCCTAAGAATACGAGCAGGCCGGTCATATAGCGCGATATGTCGCGCGCCTCGTCCAAGCGCGTGGCAATCGAATCAAGAAGTCCGCGCATCAATTGCGCCGACATTGCCATCGGCCCAATGCGACTGCGGATCGCCACCATTGGCGCCAACAAGACCGGCGGCCGTCTGGCGACGCGGCCGGGCTCGCCGCCGCGCCGGATGTTGTTCACCCACGCGATCTCCGGATAGAGACGCAGCACTTGGCGCAGCGCCAGCGCAATGCCGATTGCCTCGACGACCACGATCAGCGCGTTCAGGCCGGGGTTGGACATGAACGCCACCACGATCTGCTTCTGCAGGAAGGCGGCAATTGCTCCCACCAGGATGATGAATATCAGCATCCTGATAAGAAAGACGTGCGGGGAGGATAGCTTTAAGGGATCAAGTACTTTGGCCATGAGCAGGCTGTGCCAAAATGCGGGCCAAATTTGTGCCGGAGCCCGTCTGCTTTGTAAACGGTCGGATTGAGTTAGAATTGAGGCCCGATGCACGCGTCATTGCGCCCATCTGCCGGGCGGATTCCTAATGAATGCAATCGCGATTCGGGCAGTGTTGGCACGCCACCGAGCGGTACAATCCGGTAACCTACCAATTGCTCAAACGCACTTCTCGCGGTTTTCGTTGGGTGAAGCACTGTAGGGCAGATTAGCCGCAGGCGTCATCCCGCGTCATTGTGGCCGCGTCATTGTGGCCGCTGCCGCTCATTCCCGTACTCGGATCCGGCTTTGCCGGTCCGAGCACAAGCTCCAGCGGGAATCCAGACAAACATTTCTTTTGGGTCTCCGCCGCGGGGACGAGCGTATGTTGGGGAAGACGGCACTTACCGCTTATTCCCACGTCAGCGGGAATCGGAAAGGCGTCAGCAATCCGCTAGTTTTCCTGGGTCCCAGTTTTCCCGGCACGTTCCCCGGACGCGGTGCAGCGTGAAACGGTGCACCGCAAAGGGTCTTCGCGATCTCGGATAGGCGCTGAGCTTGCGACGATCCCGGGTCCCGGGTCTGCAGCGCATCACCATAGCGCGCGAAGACGAGCGTGAACGGGCTTGTGGCGCTGCGCTGCGCCCGGGAAATGCAGCCGAGATTTGAGCGTGGCCTCAGCTTGATCCGGCCGGCACCGGCGTGAATTTTAGCGCGACGCCGTTCATGCAATAACGCAAGCCGGTCGGTTTCGGCCCATCGGTGAAAACATGGCCGAGATGGCCGCCGCAGCGGTGGCACGTCACCGCGGTGCGGGTCATGCCGAAGGTGCGGTCTTCACTCTCGTCCACCGCATTCTCCAGCGGCGCCCAGAAGCTCGGCCAGCCGGTGCCGCTTTCGAATTTGGTCTTGGATGAGTACAGCGCCAGGTCGCAGCCGGCGCAGCTGAATGTGCCGGCGCGATGCTCGTTGAGCAGTGCGCTGGTGAACGGCCGCTCGGTGCCTTCCTGGCGCAGCACATTATATTGCGCCGGCATGAGCAATTTGCGCCATTCCTCGTCGCTGTGGGTCACTTCGTAAACACGGTTCGCTGCGCTCGCGGCATGTGGCCGCGCCAGCCGAGCGACGACGAGCGCGCCCGCTGCGGCCCCGGCATAAAGCAAATGTCTGCGCGTGAACATGGATCCCGTGAACATGGGTCGGTTTCTCCCGGTGCCATTCAAATCGCCAGCCCGCTTCGCGAGCGCAAGCGGCATTGTAGCGCGATTCATCAATCAAAGATGCGGTCGAACATGATTTGATGCGGACGGCGAGAAAAATCACACAGAGTTGATTGAGAAACGCGAAAAGTTCGCCGGCATGCGTTGGCTATCGCCGCTGACCGTTCGGCCTTATCGTGCATGTCGAGCTGGAGGAACACGCGGTTTTGCAGAACGAGCTTACAGTTTTGAGCACCACGGCGATGAAGACGGCGTTCGAAGCGCTGGCGCCGGCGTTCGAACGCGAGGCTGGTTATCGGCTCGCCGTAGCGTTTGGCCCGTCTTCGCAACTGGAGAAGCGCTTGGCGGAGGGCGAGGCGGCCGACGTTGCGATCGTCACGCACGCCGGCGCGCAAGAGCTGATCGCGCGCGGCCGGGGCGTCGCCGGCAGCCTCGCCGATCTCGCTCGTTCTTTCATTGGCGTGTGTGTCGGCAAAGGCGCGCCGCGGCCCGACCTCTCTTCGGTCGAAGCCTTCAAGAACGCAATGCTGAGCGCCAAATCCATCGCGCTGAGCAAGCCGGTCGGCGGCGGCGCCAGCGGGGCGCATATGGCCAAGGTGTTCGACCGGCTCGGCGTCGCCGCAGCCATCGCGAATAAGGCGATCTACGGGGCCGGCGGTCCCAGCGGTCTTGTCGGGCTGATCGTCGAACGTGGCGAAGCCGAGATCGGTATTCAGCAGATGGCCGAGCTGATGGCCGTGCCGGGCATCGATATTGTCGGGCCGCTGCCCGACGGCGTGCAAAGCGCCACCCAATTCACCGCATTTGTGCCAAGTGCTGCGCGCGAGCCCAAGGCTGCCCGCGCCTTGATCGATTTCCTGCGTAAGCCCGCCGCCAAAGCGGTGATCAAGGCCAAAGGCCTCGATCCAAATTGACGCGGTGAGATGTAAGCTTCAGTGCGAAAGAAGCGGGCCCATATAAAACTGACCCAAATAAAACCGGGCCCTTTCGGGCCCGGTTTAGTCCGCCGGCGTGGGGGCGCCGACGACACTTCCAGAGGGGAACATCTGCTGTAGTGGCCGCCAAACTAGAACAAACGCGGCAGCCGCTGCGCGCAGTACGCGTACTATGCAATCGACATCGCGCACGGACAATCGGGCGCGACACATGCCAGCCATGCGAAGGTGCGGCGCTAGATAACGGTTAGTTGATCGGTCGCCCGACCGCGAAGCTCACCCGCCGTCGATCGCGACGTTGGGGCGCTAGAAATTCCAGCGCTGCGCATTGGCGACCAGAAAGTCGCGGAACGCTTGAACGCGCGCCACGGTTTTAAGCTCTTCCGGATAGACAAAATAGGCATCGAGCGCGATGGCGTCGCCTTCGCCGAACAGCTGCACCAGTCCGTCCTCGACCAGATAATCCGGCAGCATGGCAATGCCGAGTCCGCGCTGACAGGCGCGCAATATGCCGAGGATATTGTTGATGACGAGATGCGGCGTGCGCGGTCCCTTGCCGTCGCGCGCCACTTCGATCAGCCAGCGCGCGCGCTGCAGATAGGGCGGCACATTGCCGCCGAGCACCAATAGCCGGTGGCTATCGAGCTCTTCCAAATTCCGCGGCGTGCCAAACTTCTTGAGATATTCCGGCGAGGCATAGACGTGGAAATGCACCGAAAACAGCTTGCGCTGGATGAGATCGGGCTGGGTCGGCTGGCGCAGCCGAATGGCCACGTCGGCCTCGCGCATGGCGAGGTCGAGCTCCTCATCCGTAGTGAGCAGCGTGATGTGCACTTCGGGATAGAGGTCGGCGAATTCGCCGAGGCGCGGGGTGAGCCAGTGCACGCCGATACCCGGTGTCGTGGTCACGCGCAAATCGCCGTTCGGCCGTTCCCGGCTGTCGGTGAGCTTGGCGCGCGCCGCTTCGAGCTTTATGAAAACGTCGTGCGCGGTGCGATAGAGCAGTTCGCCCTGTTCGGTGAGGATCAAACCGCGCGCGTGGCGGTGAAACAGCGAAACCGACAATTCCTGTTCGAGGGCGCTGACCTGGCGCGACACCGCCGATTGTGACAGCCCGAGCTGTTCGCCGGCATGCGTGAAGCTGCCGGCTTCCGCGGCAGCATGAAATACTTTGAGCTTGTCCCAATCCATCTGATGCTTCCTGCGTGACCGCGCGGCAGAACGGCGGATTACTCGGCCGCCATGTCTGCAGCCATGTCGGCAGCCATGTCTGCAGCGATGCGCGGCTCGGCCTCGCCATGCGCCGCAAGGAATTTCTCGGCTTCGAGCGCCGCCATGCAGCCGAGCCCGGCTGCGGTGACCGCCTGGCGATAAACATCGTCGGTGACATCGCCGGCGGCGAATAGGCCCGGCACCGAAGTGGCGGTGGAATGGGGAGCGGTCTTGACGTAACCCGACGGCTTCATCTCGACCTGACCGGCAACCAGTTCGGTCGCCGGTGAATGACCGATGGCGATAAAAATGCCGTCGACCGGCCGCTCGGTGATCTCGCCGGTCTTAATGTTGCGGAGCACCGCGCTTGTCACTTTGAGCGGATTGTCATTGCCGCGGACGTCGGCAAGGACGGTATTCCACAGCACCGAAATCTTCGGATTCTGATAGAGCCGCTCTTGCAGAATGCGCTCGGCGCGCAGCGTGTCGCGGCGATGCACCAGCGTCACCTTGGAGGCAAAATTGGTGAGAAACAGCGCCTCTTCGACCGCGGTGTTGCCGCCGCCGATCACCAAGACGTCCTTGCCGCGATAGAAAAAGCCGTCGCAGGTGGCGCAGGCGGAGACGCCATAGCCGCGGAATTTCTGCTCCGACGGCAGATCGAGCCAGCGCGCCTGGGCGCCGGTCGCAAGAATAAGGGTGTCGGCGAAGTAAACGTCGCCGGAATCGCATGCGAGCCGAAACGGACGCCGCGCCAAGTCGACCTTGTTGACGTGATCGGCAACGAGCTTGGTGCCCACATGGGCCGCCTGCTTCTGCATCTGCTCCATCAGCCAGGGCCCCTGAATCACGTCGGCATAGCCCGGATAATTCTCGACGTCGGTCGTGATCGTGAGCTGACCGCCAGGTGCTATGCCTTGGATCAGGATGGGGTCGAGCATGGCGCGCGCGGCGTAGATCGCCGCGGTATAGCCGGCCGGTCCGGATCCGATGATCACGAGCTTGGCGTTGGCAACCTTGCTGTGGAGAGCAGCAGTGGGCACCGGCTTAACCTCGATCATTGCGGCAGATGACCCCGATCGATCTGCCTGATGCCCCGCGCGAAACGGGCGTTGTGGGCTTCGGCTGCCAAGAGGCTGACAAGACGCCAATCGGCAGTAAGACCGGTTCCTTATCTAAGGATTCTGGGGAGCTATGCAAGCTACGCAACCCCCACCACCCACAGGCGCTCGCGCCATTATTCCCCGCGGCTCGATGAGGCGGCCCGGCGCCTCGTTGCAGGGCAAAAAACGTATGGCCGGGGCGAGCCCGGCCATCTCACATATGCACAAGGGAATTGGTCGGGCGCGCCTACTTCCACTCGACCTTCATCACCTCATAGGCCTTGGCGCCGCCCGGCGTAACGACCTCGACCTGCGCGCCTTTCTTCTTGCCGACTAGAGCGCGGGCCAACGGCGAGGTGATGGAAATCTTGCCTTTTTTGGCGTCCGCTTCCGGCTCGCCAACGATCTGCCACACCGCCTTTTTGTCGGTGTCTTCGTCGATTAAGGTCACGGTCGCGCCAAAGGTAATGGTGTCACCAGAAAGCTTGGAGACATCAATAACTTCGGCGCGCGCAAGCTTGTCCTCGAGCTCCGCGATGCGACCCTCGTTGAGCGACTGGGATTCCTTGGCCGCGTGATATTCGGCGTTTTCCGAAAGGTCGCCGTGAGTGCGGGCGTCGGTGATCTGCTGGATGATCCGAGGCCGCTCCACTTGCTGGCAGTGCTTGAGCTCGGTCTCCAAAGCCGAGTAACCCTCTGCCGTCATCGGAATCTTTTCCATCAGTCTCAACCCTCCTCAGCAGAGTCAAAAATCCGGTCGCGGGCCGAAGCATTGCCTGGCCGCGCGACGTGGAAATGGCTCTACACGTTCCGTCGCTGTGGCCGCTCCGACGCTCGATCAGATTCGGCCCCGAAATAGGTCTGCAGCGCACATACCTCGAGGTCGCCCCCGAGATAGGCCCTGATGCCCTGCGCTGCCGCGACGGCCCCCGAAAGAGTGGTGTAGTACGGCACTTTATGCAAGAGGGCTGCGCGGCGGAGCGAGCGGCTATCGGCGAGCGCCGTCGCCCCCTCGGTGGTGTTGAAAACCAGCTGAACCTCGCCGTTCTTGATGGCGTCGACGATATGCGGCCGCCCTTCGGCCACCTTGTTGATCTTAACGGCAAGGACCCCGTGGTCGGCGAGATAGCGCTGGGTTCCCGAGGTCGCCATCACGCGGAAACCCAAGGTGGCCAGGAGCCGCGTCGCCTCGAGGATGCGCGGCTTATCGGCATCCTTGACGGAGACGAAAATCGTTCCTGATTTCGGCAGCCGCGCGCCACCGCCGAGCTGGCTCTTGGCGAAGGCGACATTGTAGTCGCGATCGATTCCCATCACCTCGCCGGTCGATTTCATTTCCGGGCCGAGCACGGTGTCGACCTTGTCGCCGAACCGGGCGAACGGAAACACCGCTTCTTTGACGCCGACATGGTGGGCGCGGCCGGGTTCGAAATGCTGCGGTTTGAGATGAAAGCTCTTAAGCGATTCGCCGGCCATGATGCGCGCGGCGATCTTGGCGGCCGGAATGCCGGTCACTTTGGCGACGAATGGCACGGTGCGCGAGGCGCGCGGATTGACCTCGAGCACGTAAATGTCGCCGTCCTTGATGGCGTATTGCGCGTTCATCAGGCCGCCGACCTTGAGCGCCAGCGACAGCGCGCGGGTCTGGCGATCGAGCTCCGCGATCGCTCCGGCCGACAAATTGTGCGGCGGCAGCGAACAGGCGGAGTCGCCGGAATGAATCCCGGCCTCCTCGATATGCTCCATGATGCCGGCGATGTAACTGTCCTTGCCGTCGGCCAGGCAATCGACGTCAACCTCCACCGCGTCGGTGAGGTAGCTGTCGATGAGGAGCGGCCGCTTTGCGGACACCGCGATTTCGGACGGCCGATCGAGATCGGCGGCGAGCCGCGCGACATAACGGTCGAGCTGGTGGGCGTCGTGAACGATCTCCATGGCGCGGCCGCCGAGCACGTAAGAAGGTCGGATCACGATCGGATAACCGATCGAGTCGGCGATGGCGCGGGCTTGCTCCGGACTGGTGGCGATGCCGCTGCGCGGCTGGCGCAGTTTGAGCCGGTCGAGGAGCCGTTTGAACCGATCGCGGTCTTCGGCGAGATCGATGGCGTCGGGAGAGGTCCCGAGGATCGGCACCTGCGCTTCTTCCAGCGCTTGCGCGAGCTTGAGCGGCGTCTGGCCGCCGAATTGCACGATGACGCCGTGCAGGATGCCTTTGCCGCGCTCGGTGTCGATGATCGCGATGACGTCCTCGGTGGTGAGCGGCTCGAAATAGAGGCGATCGGACGTGTCGTAATCGGTCGAGACCGTCTCGGGGTTGCAGTTGATCATAATGGTTTCGTAGCCGGCTTCCTTGAGCGCGAAGCAGGCATGGCAACAGCAGTAATCGAATTCGATGCCTTGTCCGATGCGGTTCGGACCGCCGCCGAGGATGATGACTTTCTTCTTCTCCGAGGGCGCCGCCTCGTCGATAGCGTGGCCGGCGAACGGGGTCTCGTAAGTCGAATACATATAGGCCGTCGGCGAAGCGAACTCGGCCGCGCAGGTATCGATGCGCTTGAACACCGGACGCACGCCGAGCGTGCGCCGGCGCGCCGCAACTTCGTCCGCGCTCAAGCCGGTCAGCCGGCCGAGCCGCGCGTCGGAAAATCCCATGGCTTTGAGCCGGCGCAGCCCCGCGGCGCTCGCCGGCAAGCCTTTGTTGCGAATCTGCGCTTCCATATCGACGATGCCGCGGATTTGCGCGAGAAACCATGGATCGATCCGGCACGCGGTGTGAATCTCGGCATCGCTCATGCCGAGCCGCATCGCCTGGGCGACTTTGAGGAGACCATCGGGGGAGGGCGTGCCAAGGGCGGCGCGGATCGCGTTCTTATCGTCGCCCTGGCCAAGCCCCAGGATCGCGATCTCGTCGAGACCGGTCAAGCCGGTTTCCAGCGAGCGCAGCGCCTTCTGCAGACTCTCGGCAAAGGTGCGACCGATCGCCATCGCCTCGCCGACCGATTTCATCGACGTGGTGAGTACCGGCTCGGCGCCCGGGAATTTCTCGAAGGCAAAGCGCGGCACCTTGGTGACGATGTAATCGATGGTCGGCTCGAACGATGCCGGCGTGGCGCCGCCGGTAATATCATTGGCGATCTCGTCGAGCGTGTAGCCGACCGCAAGCTTGGCGGCGACTTTGGCGATGGGAAAGCCGGTCGCCTTTGAAGCCAGCGCCGACGAACGCGACACGCGCGGATTCATCTCAATGACGACCAGCCGGCCGTCGGCAGGATTGACTGCGAATTGCACGTTCGACCCGCCGGTCTCGACGCCGATTTCGCGCAGCACCGCGATCGAGGCGTCGCGCATCAACTGATATTCCTTGTCGGTGAGCGTGAGCGCCGGCGCGATGGTGATCGAATCGCCGGTATGAACGCCCATCGGATCGAGGTTCTCGATCGAGCAGACGATGATGCAGTTGTCGTTCTTGTCGCGCACGACCTCCATCTCGAACTCTTTCCAGCCGAGCACAGATTCTTCGATCAGCACTTCGCTGGTCGGCGAGGCGTCGAGCCCACGCTCGACGATCTCGATGAACTCTTCTTTGTTGTAGGCGATGCCGCCACCGGTGCCGCCGAGCGTGAACGACGGCCGGATGATCGCCGGGAGGCCGACATCGTCGAGGGCGGCGAGCGCGCCGACCAGCGTCTTGACCTGCTGCGAGCGCGGCGTCGCCAGCCCGATCTTGGTCATCGCCTCGCGGAATAATTTACGGTCTTCCGCCTTGTCGATCGCCGCGGCGGTGGCGCCGATCATGGTGACGCCGAATTTGTCGAGCACGCCCATGCGGCGAAGCGATAGCGCGGTGTTGAGCGCGGTCTGCCCGCCCATCGTCGGCAACAGCGCGAAGCCGCCGGGCAGGACGTTGCGTTCCTTGGCGATGATCTTAGCGACGATCTCCGGCGTGATCGGTTCGATGTAAGTCGCGTCCGCCAAATCCGGGTCGGTCATGATCGTCGCCGGATTGGAGTTGACCAGAACCACCCGATAGCCTTCGGCCTTGAGCGCCTTGCAGGCTTGCGTGCCGGAATAATCGAATTCGCACGCCTGACCGATCACGATCGGTCCCGCGCCGATGATCAGGATCGAGGAGATGTCGGTCCGTTTGGGCATCGGTTCCGCATTTTTGCGCACAAAAAAAGGGCGCGCGTGGTGCGCGTCCTTGGGCCAGCGGGGCTCGGCCCCGCGCGAGCGCGTCTTTAGAACAGATTCGACGGCGAGGGAAGGCCGATGGCCCCAATTATCGCCTGCATCATACGGACGCGCCCGGCGAAATTACGTCGAAATTACTTGCCGCGATCTCGCGCCGGCCACAGTCGATCGGCGGATGATCAGCTTTTGGCCGAGCGCATCAGTTCGACAAAGCGACGGAACAGGAAATGGCTGTCGCGGGGCCCGGGCGAAGCCTCCGGATGATATTGCACCGAGAAGACCGGGCGGTCTTTGAGCGCCAGCCCGCAATTAGAGCCGTCGAACAATGAGACGTGCGTCTCCACGGCATGGCCGGGCAGTGTCGCGCGATCGACCGCGAAGCCGTGGTTCATCGACGTAATCTCCACTTTGCCGGTGGTGAGATCCTTCACCGGGTGATTGGCGCCGTGATGGCCCTGATGCATTTTCACGGTCTTGGCGCCGACCGCGAGCGCGAGCATTTGATGGCCGAGGCAGATGCCGAATACCGGCTTCTGCTCGATCAAGCTGCGGATCACCGGCACCGTATATTGGCCGGTCGCGGCTGGATCGCCCGGACCGTTGGACAGGAAAATGCCGTCGGGCTTGAGCTCAAGAATATCGGCCGCGGCAGTCGTCGCCGGCACTACCGTCACCTTGCAGGCATTGCCGGCGAGCTGGCGCAGAATATTGCGCTTGATGCCGTAATCGATCGCGACGACGTGAAATTCCGGCGGCTCCTGCCGGCCGTAACCTTCGCCCCAGCGCCACGGCGTTTCATCCCAAGTGAAACGCTGCCCGGTCGTCACCATCGGCACCAGATCCATGCCAACGAGTCCCGGCCAGGCCTTGGCCTCGCGCTTGAGCGCCTCGAGATCGAAGCGGCTGGACGGCTCATGCGCGATGACCGCATTGGGCATGCCCTTTTGCCGAATGAGTGCGGTGAGCGCGCGGGTGTCGATGCCGGCGAGCCCGATCACGCCGCGGCTCTTGAGCCATTGATCGAGATGCCGCGTCGCCCGGTAATTCGACGGCGCGGTGATGGCCGAGTGCAGCACTACCCCGCGCGCACCGGGCGTCGCCGCGAGATTGACCGTCTCGATGTCCTCGTCGTTGGTGCCGACATTGCCGATATGGGGAAAGGTGAAGGTGATGATCTGGCCGGCATAGGACGGATCGGTGAGGATCTCCTGATAGCCGGTCATCGCCGTATTGAAGCAGACCTCGCCGACCGCATGGCCGGCGGCGCCGAGCCCAAAGCCTTCCAGCACTGTGCCGTCGGCAAGGACGAGCAGCGCGGTCGGCTTGGCATCGTCCCAAACATGGGCAGTGCCATGGGCTTCCGCCCCCTGCGAAGGCGGCGCGTGGGGAAGGCGCGTCCGGGTCACGGGCTTGCGGCTCATGGTTGCGTATTACTGGCCTCTTAGTTGCGCATTATGTATCGGGACGCAACCGCCAAGCGCTGGCGAATTACGCCCCTTGCGCGGCCTAGTGAACAAGGGCAAGGAACGCGAGCGAGAAATACGAGCGAGAAATACGAGCTTATAACCGAGCAAGGACAAAGACGTGCTGCGCGACGACATCAACAGCGCCTTGAAAGCGGCCATGAAAGCCGGCCAGGAGCGGCGGGTTTCGACGCTGCGGCTCATCAACGCCGCGATTCTGGAGCGCGAGACCCGCGGCGCCGAGCGCACCAGGCTCAGCGATCCTGAAATCGTCGACGTGATGCACAAGATGGTCAAACAGCGTCACGAAGCGCTCGAGCTTTACGAGAAAGCCGGGCGCAGCGAACTCGCGGCACAAGAGCGCGAAGAGATCGAGATCATTTCCGCTTACCTGCCCAAGCAAATGTCGGACCTCGATGCCGCGCACGCGATTTCCACCTTGATCAAAGAGCTTGAAGCCGAAACGCTCAAAGACATGGGCCGCACCATGGCCGCGCTGAAGCAGCGCTTTGCCGGACAGCTGGATTTCGCCAAAGCCGGCGCGCAGGTGAAAAAGCTGCTCGGCGGCGGCTCATAATTTCGCGGCGCGATCTGATGAACTGCCTCATTCGCGGCGTGCGCAGCGTCGAACTCGTCGCCAGCAGTCTCGATGAGGCGGCGCAGTTTTATGAGGCTGTCTGGCATCTGACGCGCGTGGAGGCGCCGCCACCTAGTCCTCCCCCGCATGCGGGGGAGGGAAGGGAGGGGGCACGTTTCTTCCGCGGCACTGGCGCCTATCACCATGTGCTTGGCCTGCGCCTTGGCGCGCAGCCGGCGGTGATCCGGATTGTTTTCGATCTCCCCGATCGGCAAGCGATCGCGCGTCTGCATCACACCATCTCTGCCGCAGGAATCAAACTAACTGCGCCGGCGGAATTGGCCGCGCCTGGCGGCGGTTATGGCTTTGGCTGCAAGGATCCGGACGGCCGCAATCTATTCTTCGTCTGCGATTGCGCCGATCATGCCGCCAGCGAGGATCGCGCCGATCGCCCGCGCAAGATCGCGCATGTCAATCTCAATGCCCGTGACTTCGAGGCCAGCCTTGCGTTTTTCACGGACGTACTCGGTTTTCGCATGGTCGATGAGAATGCACCGTTATGGTTTCTCCATTGCGCCAACCGCGATCATTGCTCGATCGTTCTCGCCAAGATCGGCTTGCCGACGCTCAACCACATCGCGTTCGAAATGCCCGACTGCGATTCGGTGATGCGCGGCATCGGCCGCATGAAGGATGCCGGCTATCCGGTCGAATGGGGTCCGGGGCGGCATGGCCCCGGCAATAATGTATTCGCCTATTTCTGCGGGCCGGACGAAGTGCCGCTGGAATATGCCGCCGAGATATTGCAGATCGACGACACCTATCAGCCGCGGTCGTCCGCGCATTGGAAATATACGCCGGGCCGCTCCGACCAATGGGGCATCACGCAGCCGCGCTCGCCGCGCTATTATCGCGTGCAGCGTCTGTTCGGCTTCACCGCGGACGGCGATTGCATCGCCTGACCGGTGTTACCTGAAGGAGAATATCCGTGCGCCGCTTCCTTGTGCTCTTGATCGCGACGGTCGTTGGCTCTGCCGCGGTGCCATTGACCGCCACAGCGCAAAATTGGCCGACGCGGCCGATCCGCGCACTCACCACGACGAGCCCGGGCGGCATCAGCGACGTTTTCATGCGCGCGCTCGGCGAAAAGCTTGGCGAACGGCTCGGCCACCCGATTGTGGTCGAGAACCGTCCCGGCGGCATGCAGAATGTCGGCGCCAGGGCCTGTCAGGATTCGACGCCGGACGGCTACACCATCTGCATCATCAATACCGACCCGATGATCTACAATCAGTTTTTGATCAAGGATATGCCGTTCGATCCGGTGCACGGATTGGCGCCGATCACCAAGCTGTTCGATCTCATCCATGTCATGGTGGTCAATGCCGATCTGAAAGTGAAAACCGTCGACGAACTGATCGCCTTGTCGAAGGAAAGGTCCGGCACGCTGTCCTATATAACGCCCGGCGTGCCGATGGTGCTCTACATGGAGACGCTGAAGAAGGAGCGCGGGGCGGATTGGGTGCGCGTGCCGTTCAAGGGCGGCGGCGAGGCGGTCAACGCGATCCTCAGCGGCTCAACGCCGATCGGCTTGATCGGCGAAGGCAATGTCATCGGCCAGATCAGGGCCGGCACCATGACGCCGCTGGTGATGCTCAACAACATCCACTCGCCGAACTTCCCGCAAGTGCCGACGCTTAAGGAGACCGGTTATAACGGGCCGCCGTCGCGCGGCTGGTACGGCCTGTTCGCGCCCGCCGGCACGCCGCGGCTGATTGTCGACCGCCTGGCCAAGGAGGTCGCGGCGATCGTCACCGAGCCGGACTTTGCGCAGCGGCAGCTCAAGGATAGGAGCCTGGTCGGCGTCACCAATACGCCCGAGGCCTTCGCCCAAGAGATCGTCGAGGACCGCAAAGTGGCCGAGCAGGTGGTCAAAGCCGCCGGCATGGCGCCGGAGGAGTGAGCGCGCGCCCAACCAGGGCACTTCTGTCGAGTTTGCCGCTGTGGATAACCGGGACAAGGTGTGGCCTTGGTGCCGGCCTTAGCCGCCGGCCTATCTTCGCCCCGCCGCCGCGTTAACATCGCGCGAATCACCATGCGATTCACGCCGCAATTTCTCGACGAGCTGCGGGCGCGGCTTCCGGTTTCGGAAGTCGTCGGCCGGCGCGTGAAATTGCGCAAAGCCGGCCGCGAATGGAAGGGATTGTCGCCGTTCAACAAGGAGAAGACGCCGTCGTTCTTCGTCAATGACCAGAAGGCGATGTGGTTTGACTTCTCGTCCGGCAAGAACGGCAACATTTTCGATTTTCTGATGCTGACCGAGGGTGTGAGCTTTCCCGAAGCGGTCGAGCGGCTGGCGCAGCAGGCCGGCGTCCCGCTGCCGGTGATGACGCGAGAGGCGCAGGCGCAGGAGGAGCGCCGCAAGACCCTGCACGAGGTCCTCGAACTGGCAGCCGTGTTCTTCCAATCGACGCTTGCGTCAAGAAATGGCGCGCGCGGCCGCGGTTATCTGCTCGATCGCGGCATCCCCGCGCCGACCCAACTAAAATTCCGGCTCGGCTATGCGCCGGCCGAGCAATATGCCCTCAAGGAGCATCTCGGCGCCGCCAAGGTCCCGGTCGAGGACATGATCGAAGCCGGGCTCGTGGTCAGCGGCGAAGACATCGCGGTGCCCTACGATCGCTTCCGCGATCGCGTGATGTTTCCGATCAGCGATTGGCGGGGACGCGTGATCGCCTTCGGCGGCCGCGCGCTCGATAAGGAGGTATCCGCCAAATACCTGAACTCGCCGGAGACGCCGCTCTTCCACAAAGGCGCGACGCTTTACAATATCGCCGGCGCCCGCAAGGCGGCGCATGACGGCGCGTCGATCGTCGCGGTGGAAGGCTATACC
>WNGL01004642.1_pt1 | contig 16421 bp, 17 predicted proteins | sample 5400591 | NCBI WGS metagenome assembly WNGL01 (sample SAMN13153377, study PRJNA577476) | soil metagenome | isolation source: 80 cm soil or saprolite under Garry oak tree replicate 1 | place: USA:California | collected 2016-06-15
ACCCGGCCACCGCGAACCATGTCACCAACATGCTACCTGACATGTCACGTGCTCACTTCGGTCACACCAGGCCGCTCGCAGCGCCGGTAGCCCAGCGTCACCTCAAAACAGAAGTTGCCACTTGCGTTGGAGGAGTCAGCACGCCGCAGTGCGGCGGCAACAGCGGGGACACAGGCCAGGTGGCACCATCCGGGCGGGCGGATCAGGCGTGCGATGGGCTGGCCGACGAGGACGGGCGCGCGGCAGATGGTGCATATGCTGCTGCGGCGTGCCTTCATCACGCGGGTGGCCAGCGCCAGCCGGTCGGCCGTCATGGCGCCTCGTCCTCGCCGTGATCGGTGAACCCGGCCGCGGCGAGCGCCGGGTCGAGCGGCTCGCCGCAGATGGTGCAGCTCTCTACCCCCTGCGCGGTGCTAGCACACCCGCACATCCCGTCCTGACCTGCGACGCCATGGCACGATGCTGTGCACGGGAGTGTGCACTGTGCGCCGCACACCCGCTCGGGCAGCATGACCAGCTCGTCCGGCATGGGCGCGTCCAGGGCATACCGGCCCGGCCGGCCGCGCTTGTCCTCCAGGTTGACCAGGTATCCGCGGTCGCGGGCGCCGGCTAGCCGCCGCTGTGCCCTGGACCGCTCGAGGTGCAGGTATCCGGCGACGCGCTGGACCTTGACGCCCTCGGCGCCCTGGATCATGGCGCCATCGCCGGCGTCTACGGTGTTCAGCTTCTCGACGGCCTCGACGGTCTCGCGCATGGACGGCGTGACGGTGGCGCCCACGGCGTCCGAGATCAGGCCGGCCACCAGGTCGCGCACCGCGAGGTAATCCGCCTCGGTGGCGATGATGCGGCCGGCCGGGTCGGTCTTGCGGGTCTGCTGGTGCAGGATGGCATGCGCCTGGATCAGGCGCAGCAGGGACCGGAAGTCGCGGCGCAGCCGCACCGCGACGGCGGGGATGTTCTCGGCGAGGTACCCGGCGTAGGGGACGGTGACGTCATGGCCGGCGCCGGACTTCAGCCAGCCGAACAGCGCGTGCCACTCGTCCAGGTCCCCCGCCGGGGAGCTGGCGGCGGCGATGGAGCGCAGCACCGCGCGTGTCTGTTCCTCGCTGTCGTTGGTCGGCAGCGACAGCATCCTGGTCTCGTTCTCGCCGTGCAGGCTGATGGCCGTCGTGGTAACGATCAGGTTCGTCGGGCCTTCCTTGATGATCCACCTGGTGACCAGGTTCCCGTCCTCGCCGCGGACCGCGACGGGGTAGCGGATCTGGCCTTCGGACAGCAGCGACCGGACGATGTAGGCGGTCTGGTTGGAATCGGTCTTCTCCCGTTCCTCCCGCAGCGCGACCGCCTCGTACAGCACCAGGGTCCGGTGCGCGAAGTCGTCCTTCATGTACACCAGGGCACGCTCGGACATGGCGGTCATCACGATCACCGCGTCGTCCGGGACGAACCGCAGCACCGACTCCAGCGTGTAGGACTTCCCCGAGCTCGACAGGCCCTTGAGTGCCAGGCTCACCGGGTCATCGAGGATCTGCGTCAGCAGCGACAGGTAGATGAGCTTCGCGTTGCGGTCCTCGCCGACCAGCCCGCAGCACACCCCCAGCGCGCGCACCAGCCGGGCGGGAATGTCCTGGTCAGCAGCGAGCGCCGGGGGGGTGTGCGGGTGTGCGCCTGCCGCGGAGGGGGTAGAGAGGGCATCGTCTGGAGCGGCCAGCGGGATGAAGTCGCCGGGCCCGTGGCCGGCGGCCAGGTGGTCGGCGGCGTCCTTGCCCTCGGCCGCGGTCACGATGGCGACCGAGGCGGCCGTGCCGTCCAGCTTCGCGGCGACGTCGCGGGCGTGCGCGATGCCCGGCGGGTCGCTGTCGGCGATGACCACGACGCTCGCCCCGGCCAGGGTCTTGCTGTAGGCGGCCTGCCACTTCCCGGCGCCCATCGGGCCGGTCGTCGCCGTCACCCCGGCCGCTTCGAGCGCGTGGACGTCCTTCTCGCCCTCGGCGACGAACACGGTCTCGCCGGCGTCGACCGCGGCCAGCACCCGGGGCAGCCGGTACAGGACCCGCTTGACGCCCTTGACCGACCACGCCCGCCCGTGCGGCCTGGACGGGTCCGGGCGCCACTGCGTGAACTGCTTGCCGGCGGTGCGGCACACCCCGAACAGCACCTTGCCGGCCGCGTCGGTGTAGAGGTAGGTCGCGACCGCGGGGCCGGCCGGCGTCCAGTCATCCCCGGTGATCTCGCGCGGCTCGTCGAGCAGGTCAGCGGCGGACATGCTGAGCGCTTCGAGCACCGCATCGAACTCGCACCCGCGCTGACAGTGAAGCAGCGCCTTGCCGTCGCCCTCGCCGATGGACAGGCTCGGCGCGCGGTCCTCGTGCGCGGGGCACTGGGCGCTGGTCCCGCGGACGGTGCAGCCGTGCTCTTCGAGGGCCTGGCGCAGCCTGGCCAGCCCGTCGCCGCGGCTCACGGCTCACGGCCGCTGACGGCGCCGCGCGCTACCATGCAAGCATCGGCCGCCGTGCCCGGTGCGTCGTTCTCAGATGGCCAGGGGAGTCGCTGCCCCTGGCCATCGGCTTCCCGGCTCACGCCACCCGGCCCCGTACCGCCATCCGCGACTTCTCCCACCGCTCGACGTCGGCCAGCCGGTACCGGCAGTAGATGCCGATCTTCATGAACGGCGGGCCGACCCTCCGCATGTTCCAGTCGTAGATCGTCCTGGGGGACACGCCGAGCCGTTCGGCGAGATCCTCCACGGTCAGGTGCCTGCGGTCAGCGTCACTGCCACGCATCATCGCTCCTAGCGGTAGCCGTCTCCGCGCTCGGCGGTAGCTGCTGGCCCGAACCGTACCGGCCGCATCCGAGGATTGTCAACGCGAACCGTGATAGCGTTAACCGCCATGACGGATAACCATGAGCCGCGGTCGGCGGTGTTCGCCCGCAGGGTCCGGCAGCTGCGCGCCGAGCACGGCTGGTCCCAGGCCGAGCTAGGGCGCCGCGTCGGCCTCGGCCAGTCCCGGACCGCCACGATCGAGGCCACCGGCAGCGTGAACCTCGACCAGGCCGACGCGTTCGCGTCCGCGTTCGGCGTGCCGGTCGAGGTGCTGCTGTACGCGGAACCGCCGGCCACCAAGGCCGTCCAGGTGCAGCAGCTGCTGCGGATCCTCAAAGTCGTGGACCGGGCGCGAGATGAGGTCGGCGAGCTGGTCGGCGAGATCGGCGACGCGATCCCGGGCGGCCTGGGGCCGCCGGGCATGACCACGATCGTGACATCGGACCGCATAGAGACCTTCCCGCCCCTACCCGAGAGCGAGTGACCCGTGAGCATCAAGAAGCTGGCCGACGGCCGGTACGAATGGCGTCACCGGGTCGGCGGCAAGCACCTGAAGAAGACGTTCGCCCGGCGGGCCGACGCGGTCGCGCACGACTCGAAGGTGCGCGCCGACCTCGCCCGCGGCGCCCACGTGGACATGACCAGCAAGACCACCGTCGCGGAGTACTTCCGGTGCTGGTATGAGGCACGGGTGATCAGGCCCGGCACCGTCAAGAACCGCGAGACCATGCTGCGCCAGCACCTGGAGCCGCTGCCCCTCGGTTCCCGGCCGCTGGTCAAGGTCAGGCCGAGCGAGATACAGGCGTGGCTGACAGGCCGCGCCCGGGTCCTGGGGCCCAGGACCCTGCGGGTGTACGTGACGGCGCTGCGGTCGATGTTCGCCGCCGCGGTGCTGGACGGGCTGCTCGCCCGCAATCCGGTGCAGCCGGCGGCGCGGCTGTCGCTGCCGAAGACCGACGAGCCGAAGGTGGTGCCGCTCATCATCGCCGAGGTGCAGGCGTGGGCGGACGCCGCCGCGCCGCATGTCCGGGCGATGATCCTGGCCCAGGCCGGGCTCGGGCTGCGGCAAAGCGAGCTGATCGCCCTGCGCGTCGCCGACGTGGATTTCCTGCGCCGCGAGGTCAGCGTCGCCGCGCAGCTCGACGTCCAGGGGCGCCGCGCGCCGCTGAAGACCGGCAACTCCCGCCGGACGGTGCCGCTGCCGTCGGTCACCGCCGGAGTGCTCGCCGGGCACATCCGGATGTTCCCGCCCGGGCCCGGCGGGCTGATCTTCACCACGGTAGGCACCGAGTTCCGCCCTGACGGCCGCCGGAACAACGCCCAGCCCCGGCGCGCTAACCGGACCTGGCCGCAGAACGGCGCGGCAAAGGCGTACCGCGAGGCCGCCGCAGGGGCCGGGCTGCCGGACGGGACGACCAGCCGCGCCCTGCGCCACCACTACGCGAGCGTCCTGCTCGACGCGGGCGAGTCGGTGCACGCGGTCGCCGAGCGGATCGGCGACACCCCGCAGATGGTGCTGAGCGTCTACGGGCACTTGATGCCAGACAAGGAAGACACCACCCGCCGGGCCGTCGACGCCGCGTGGAAGGCGGCCGGGGACCAGGCCGCCGAGGGCACACTTTAGGCACACGAATGGCCTAAAACCCCGGAAACGGCCGGTACTGGCCGGAAACGTTCCCGCAGGTCAGGGTACGTTCGGGCAGGTCAGCGGGTCATGCGGACGGCTTCCACCAGAAGTTGGCGCTGTTCCCGTTCATCACGAGCGCCGGGTACTGGGTGGAGACCACCGCCAGCGCGACGAAGATGGCGATCGACAGCGGCGCGACGATGAACAGCACCGGGATCCCGAGGAACTTCACGTTCGCCGGCGAGGACCGGTAGAGGTCGGGTCGGCGCAGCGGCAGGGCGATCGCCGCGGCCGCGACGATCACGACGCCCAGGCAGCCGGCCAGGACGATCAGGCCGAGCACGAGCTGGAAGACGTTGGAGTAGACGCTCCAGATCGTGAGCGCGGCGATGATCACGTTCACGACCAGGATCGCGATGACAGGAGAGTGCGTACGATCGTTCACGTCCGCGAGCTTCTCCGGCATGAGCCGGTCGAATGACCACGCGAAGAACGACCGGATCGGCATGAACGTGTTGGCGATCATGGATGGCAGCGACCAGAACAGGAAGCAGCCCAGGATGATCACGGTGATGACCGGGACGTTGACGGACAGCGCGGCCAGGAACGGGTAGAACGGCCCGGACGGGATCCCGTACGCCTTGTTCGGCGACACGTTCACCGCGTACATGAAGTTGTATCCGGCCACGTGGAAGAGCAGCAGCGCGCCGATGACGAGCAGCACGACGTCGAAGGCCAGCGCGCCGAACATGACCGACAGCTGGCGGCGGCGGTTGGAGGCGCTCTTCAGCTCGCCCGACATGTAGACCGACCAGAAGTTCCACATCATGAAGCCCTGGATGGAGAACAGGGTGGGCAGCGTCGCGCTCATGTTGCCGAGGTGCGGAGCGGCATTCGCAGCGCCCCCGGCCGCGATCACGTTCTGGACCGTCCCGCCGCCGAAGCTCTTGTTCAGGGCGTTGAAGTTGGAGTCGAATCCACCCCGGCTGGACACGGCGAGGACGATGAACGCGACCAGGATCCCGAACATGGCGATCAGGAACGCGCCGTTCTGCCAGCGGAACGTCGACTTCGTGCCGCGGATGAGGATGTAGGTCTGCAGCACGACCATGGCCAGGGCCCCGATGACAATCCACGTATGGTTGGTCTCGAACGAGCTGCCCCAGCTGATCAGCGTGTGATTGTGGGCCAGGCTCCCGCCCGCGACCAGGGCCGGACCCAGCGCGAAGATCGAGAAGAACTTGGCGAAGTAGGCGGCGCCGAGCAGGCCGCCCATGATCATGCACAGGTTGGAGATCAGCGCGAGCGGCGGGCTCAGAACCCGGCTCACCCACACGTAGTCGCCGCCGACCCGCGGCATGCTGGCGCCCAGCAGGGCGAACATGATCAGCACCGGGATGTTGATGATCGCCGTGAGGATCAGGACTCCGACCGGGTCGGCGCCGGGGAAGGCGACGAGGGTGAAGAAGATCGACCAGGCCAGGGTCGAGCCGATCGGCGCGGAGATGACCGCGTTGAAAATGGTCGCGTCGACCGCCGACGCGGAACGCACAAGGCCGGTGCTGTTGCGAACGAACAGCCGGCTCCCTGATCGATCCGTTGTCGCCATGAGCTCCTCCTGATCGCCCAGGCCTCCGCAGGTCCCCCCGTTGACCGTCCTCGTGAGGCTGGCTAAAGTCGAACATAATCGGCAACAACTGTCAATCGTCATGACATGAACGATCACCCGCAAAGTCAGAAACGAACACCTATAGGGGAGAAGGGTGGGAGCTGGTGCTGGCGGTCGAGCGGCGCATCAAGGTGCTGGAGAGGATCGCGGCCGACCAGGCGGTCGAGGTGAGCAGCCTGGCTCGTGAGTTCGGCGTCTCCGAGATGACGATCCGCCGGGATCTGCGCCGCCTGGACCGGGACGGATTCGTCCGCCGGACCTATGGTGGCGCCACCACGCGGGTGGTCCGCTCTGCCGGGGCCTTCGAGGTCACGCAGAGCGCGCGCATGCTGCACCACGCCCAGGAGAAGCGCCGGATCGCGATGCGCGCCGCCGATCTGACCGTTGATGCGCGCGTGATGTTCATTGGTGTTGGTTCCACCGTGGAGCAGTTCGCCCGGCTGGCCGCGCCCAGGGACGGCCTGTTGGTGATTACGCAGTCGCTGGTCGTCGCGAGCCTGCTGGGCACCAGGCGGGTCAGCGTGATCATGGCCGGCGGGATGGTCCGTCAGGATGAGCTTAGCTGTGTCGGCCCGGCGGCGGTGGAGTGCGTGCAGCGCTACAACACCGACATCGCGGTCATCGGCGCGGCCGGGGTGTCGGCGCGCCGGGGCATCACCGATCTCGATGACCAGGAGGCCGGCGTCATCCGCGCCGCGCTCGAGAAGACAGAGCGGATCATCGTCTTGGCCGACGGCTCCAAGTTCGGGGACGTCGCGCTGAGCACGGTGGTGCCGATCAACCGCGTCTCGGCGATCGTCACCGACCAGGGCGCCGACCCGGTCGAGGTCGAGCGCATCGCCCGCGAGGGTGTCGAGGTGATCCTGGTGGAGCCCGGCGCGCCCGTTCCGGCGGACAAGGACGGCGCGGACAAAGACGGCGCGGACAAAGACAACGACGCGCCGCTCGCGGCGGCGACATGACCTTGCTGCTCCGTGACCTGTTCGGGGTCGGCAAGCCGGTCATCGCGATGCTGCACCTGCCGGCGCTGCCGGGACGGCCGCGGCACGGCCGGCGGGCGGGCATGCGGCCGGTCATCGAGGCGGTGGCCAGGGATCTCGCGGCGCTCCAGGACGCCGGCGTGGACGGGCTGCTGTTCTGCAACGAGGCGGACCTGCCCTACCAGATCGGCGTCGGGCCGGCGGCGGTGGCGGCTATGGCGGCGGTCATCGGCGCGGTCAGGCGGGAGATATCCAGGCCCTTCGGCGTGAACCTGGTGTGGGATCCCGTCGCGAGCCTCGCGGTGGCCCGGGCCACCGGCGCGAGCTTCGTCCGCGAGGTTTTCACCGGGGTCTACGAGAGCGACCTCGGGGTCATGCGGCCGGACTTCGGCGCGATCGGCGCGTACCGGTCCGGCATCGGCGCGGAATCGGTCGCGCTGTTCGCCAACATCACGCCCGAGTTCGCCAGCTCAGCCGGGCGCCGGACCGTCGCGCAGCGCGCGAGAAGCGCGGCCTACCTGGGCGTCGATGCCCTTCTGATCAGCGGGGCCATCACCGGCGAGCCCACCGACCTGACCCGGCTCCGCGAGGCGAAGGCGGCGGTGCCAGGCACCGCGGTCCTGGCGAACACCGGGGTGACCGCGGACAGCGTGCGAGACGTCCTGGCCGTCGCGGACGGGGCGATCGTGGGTTCTGCCCTGAAGACGGGCGGCGTCACCTGGAATCCGGTGGATCCGGCCCGCGCGGCGCAGTTCATGACGGCGGCCCGGCGGGCCAGGGAAGGTGCGGTGAGTGTGTAGTGGCCAAGGGCACCCTGCTTTACTTCGTCAGCGACCTGCACGGATCCAGCCGGTGCTTCCGGAAGTTCGTCAACGCCACGCAGGTCTACAAGCCCACCGTGCTCGTCCTGGGCGGCGATGTGGCGGGCAAGGCCATCCAGTCGATCGTCCGCGGGCCGAACGGACTGTGGCGCTGCACCTTCGTGGGGCACCGCTACGAGCTGAGCGAGGGCACTGAGCTTGCCGAGCTGGAACGGCTCATCGCCGACCACGGCTACTACCCGTACCGTGCCGAGCCGGGCGAACTGGAGGCCATGGAGGCCGAGGGCACGCTCGACGATCTGTTCCTGCGGCTCATGCGCGAGCGGCTCGCGGAGTGGCTGGACCTCGCCGACACCAGGCTGCGGCCGAAAGGCGTCCCGCTCTACATGATGCTCGGCAACGACGACCCACCGGAGCTCGCCGGCCTGCTGGACCAGGCGCCCTGGGGCGTCCACGCCGAGGGCAAGGTGGTTCGGCTGGACGACGAGCACGAGATGATCAGCTGGGGCTACGCCAACACGACGCCCTGGCATACCTACCGCGAGCAGAACGAGCAGCAGCTGGCCGCCGCCTACGCCGGGCTGGCGGACAAACTCGAACACCCCGAGCGTGCGGTGTTCAACCTGCACCCTCCGCCGTACCAGACGCAGCTGGACGACGCGCCCGCCCTCGACGACAACCTCAGGGTCCGCGCGACCCTCGGCCAGGTCCAGTACAAGGCGGTCGGCAGCACCGCGGTGCGTGACATCGAGGCCGAGCGCCAGCCGCTGGTCGGGCTGCATGGCCACATACACGAGTCATCCGGCGTCCGTCGCCTGGGCAAGCGCAAGAGCCTGATCCTCAACCCCGGCAGCGACTATTCGACCGGCGCGCTCAACGGGGCACTGGTCAGCCTGCACAAGGACCGGGCCGACGCTCAGCTGGTCCGCGGCTAGCAGGCGGCAGGAGTGAACGCCCGGTCCCGTCCCGCGAGCGCCCGCGAACCGCGCGGCGCGGACGTGCTGATCGCCGTCGACGTGGGAACGTCGGGTGCCCGCGCTTCCGCGTTCGACGTGTCGGGCGCGCCGCTGCCCGAGGTCCGGCGTTCCTATCCGACGTTCCTGCCGGCCGAGGGCTGGGCGGAACAGGACGCCCGGCGGTGGCAATCCGCCGCGATGTCCGCGCTCGGGGCGCTGGTGCGGGCCCTCGGGCCGCGGTGCCAGGTCCGCGCGGTCGCTGTCACCGGCCAGTGCCCGAGCGTGGTTCCGCTGGACCGGCGCGACAAGCCGCTGCGCGCGGGCCTCATCTACCGCGACAACCGGGCGACGGCGGAAGCAGACTGGATGCGGGAGAAGTTCGGCGACCGGGAACTGCACGATCTGACCGGCCACGTGCCGTCCGCCTTCCACGTCGCGGCGAAGATTCTCTGGCTGCGCGCGCACGAGCCCGGCGTGTTCGCCGCGACCCGGCGTTTCGTCCAGCCGACCGACTACGTCGCGCTCGGGCTGACCGGAAACGCGACGACCGACTGGTCGATGGCGGCCGCGACCGCCCTGCTGGATCTGCGCGCCCGCCGCTGGGCGCCGGATCTGCTGGCCGGGCTCGGCCTGGACGAGGCCACGTTCCCCGCCGTCGTTCCCTCCTGGAGCGTCGCGGGGGAGATCCGCCCGCGGCTCGCGCGCAGGCTCGGCCTTCCGGACGGCGTCCCGGTGGTGGCGGGCGCGGGGGACAGCATCGCCTGCGCGCTCGGCGCCGGGGTGACCGCGTCCGGTCCCGTCAGCGAGATGGCAGGCAGTTCGAGCTGCTTCAACTCGGTGATCGCCGAGCCGCTGCCGGACCAGGACGTCACCCACTACCCGAGCATCGTGGGCCGCCACGGCTACGTCACCGAGGTGGGGATCAATACCACGGGTGAGGCGCTCGACTGGCTCGTCCAGCTGTTCTACGCCGGCTCGGCGCGGGCGCCGCGCCAGGACGACTACGCCCGCATCGAGCAGGCCGCCACGGCATCGCCGCCGGGCGCGGGCGGCCTGGTGTTCGCGCCCGTGCTCGGCGACGGCGAGCGGGACGACCCGGCGCTGCGCGGCGCGGTAACCGGGCTGTCCCTGCGGCACGATCGCGGCGCCGTGGCGCGCGCCACGATGGAAGGCATCGCCTTCGGCGTCCGGGCGCGGCTGGAAACCCTCGGCCGGACATCGGCTCCGGCCACGGAACTCCGGGTGTCCGGCGGGGGAGCGGGCATGGCGGTCTGGAACCAGGTCAAGGCGGACATCACCGGGATCCCGGTCGTGCGGGTGGCGGGTGACGCCACCGCGGCGGGCGCCGCGATGCTCGCGGGCCTGGGCGCCGGTGTCTACCGCGATCCGGCCGAAGCGGTCGCGGCCAGCTACCGGCCAGCCGGCCGGGCCGAGCCGGACCCGGCCAACGACGCGCTGTACGACAGCCTGTACGAGCGCTACCTGACACTCATCGGATCGCCCGTCGTCCGGCCTGTCGTCCAGCCTGCGGCCGAGGGTCGCTGAGATGCGCGCGCGCCTTGGCGTCAACAACTGCTTCGCCGTCAAGCGCTGGCCGCGGCCGGACGACTGGGCTCAGATCGTGCGCGGCGAGCTCGGGCTCGACATCGTCGAACTCTCCCTCGACCTCGTCGAGGACATCGACAGCCCGGGCGGGCGAGAGCGCGCGGCCGGCCAGATCAGGTCGGCGCTCGGCCGGCACGGGCTACGCGCCGAGACAGTGTTCACCGGCCTGGCCGCCTACTCGCTCAACCTGCTGATGCACCCCGAGGACACGCGGCGGCGCGCGGCCGTCGACTGGTACGAGGGAGTCGTCGACCTGGCGGCGCGGGTGGGCGCGCGGGGCGCCGGCGGTCACGTCGGCGCGATGAGCGTGCCCGATTGGTCGGACCCGGCGCGCCGGGCCGAGCGCTGGTCGGGACTGCGGCAGTCGCTCGCCGAGATCGCGGCCGCGGCGCGTGCCGCGAGACTCGGGCATCTGCTGGTGGAGAACCTCGCCAGTCACCGTGAGCCGTCGACCATCGCCGGCGTGGAGACCTTGCTCAGCGACGGCGACGCCGCGCACGCTCCGGTCAGGCTGTGCCTGGATGTCGGACACCAGTGCGCTCCCGGCACGACCGGGACCGACCGGGACCCCTACGCGTGGCTCGCGCACTTCGGCGCGCGGCTCGGCGAGGTCCAGCTCCAGCAGTCCGACGGCCTCGCCGACCGGCACTGGCCGTTCACCCCCGAACGGAACGAGGCGGGCCGTATCGATCCGGGCCGCGTCCTGGACACCCTGGCCGGCGCGGGCGCGGAGGATGTCCTGCTGGTGCTGGAGGTAATCCCGGCGTTCGAGCAAGACGACGAGCAGATGCTGGCCGAGCTGCGGACGTCGGCCGAGCTATGGAAGGCCGCACTGACAGAGCGAGGGATGCGATGACCAGCGGCTTTGTACACGGAAACGGGGTCGATATCCACTACAGGATCGCCGGGTACGGCCAGCAGACCCTGGTCCTGATCAACGGCGTCGGCGACGACCTGGATGGCTGGGCCAACCAGGTGGACGACTTCGTCCGCGCGGGCCTGCGCGTGATCAGCTTCGACAACCGCGGGTCCGGCCAGTCGAGCCAGCCGCCTGGCCCCTACACCAGCGGCGAGATGGCCGCGGACCTGAAAGCACTCGTCACCGGGCTCGGGCTGGCGCGATTCCACCTGGCGGGGGTGTCGATGGGCGGCGTCATCGCCCAGGAATACGCGGTGGCGCACGGTGCTGACCTGCTCTCGGTCGTGCTCGCGAACACCTTCGCCGTGGCCGATCCGTTCACCCGCGCCGCGTTCGAGACCTGGGCGACGGTCGCGGAGGCGGCGGGAATGGCGGTCATGACGCGACAGCAGGCACCGTGGATCTACAGCCCCGGGTTCTACGAGCAGCACCCCGTCCGGGTGACCGAGCTGATCGCGGCGGCGGAGGCGACCACGCAGCCGGCTGCGGCGTTCGCGGCGCAGATGGCGGCGCTCAACGACCACGACTGCGCGGGACGCATCGGCGCGGTGACAGTGCCGGCGCTCGTGCTGGCCGCCAGCGACGACATCATCATCCGGCCGGAGTTGTCGCGGCGGCTGTTCGACGCGCTCGGCGACGGCATCGGCACCTGGGCTGTCGTTCCCGGCGGCCACGCCGCCTTCTGGGAGAACCCGGGGCCGTGGAATCAGGCCGTGATCGATTTCGTCCTTGCCCACGGAGCGACTTGACCGGCAGGACCGCGTCCTGGGCGGCAGGACCGCGTCCTGGGCGGCAGGACCGCGTCCTGGGCGGCAGGACCGCGTCCTGGGCGGCAGAACCGCGTCCTGGGCGGCAGAACCCCGGCAGAACAGAGAAAGGTCAATCCTGGCTATGTTGCTCGAGGAGAGATTCGGCACCGTCAAGCCGGTGATCGCAATGGTGCATTTCCCCGGCTTGCCGGGACGGCCGCGCCATGACCGCCACGGCGGGCGAGCCCGCCTGCTCGACGCGGTCGGGCGGGACCTGGAGGTGCTGCAGGACGCCGGCGTCGACGCGGTGCTGTTCTGCAACGAAGCCGACATTCCCTATCAGCTGACGGTGGGCCCGGAGATCCCGGCCGCGATGGCCGCGGTAATCGGCGAACTGCACCCGTCGATCCGGGTCCCGTTCGGGGTCAACATCCTCTGGGACGCGCGGGCCAGCCTCGCGCTCGCCCGGGCCACCGGCGCGACCTTCATCCGGGAAGTCCTCACCGGCGTATACGAGAGCGACATCGGCGTGATCGCGCCCTCGCTCGGCGACCTGGCGAGCTACCGCGAGGCGATCGGAGCGTCGGATGTCGCCTTCTTCGGCAACATCACGCCGGAGTTCAGCTCGACGCTCGGAACCCGCACCGTCGCCGAGCGCGCCCGCAGCGCCAGTTTCCTCGGCCTCGAGGCGATCCTCATCAGCGGCCCAGAAGCGGGTGTCCCGTTCGCCATGAGCGACCTGCGCGCGGCGAAGGAGGCCGTGCCGCAGACCCCGGTGCTGGCCAATACCGGCGTGACGGCGGAGCGCCTAGCCGAGACCCTCGCCGTCGCCGACGGCGTGATCGTGGGTACCAGCCTGAAGGTTGACGGCATCACCTGGAATCCCGTCGACTCCGCCCGGGCCCGCCGGTTCGTGGACACCGCCCGCCAGGTCCGCGCCGCGCCCGCCGTCCTGCATTGACCCGGCCGCCCGTTGAGGCGGTCATCCTGGACATGGATGGCCTGCTCATCGACACCGAGCCCGCCTGGCGCGCCGCCACGTCCGCCGTCTTCGCCAGGCTCGGAGTCTGTCTCAGCGAGAGCGACCTGCTCGACTCGACCGGGCGGCCGATCGAGGAGCTGATCCCTGCCTGGCGGCTACGGGAGCCGCCGGCAGGCTCCCGTAGCCGCGAGGTGAGTGGCGCCGAGCTGACCGACGCCGAGGTGGCTGACCTGATCACTGATCGGGTCATCTCGCATGTGATGGCCGACGGCGAGCCGATGCCCGGCGTGACCGCGGCGATCGCGCTGTTCGAGCGGTACGGGCTTCCGCTCGCGATCGCGTCGTCCTCGCCGCCGCGGCTGATGGATGCCGTCTGCGACCGGCTCGGCCTGGCCGGCATCGACGGTGTTCATGCTGGCGTCCACGGTGATGGCGAAAGGTCCGAGCCGACGCGGGAAGGACCCCTTGCGCACCTCGCTGGCCTGTGCGCCGAGTTGGGCGGCGAGAGCGAGCGCCCGCTGGTCTGTGTCGAGGTAATGGACGATCGGCGCCCCGAGCGCCAGGGCCAGCTGGATGGCGTAGAGCGGGACCGAGCCGCCGGCGCCCCCGACGATCAGGACCTCCGATCCCGGCGCCTCCGCCAGCGGAGGGCCGACCGTCCGCCAGGCGTCGGCGACGTTGTCGCTGAGGCTGGCCACCGCCGCGGGGTCGATGGCGGGGGAAAGCCGGACGAGCATGGCGTCGGCGTAGGGGACGCGCACCTTGTCGGCCAGGAAGCCGCCCCAGGGGCCGCCGAAGGGCTCATACCCGTACATCGACCCGAGCGCGACCGACTCGCAGTTGCCGGTCCGGCCGGCCTGGCAGGCCCGGCAGGTTCCGCAGGAGATCTGGAACGGGACGACGACCAGGTCGCCCGGCGTCACCGACGAGACGGCCTCGCCGACCTCGGCTACCCGGGCCACGCCCTCGTGGCCAAGGGGAACTGGCCGGGAAAGGCCCTGAACGTCCCGCGCAGGATCGCGACGTCCAGGTCGCAGGTGGCCACAGCGACCGGCTCGACGACCGCCTCCCGGGCGCCGCCGACCGCCGGTTCGGGGGCATCTTGCCATTCGACCTGGCCCGGGCCGGGGAACACGAGGTGGCGCATGAGGTCCGTAACCTCCTTGGCTCGGTGTGGAACGCCGTTTTCTGAGCTCGGTCAGGTGAGCTCGATCAGGTGAGCTTCGGCCGGTGAGCTGACGGCATTGCTCAGCATTGACTGATAGACGTCATCGACGGCGCCGAGGCCGGGGTGGCGGATCACGGTCAGCCAGGATGCGGCGAAACCGGCGAAGCTGCCGAGCGCCGCCTGGAAGCGCTGTTCGAGAACCGGCCAGCCCCACTCCTGCGCCAGCGCCCTGATCAGGTCGGGAACGAAGAACATCACGCCCGGCTGACCGGCCGCCGCCAGGCCGCCCGCGTCCACACCGTCGGCTGCCGGCTGGGACAGGCCCGCGACGACGATCTCGGCGAGTCCTCCCGCCGGGTCGGTGTCGATGCGCTCGCGCAAGGCGGCGTTACCGGCGATGTCGACGAGAACCGCCCCGGCGGCAGGCAGACACTCGGCCCGCTCGTAAGGAAGGACCCGGTGGTAGAGGGAGAGCCCGTCGACGAACGGCAGGTGCGGCGCGGAGGTGAGGCCGATTACCGTCACGCCACGGCGCGCGAGCAGGTGAGCGAGCCCGATGGCCGCCTTGCTCGAGGCGCTCGTGACGATCGCGGTGCGGTCTGCGTGACCTGCTCGGGACAGGTGGTCATCCAGGGTGAACGACAGCCAGAACACCGGGCGCAGCACCACGAGCGCGTCGTCCGTTCCGGGCGTGACGGCGTCCGCCCACGCGTACACGTGGTACGCGTCCGCCAGCGCGGACCGGTGCGCCGACCCTTCGGTGAAGGTGGCACGCCCGGCCCGTTCGGGACGCAGGACCACCTCGGTCGCCATCGGACACAGCCCGAACGCGCGGCGCCCGGCCTCGATGCCGGGAACGCGGCTGGAGCGGACGCGGAGGTACCCCCACGCCGGGATACGCCCCCAGCCCGCCTCGGCCGGGAACAGGTCCCAGTAGCGCAGCGTGTCGCCCAGGACGGCATAGGTGACGTTATTCGCGGACAGCCCGAACCGCTCGACCTCGAACAGCACCTCGCCGTCGCGGGGCGGGCCGACCCCGGTTTGCGCGACCCGGGTTACGCGCAGGTCCCGGCGGTCAACCTCGAAACATCCCCGCAGGCCGGGCCGCCCCGAGCCATCGGCCCGGCCCAGGCTCCCGTCGCCCGGGAAGTGGCTGCCTGAAGTGCCCACCCTCGGCACGCTAGATTAACTTGAAGTTGATGTCAAGTTCGAGATAATCTGGGCGGATGGCCCCTCCGTCAGCGACATCGCCGCCCGGAAAAGCTCCGTCTGCGACATCGCGGCCTGGAAAAGCTCCGTCTGCGACATCTCTGTCGGCCGTGTCGGCCCGGCCCCGTCGCGCCGACGCGGCGCGCAACCGCCAAGCCCTGCTGGCCGCGGCCAGGCGAGTGTTCGAGCGGGACGGGTTCGTCACGGCCAGGATCACCGACATCGCCGATGAGGCCGGGCTTGCGCACGGGTCGTTCTATTCGCACTTCCGGAGCAAGGAAGACGCCCTGGCGGCCGTGTTCGGCGAGGTCGGGGAGGAGATGCTCCACCCCGGCCCGTCCCTGGCCGGGACCGGCCAGGCGGCGGAGGAGGAGGCCGACTCGAACCCGGTGGCGGTGATCCACGCCGCCAATGTCGCCTACCTGCAGGCGTATCGCCGCAACGCCAGGCTGATGGCCCTCATGGAGCAGGTGGCCACGGTCGACGAGCGGTTCGCGGCGCTCCGCCTGGAGCGAAGCGACGCCTTCCTGGCCCGTAACGCCCGGGCCATCCGCCGCCTGCAGCGCGCGGGGCTCGCGGACCCGGCGCTTGACCCGGACCTGGCCTCGCTCGCGCTGTCCACCATGGTCAGCCACAGCGCCTACGCCGCCTTCGCCGTGGACCGTCGACCGGTCAGCGTCGAGCGTCTGGCGGCCACGCTGACCCGCCTGTGGGCCAACGCACTGGGCCTGCCGGCCGGCCGGGAGAACGGCGACTAGATCCACCGCCAAGCCCCTGACCAAGAGAATCCAACGTTAGCCGGAGCGCGGCAGCGGACCTCAGCCATGCGCTGGCCTGCGGTTATGCGCGCGGCAGCGGCGTTGGCCTGGCGGTGGCGGGACCCGGGAGCCTGTCTGGCCCGCGGCGCGGCAG
>WNGL01004643.1_pt1 | contig 16420 bp, 9 predicted proteins | sample 5400591 | NCBI WGS metagenome assembly WNGL01 (sample SAMN13153377, study PRJNA577476) | soil metagenome | isolation source: 80 cm soil or saprolite under Garry oak tree replicate 1 | place: USA:California | collected 2016-06-15
CGGCCCGGCACGCGCTGGCACTGGCGCGGGCATCGGAAAACAATCTCGACCTGGGCGGCGCCTGGCGGGCTCTCGGCCAGGCGGCAGCCGCGTTGCGGAACCCGGCCAGTACAACCGCTGCCGAGCTACCCGCTTCGGCCGGGCCTGCGGCCGATGCACCCGCCTGCTTCGCCGAAAGTCTGCGCCTGTTCAGACGGATCAACGCCGAAGGCGAACAAGCCCGCACCTTGCAGGCTTGGGCGCAATTCGAGTTGCAGCAAGGCCGCGCCCACGAAAGCCGGAAAAAATCCGAGGAGGCCGAAAGCATCCTCCGGCGCCTGGGCGCCACTTCCGCCACGCCCGCGCCGAGTCCCGCCTCTTGAAAAGTTTAGTGGGCTGCCGCAGATTTTTTTGGAATAGAACAAGCGGGCCTTGACGGATACACGGTTTCCCATCAAGACCCGCTATCCGCTCACACGAGCAGGATATTCTCATTGGTTGCTTCATTGCTTGGTTGTTTTGACTATCGGCTTAACCGGTCAAACTTCTGTTCGCCGGAGATAGGATTGGTCACCAGGGGCGGAAGACGCCTTCCGCCCCTGTTTGTTCGACCAACTCGTTCAAACCGATGGGAGACTGTTTCTTTGAATTTATCGGCGGCGGGGGAAGAATTGGTTGTTCGTTAGGCCCGTTTTTCATCGCTGTCACTGCCATTATGGGAGCAGGCAGCCAGGCGATCAAGCCCAAGGCGCTGAAGAAACCGGGGCGGATTGCCTCAAAAAGGCTGTTACTTACCCAAGCTATGCACCCTGAAATGAGTGAAATTACGCGCACAGAGGTTTTGGCCAAGATGCGGTGTCGGTATGGGACTGCGGGGCAAGGTTTTTTTCGCGGACAGCGGTGGCGACCAGACTCTCAGTAATAGTGCGGCCGAAACCAGATTTTAACATGAGGAAACAGAGCGAACAGAGAAGAATGTCTCCATTGCTGGCATAAGCTCCTTTGGTTTCGTGGGTTATACTCCTAGGACTTCTCGTTGGAGTTTCCGGGCTGTTCGTGGAGGTCGAGGGAAGTTCCGTTGGGGCCGACGAACGGGTCCGAATGCCAACGAGTATCGTGCGGGCGCGTACGGAAGCTTCCAGGGCACTCACCGAGGGCACGCTGGTTCGGGCAGGGCGCATTTGGCGGCAGTGTCTCGTAGTTTTACACACCAGCACCCTGCTGGGTGTTTAGTTTGGCCGGAGGTGAATCGGCCATACAGGGATACGGGGAATACCGGACTTTTCATCAAACCCGTTTTGCTTTATCTTTAAGCTGTCTGGGATGCTTGGCAGAGCGGACGTCGGGGTGGCGGCGCGACAATTGCTTTGTCAGGCAGTCGCAGATATGATAATGAAGATGATTCAACCTAACTGCCGGATCCAGTTCGCGGCTGAGGACATTGATTTTATCTTATCGGTGCTCGGCGGCAGGCTCGGGACGGCGGAGTGTCTGGTCAAGTTGCTGGCGGATGAGGAATCGCGCGATTTGATTCTGGATGATGAAGCGCTTTTTCATGCGCTGCTGGAGCGGCGCGGTTGTCTGCGAGTTTCCAGCCGGTTCTACTTCTACATTCTAGTCCGGAACGTTTTTCGCCGTTCGGACCTTCAGGACCGGGCGGTGGCAGATTACGTGGCGGAGGTGCTTGCTCAATTTTCCCGCGAAGAACGGGCGCGTTGTGTGGTTCCGGGCCAGACGAACCCGCTGGATTACTTTTTTGAAATGCTCGCGGCATTGAATACCGCCGATGACCGCACCAGTTTTTTCATCCGCGTGCATATTGGCAATCATTCTTTGTTTCTGTCCGGCGTATTTCCGGACCGGATCCGGTTCCGGGCTGAGGCACGCGGGTTTCCGGATTTGAGCTATTACGAGGGGCTGGGCCGGACGCATTATCGGGTCGCGAGCGATCATCGGCTGGCGCAGCGTTATGAGGTAGCCAGAATCTTCGGGACGCTGGCGGAACGGTTCGAAACCACGCGGCGGGCTTTGAATGATATTGCGGACCGGCTCTTTTGGATAGGGGACGCCAACTACTCCCTGGAGTCGTTGCTGAATGCCAAGAAGGACAAGGGCTGAAGATGGAAGATGGGATATGGGATATGGGAAAATCTTCCGTAGCCTCTATCTTCCATCCTCCATCTTCCATCTTCGATCTGTCTGAGCGGAGTCCAGGAGGCCCAGCCTTTGGAATGCGGCCAGGGTTTTCTCCGGCGATTCCTGCAAAACTACTTGCCAGCCGCGCGCCGCGCCCGCGGCGATGTTCTCTGGCCGATCGTCAAGGTAAAGAATCTCCGCACCGCGCCGGCAGGACTGACGTTCGACGACCTCGTAAAGCCTGGCGTCGGGCTTCATCGCGCCATGCTCAAAAGAATAGATGTAATCGTCAAAGTTGGCGAAGAAAGGAAAACTTTGGCGGATGTGAGTGACGGCCAGCTCGTTGGTGTTGGAAAAAATGTAGGTGCGAACGCCCCGTTGCCGCACGGCGGCCTGAAGCTGGACCATCGGTTCAATCGGCACGAAGATATCGCTAAAGAAATGGCTGAATTCGTCCAGGCCGCCGCGAAAGCCAGTGACAACGCAGACCTCGGCGTAGAATTGTTCTTTGGTCAACCGCCCTGTTTCGTAACGAAAGAGCAGAGGCGAATGGTCAATGAACTTCTTGATCTGCTCGGCGGGCATCGTTCCGCGCGCGGCAATTTTGCGGGCGGCGATGGTATAATCGAAGTCCAGCAGCACCTTGCCTAGATCGAAGACGACAACTTTGGGAGTAATCACAGGCACCGTTACAAGAGTTCGTTACAAGAGTTACGTAGGTTACATCGTTACATCAGTTACTCCCGCCTTCGCTTCGCTATGGCGCGGCAAGCCCGTCATTCCAAGGCCCGCCGCGCCGAAGCTCCGAGCGAAGGCGGGAGCAGTTACCAAACTTATTTCAGTTCGCGCCGTCCTTCCAGCGCGCGGCTCAGGGTCAATTCGTCGGCGTACTCCAGGCCGGTGCCCGCCGGCAGGCCGTGGGCGATGCGCGTGATCTTCAGTTGGCCGCGCGCAAGGCGTTTGGCCAAATAAAAACTGGTCGCGTCACCTTCGACGTCTGTGCCCAGGGCGATGATCAGTTCAGTAATCGGCTCCTGGGCGAGGCGCTGTTCCAACTCAGCGATGCGCAGGTCTTCGGGCTCAACCCCGTTCAGTGGCGAGATTTTGCCGCCCAGAACATGATACTTGCCTTGAAAAGTTCCGGATTTCTCGATACTGAGGATGTCCACAGGCCGTTCGACGATACACAGCAGCGTAGCATCGCGGCGCGGGTCGGAGCAAAGAGCGCAGGGAGACTGTTCGGTGAGCGCCCCGCAGACTGAGCAGAGCTGGACCCGTTGGCGGGCGTTAAGGATGGCTTCAGCGAGTTGTTTGGCCGCGCCGGCCTCGGCTTGCACCAGGTGCAGAGCTATTCGTTCCGCCGAACGCGGTCCGATGCCGGGTAGTTTGTTCAACGCGCCGATGAGCGAGGCTATGGGCTCGGGAAGGACGGCCATCTATGGAGGATGGGTGATGCCTGGTGCGTGAAGGTTAACGGTTGACAGTCCGGGCATCCGACGAAGCACGAATCACGCATCACGTACCTCAACTGCGAAAATGCCAGACAACGCTCTCGCTCCACCCAGCGCGACGGCGCGCCAGCACGGCGAGCAAGAGAGGAAGCAACGACGCGCATCGCTCAACATTTTTATCGCTCGTGGTGCAGGCTGGCTTCATGGCGACTCACGTCAATCCGGGCAGGTTGAATCCTTCTGTCGCCTTGCCCATTTCGGCGGTGGAGATTTCTTTAGCTTGGCCCAGGGCCTGGTTTGCAGCCGTCAGGATCATGTCTTCGAGCAATTGAGCGTCGGCGGCGTTGACCGCTTGCGGGTTGATGTTGATAGCGGCAATGGAGCCGTCGCACCTGGCAACGACCTTGACGGCGCCGCCGCCGCTGGTGGCTTCGACGGTGCGCTGAGCAAGCTGGCTTTGGATCTGCTCCATCTGCTGCTTCATTCGCGCAGCTTGTTTCATGAGTTTGCCGAGACTGGACATGGCGTCGAGGAGGTTAGATGAGTTATTAAATCGGTGACAGTTGTGAAGTCAGGCGCGGACTTCGACGATTTGGCCTTTGAAAATCTGCAACGCTTTTTGGATCAGGGGATCATTCCTAAAATCGCTTTGGCTCAAAGGCACAGAATCCGCCAAAGCAGTTGATGGTTGCCCAGCTTCACTTGGGTTGGGCGCGGTTGCGCCGTAGCTGCCAGCGGCGGCGGAAGCGTTGATAGCGGATGGCGGGGAAACAGGCGCGGCCTGAATGGGCTTTGCGGCGGCATCAGCAGGCGCTTCGGCCTTTATGAATCGGATCTGCACGTTGGAATGGCCCAGTTCAAGCAGCTTGGTTTGCAGCAGCGAGTGGTTGCGCGCGTTGTCCACCAGGCCGAGGTGATCTTCGAATTCAGGATCAAAGCCAATGGTGAACAGGCCGTCTCTGAACCCGACCGGGTGGGCTTCGAGCAGGTAAGTTCGCGTGAAGGGACTGGCGCGGCCCGCCGCCTCTACGAGCCTGGCCCACAACTCGGCGAGACCTTCTTGAGGCGCAGGCGAAGGGCTGGGGCCATGCTCTTCCCGAATCTGGGCTGCCGCAGGGCCAGGCGCCGGCTGCGCCGGGCCGGCAACCCTGGGCAGGGCCTCGGAGGGGGAGGTTGCGCTGGCTTCGGCGCGGAGCGGTTTCGGGCTGGGGGCCGCCGCCGGCGCGGACATCGGCAGCGAAACCGCCTCACTGCCTGTGCCGTCACGCAGATTCTGAAGTTGCTTGAGCACGGAATCGAGGCTCGCGGCATTGCGGGCTTCGATGGCCCTGATCAGGGCGACTTCGATCAGAATCTTTTTGGAGGCGGCATCGCGCAAGCGCATCTCGGCCTCTGCAAGGACTTCCATGATGCGCGTGAGCGCGTCTGCGCCGGCCATTTTGGTTTGTTCGGAGAGCGAAACGCTTTCGGCTTCGGAAACTTCCAACATGGTCAGGTCCCCGCGCGAGACTTGGAAGATGAGCAAGTTTCGGAAGTGGTTCAGAAGATCGGAGAGCAAGCGTCCGAGGTCTTTGCCGTGGCCGACGAGATCGTTGAACTGGCGGAGGGCGTTTTCGACCTCGCCCGCCAGCACCGCGCGGGAGAGCTCCAGGAGCTGGGTCTGCGCTGTGAGGCCGAACATCGAGAGCACTTCCGACTCCTCGATTTTATCCCCGCAAAAGCTGATGAGCTGGTCCAGCGCGGATTGGGCATCGCGCATAGCGCCTTCGGCGCCGCGCGCAATAGCATAAAGGGCGGCCTGGTCGATCTTGACCTTTTCCTGTTTGGCAACGTAGGCGAGATGTTTGGCAATGAGGGCAGCCGGGATGCGCCGCAAGTCGAAGCGCTGGCAGCGGGAAAGAATAGTCGGTAGCACCTTCTCGGGGTCGGTCGTGGCGAACATGAACTTCACGTGCTCCGGTGGCTCTTCAAGGGTCTTGAGCAAGGCATTGAACGCCGCAGTCGAGAGCATGTGAACTTCGTCTATGATGTAAATCTTGAACCGCGACGTGGCAGGCGCGTATCGGCAGGTCTCCCGCAACTCGCGGACCTGCTCGACGCCATTATTGCTGGCGCCGTCAATTTCGAAAACGTCGAGCGCCCTGCCCTCGGCGATTTCCTTGCAGCGCGGGTCGGCGTCGTCGAATTCCACTTTCGGTCCGCCGGTGCAATTGAGGCACTTGGCAAAAATGCGGGCGATGGTGGTTTTGCCAGTGCCGCGCGGGCCGCAAAAGAGGTAGGCGTGAGCAATGCGCTTGCGCTCGATGGCCTGGGCGAGAGTCTGGGTGACATGTTCCTGCCCCACAACCTCGGTGAAGCGTTGTGGGCGATACTTTCGGGCTATGACTTGATAGGCCATTCGCTTGGTGGCTGGTGATTGCTCGCCAACTGCCAATTGCCAATCACCGATCACTCATTACCAATCACCGATCACCTAAAAAGTAAATCGTAAACTCAGAAGCCAGGGTGACCACGGCAGATGCAGAGCAAACTACCGTTGCTGCCTTCCGGCCCTGGCGGGGTTCGTAAGTCCACAGTCCATGGGCCCTGGCACGACCAATGTGCCGCAGGCACAGGGCGGCTTCAAGAAAAATTCTTCGAGCGAAGTCCAGCCAGTCTCCACTTCGAACTCCGGAAATGCACGGTCGTGGCCTCCACCGCGCACGCAGCAACGAGGATGATAGGGCAACAGGTCCACCCCACCGCCGCCAGCCAGGGCGTGGCGGCAAAGACTGCTGCACGGCCGTTTCGTCTCACAGGCAATAGGATATTAGCCGTCATCGCTGACCGCTAGTCGCGCCCTCACGGGACTTTCTTCTTCAGTTCGGTGACGACCCCATCGATAGAAACTTGGATCTCAGCCGCCGTTTTGGGGATCTCCACCGAGAAGCTCTTGCCGCCCGGCCAACGAAGCCATAGCTGGGCCGGTGGATCAGCGTTTGCCAGGACTTGCACCGGACTGTCCTGGGACCAGTAGCCGCTGCCCCCGTGCACCTCACGTACTGGACCGAAGTGGTCGCCATGCTTGATGCGCATCTGCGCACTGATTCCCCAAGGATTGCCCGGCGGGCCCTTGAGCCGCACGCGCAAGCCCGGCTTGCCACGAACGTTCTTGAACAGGCGCGTCTCTGCGGCGTTTTGAGTGACGACCAGGTCCACTCGCCCATCACCATTATAATCTGCCACCGCCGCGCCGCGTTGTTCACCATAGACCATTACTCCGCTCTGCTGGCCGGGCACCGCAAGCAAACCACCCTGCCCGTCCCCCTTGAGCCACAACCCCCGTCCCGCGTCATATCGCGAGGTCTCAGGTTCGACCGCGAAGAAATTTTGGCTCAAGAAAATATCTTCCTGACCGTCTCCATCGTAGTCGGCCACCACAACCGCAAAGGCCGGCGCGAATTGCGCTTCAGCGGGCATCACCCGCGCTTCCAATCGGTCGCCTCGATTCAGGAACACCGTTGATTCCAGCCAGTTGGCTTCCAGATAGTGCGTCTGGTTCAAGCGATCCCCTAGAACCTCCTCGAGGCCGGCGTCGGCGAAGGATTGGTAGGTCGCAAATCGGCCGCGCAGAAAAGGCATCGCGCGCGCCACAATATCGAGCCGGCGCTCGGGAACATATCTTTTCATTTCGGGCTCAAAATAAGATTCGAGCAAACCGACGACTCCCTGGTCATTAAAGTCCGCAAAATACAATCGAAGCGGCCCGGCGCGATGGCTCTGGTACTTGGAATTCTGGCCCCAGTTGCTGGCGATGATATCGAGCCTTCCGTCGCCGTCGAGGTCCCCAGTGGTCACGCCGTTCCACCAGCCGCGGAGGTCACCGAGTGTCGAGGGACGAAAGGCGAAGGAAGTGTCGAGTGCCGAGCGTCGGGTGTCCGAAGACCACAGGCTAACGGGGGGATCCCAGGGTCGAAGCTTGCCATGGTCATTGTGGAAAATCTTTATAGGTCCCCATTCGCAGGCCAGGATCAATTCGGGAAAGCCGTCACCGTCCAAGTCGCTCCAGAGCGCGCCACTGACCATGCCGATTTGTTCGAGCAATTTTGTGTTGGCCTCGTCGAGCATAAACCTTCCTCCTTGATTTCGGTAGATTCTTGAGCTGACAGCCTCAGGATAGCGGCCAGGCTTCACGCGCCAACCGACGAACAAATCCAGATTTCCGTCACCATCCAGGTCCCCTAGCGCGAGCGGGCCGATGCTGCCCTCGCTTGCGGATATCAGGTCCCTCATCTCGTTTGCGCGGGGATCGTAGGCGCACACGCAGGCCCCGTTGGTCGCGCCATCTTCGTAATTGGCTGAGCCGACTAACAACAGTGGAGCGCCCGAACTGTTCGGAAAACTGAGGACGCTCGTCTGGTCACGTGTGGCCGGTTGACCGGCCAGGCGGCTGTGGCTGGGCTGAAAACCACCTTTGCCGTCGTTCAATAGAACCGCCAGCGAGCCCCCTTTGCCACTGGCAATGGTAAGGTCATCCCAACCGTCACCGTTGAGATCGCACCAGCAGATGCCGGGGCCGAGTTGGCTCAAGCGCCTGCTGAGGGTTGGTTGGCGAGCGAAATCATCGAAAGGTTCCTCGTGGTGAGTGTGAGAAAGCAGCCGGCTAGCATCTTGAAACCAGGGTTCTAAAGATCCAGCCCCCTGGCCGTCTCGCGCGGAACCCGAGGAGGCGGGTGAGATCGCGCCGGATTCGTCAATTTCGTAAAGGTAGTTGGCTGGGGCGTCCTGGACGATGCTTCGCCTGCCACTCGGCCAATCCACTTCAATTCGCATCAAATTGGTCAAAGATCCTGCGGCGAACACGCGCATTGCCTGATCGCAAGAAAGATACCGACCGCCGCTGATGATCTCCTGGCTCTGCATCGGGACGGCGCCGCCGTAAATCCGGAGCTTCGCCCCGATCCCCTGTGTATTCGGAGGCCGACCCCTAAGCCGCACGGCCAGGCGTGGTTTGGCGCCATTGTTGCGATAGACGCCGGCCGGAGCGTTGAAATTATTCGCAACCACGTCCATGTCCCCATCGTTATCCAGGTCAGCCAAACACATTCCTTGCGAAATGACCTTGGTATCAAAGCCCCACTCATGGCCAACCTCGGCGAAGGTCAAGTCCCCCATGTTGCGGAAAGCCACATTCGCAGTAACCAGGGACGGGAAGAGCCGTCGAGATTGAAAAAGGGACCCTGGCTGGTCCATCCTGACTCGCTGGGCGGCATCCAAAGAATCCATATTCCTTTCATCGCGCGCAAAGCCATTGGCGATTAGGAGGTCCTCATAGCCGTCCAAATCCACATCCAGAAAAATGGATGTCCAGGACCATTCCGATGCTTCCAGGCCGGCGTTCTGAGCTATCTCAGCGTACGTGCCATCGCCGCGGTTAAGCTGCAGCATGTTACGTGGGTACTGGGGACGCTTTTCTATGTCGTCCAGCGGCCGCATATCGGCTCTTATCTCTGTTCGTTGGACCAGTCGGCCGCGACGCTCCCGGCTGAGCATGTCCGCCACGAACAAATCATCGAGCCCATCGCGATTGATGTCGGCGATATCAATTGCCATGGACGAGAATGGGATCTGCCGCAAGGCCAGCCGAGGCGCGGCCCGGAAGTGTCCGTGCCCATCATTGAGCCACATGCGATCGGGAGTGCTGAAATCGTTGCACACATAGATATCCGGCTTGCCATCGTTGTTGAGGTCCCTGAACATGACACTCAATCCCCAGTCAAGGGGGGACTGGACCAGAGGTCTTCCATCTTCATCGAGAAAAGCTCCCTCGGTGAACGGCACAAGCTCGAACCGGCCACGACCCAAATTGCGATAGAGGCAATCAGCGTCGCCCAATTCCTCGTGAGAGAATTTTACCTGGCCCTGCAGATTGGTGTAGATGTAGAAGAGGAACCGATTAGTCCATTCCGGGTCGGTGAGCGGCCGGCCATTGATCGAGGCGACCCTTAATTGGCCATTGATGGTCCTTAGGTTGTAGCGCAGGTCAGGCATATCGGCGGCGCTCTTAACGCGGTAGTTCGCCACGTAGAGGTCCAGCCAGCCATCACCGTCATAGTCCGCCAGGGCCAGGGACATCCCGCCCATGCCAGGGTTGAGCACTTGCTTCGATTCGGTGAAGTGTCCCTTGCCGTCGTTGAAAAAAATGTGGGTCCCGCCCCCAAGGGAATTCACAATCAAATCCAGGAACCCATCGCCGTTGATATCGACCAGCGCCGCGCCGGTTGCGTCCAGGTTGGTGCAACCTACGCCTGCTCGCTCGGTGATGTCTTCGAATTTCCAGTTCCCAAGGTTTCGATAAAGGCGGTTGCCGGTCTTGAGGCCGCAGAAATAAAGATCGCACCAGCCGTCCCCATCCACGTCGCCAGCGGCTACGCCCGAGCCGCTGGGCAGGATCTGGCTTGAAAGAGTCCGTTGCTCGGATAAGAAATTGGTGAAAAAGATTCCCGTTTGTTCCGGGGCAAGCAAAGTGAAGCCGTCCTTGCCGGCCCCTAGGGGTTGAACCTTTGCCCGCCGGTATCCTGGGCCCAGCTCCCACTCTGGACTGACAGACGACTCCGCGGCACAGCTAAACACCAACAGGACCACTTGCATCCACGCACCGAGGAGACACCACCAGCCAGGACGGTTCATATTGCCGCCGACGCAGGTAGGGCGAAGCTCCCGCAGAGCCGGCTTTCTATTGTGTGTGGGGGCTTGGCGCGGATCGGCAGGAGATTCTGTCTGCCGAGGTTTATTGGGAGCGTCTTCGTCCTCGTCCTCTTTCTCGATGAAGCCGAACCGCCGGCGCTCATTGCTTGGCTCGATGCTTCAAATCGCCGGTTTCAGATGCGAGCCGATCCAGCCTCACGCGATGGAGCGGCATTGATATTGCCGCTGCGTCGCCTTCACGGATCTGATAGCCACGGTCGAGCTCAAGGCCATTCACGGTCTGCCGAGTGTCTGAACCGGGCCAGCGAATGTCCACGGCAATAATTCCGGTCGCGTCACCTAAGCCGATTTCCTGTCGCAGGGGATTCGATCCAAAGCTGCCGCCGCTGCTCACAGTCCGGTAAAGCTCGCGCCGACCAGCCGGCGTTTGCGCCGTCACCTTGATCTTCGCCCCGATGGCCGGGCGGTTCGCCTTGGTCCCAACCAGCTTGAGCTTTAGCCAGTGATTGGTATTGCCCGGGTTGAGGTACAGGGCGCTGTGCGCCGTGTCTCCCGTGAAGGCCCCGCCCAACACGATGAAAACGTCCTGAGCGCCGTCATCGTTGATGTCAGCGAAGGCGACCCCGTGGCCCTTTTGGAGGTGGCCGGTGCCCGTCGCCGTAGTGACTTCCTGGAAGAACTTCCCGCCAGCGTTGCGAAACATGCGCTTGGGAATGATGGTGCTGAGCTCCGGGTTGCCTGTGCCGCAGTAAAAGTCCAGCCAGCCGTCATTGTCGAGGTCACCGTAGTTGTGTCCCATCGTGAGGCAAACCCGGTTCAAGTGCGCGTCGTCTGTGACATCGCTAAAAGTGCCGTCGTGGTTGTTGTGGTAGAGTTTGGGCTTGATGCCGTTGTTAGGCAAGCCCAGGTAATCCGCCGCCACATCCGCTACCCCATGGGAAAGGAGGTAGCCAAACACCAGCAGATCCTCCCACCCGTCGTTGTCGTAATCGAAAAAGAATGTGCCAAAGCTTTGGATCGGCTGGGTAATCGGCCCTGATCGGCCGGTCACATCGCTGAAGTGCCACTGTCCGGAAGCGTCCGGGCCGTCATTGTGGAACAGAATGTTTTTGCCGCCCAGTATAGAAAGGTAAAGATCCGGCCGCCCGTCATTGTCATAGTCTGCACAGGCAACTCCTTTGACCCACGCCGCAACGCTTATCCCGCAGGCGCGGGCGCACTCCGTGAACGTCCCATCCCGGTTGTTATGGTACAGCTCGCACCAGTCCAGATCATTCGGATCATTTGTCTCATTGCCGATGAACAAGTCCAGCCAGCCATCACCGTCATAGTCGAACCAGCGGCAGGTTTGGCTGGGATGGCAGCTCATCAGGCCCGCCTCCTCAGTCACGTCGGTAAAAGTACCATCGCCGTTGTTTCTTAACAGCGACTGAGGAATGCGACCACCCTTGCGGAGCCAGCCTCCTCGAGACATCCAAATATCCAGCAGACCATCATTGTTGTAATCGGTTTGCTGAATGTTCAGTGCACCGGTCTCCCCAACCAATCCAGCCTCGCTGGTGCGCTCGGTAAATGTGCCGTCTCCGTTGTTGTGGAAATATCGGAGCTGCCCTCTATTAGGGTACCATGATGATGTCACGATGTCATAGAAACCGTCGTTGTCGAAGTCGTCAACGATGACACCGCCCGCTAGTCCGTTCACATCAATGCCCACGGCCTCACTCACATCCCGGAAGCGCGGCAGAGCATATTCCGACGCGAACACAGTAGGCGATATCAGGAACTGCAACGGCACCTTATCAGGATATTCACCGAGGGTCATGTACGAGAGATTCAATAGCCAGCGCGTGCCGAGATCGTTGGGATACTCTGCAAGTTGCTGGTTGAACAGGGCGATGGCGCCTCGCGAACCCCGGGGCAGCCGGTGATAGGCCCTGGGCTGCAGCGGAAAAACACACGAATCGGCATTGTGAGTCGCCAGGCAATTCTCCTGCTCGCCCAGTCGCAAAAACGCCAGGGCCTTCTGCGTGCGCAGTTCAACGCGGGAGCGCTCGTTAATGGGTATGCTGTTCTCAACCAGGAGGCGCTCCATGGCGGCAAACGTGTTCAATGCCGCATCGGGCCGGCCTGCCCTGGTTTGTTCCTTGCCCAACTCGAACCCCAAGCTTGCTTTTGCCTTAACGTCGGTGGCATTGGTCATCTGTTGCCCCAACGCGTTGGCTATTCGATCACTCAAGTACATTGTCAGCATGGGATCCACCTGCTCCAGGCTATCCGCAAGCCGTTGGGCCATGCGGCGGGTGCTTGGCGCGGGATTGCCCGGCGCCAAGGGTAAATTGTTTTTGGGCAGGCAAAGGGGATCCAGAGTGATCAGCCCTCCGCTATCATCAACGGCTCGAGTGTCTATCGGAAACACCAGCCAGAAAAGCGCTCCCAGGCAGGTCGCAGGCAAAAAACGCAGCTTCACGACGGTATGTTGCATCAGGGACAGGTTTAGGTGGTAAAGTTATAGCCAAAAAAGTGAAATGTGGCAAACCGGTTCTCATGCGCCACACAAAAATCCTCTGCCACACGCCCATAAACCGCCGTGGCTCCCAACAAGGTCCAATCGGCCGCTTTGTAAATCGTGCCGCGGAACACTTAACCATCCACAAAACTTTAGGTGCCAAGCCGCCGCAGCCCATCGCAGCCAGGCCAACCACTGCTTCTGATAGCTGACCACATATCGGAGCTGTTCTCCCACCAAAGTGGCATTGTGCAAATAATTTCGATCGGCCACTAATTGGTTCCACCGATCCCGCTGGCCGACTTCCGGCACCAACTCTATTTCCAAACCATTGAGCAGATGTTGTTCTTCAATTCCGGCCAGACGCGAAGCCTTAGCCATGCCCCAAATAAAATAGATCGACCCGAAAATGTCCAGTTTTTTGCAGCTTCACCTCGCTAACACATAACCGAATCTGTTTCTGCAATCCGCCATAGTCCGGCCAGTGCGTTAGCGCGCCAAATCAGGCGAATGGTTACAAAGGCCAGCGGCGCGGCGGATTTATGCAACTCATGTAACGATGCAACCCTGTAACTGTACTGGCGCTAGCGGTCGAGCCAGCCGAGCTTGTTCTTTTTCGTGACGTAAAGCAGGCCCAGGATATGGACGGCGACCACTAACAGGTAAAAACTCGTGAAACCCCAAAAGGCCTGGGCGCTGAGCATGGCGAAGAGCTCGCCCATCGAATGGGTCGTGAAGCCTTTCGGAAAAAGAACTCTTACCAGGAAATCGCCAAGCGCGCGAAAGGCTATGACGGCGGCCAGGAGGCAAAGCGTGAGCAGGTATTCCAGGGGCACCTTGACAATCGAAGGGACAATCACCAGCGGATTGGCAGCGGCAACCGAATCCAGAATCGCCACGGCCAGAAAAGCCATTGGAAAGTAGAGCCCTCCGAACACAGCCGCGGCAATGACGGCTGGTCCGGCAGCGCTTTGGCCGCTGGCGGCTACCCAGATAGCCAAGCCGATCGCCGGGCCGAAGCAGAAGAGCACCAGCCCCAACAACCTGAAAAAGGGCAGCAAGATGTCCTCGAGGAAGTTTGACATCCCCGGCAAATCGGGCATCTCGCGATCTTCAGCGGTGGTTGAGTGGACAATACTCTGCAAATAGGTAAAGAGGTAGCCTCCAGCGCAGACCTGCAAAATGAGGCCAAAGATGAGAAACCTTATAGACCCAAACCCCATCATCATTTGTCCGAACTGCAAGAGGGCCAGGACGACAATACCCACAATGATGACTAATGCGCCGGCGCCACGGATGGGGTAGGCAAAAGCGCCAGGCAGCCGCGCCACGAACCCGGCCTGGACTGCGCGCTGGAGGCGGACTTGTACGGGCGCACATTCAGCGCCGCAGTGACGGCAGTAGGCATGGCGCACCCCGGCCATTGGCCGTGAGGTCACACACAGCTCGCAGAAAAATTTCTGGCATTTGTTGCAAAAGAATCGGCCAGGCGTCTTGTGGTGGAACCTGCAGTTCTGCGAACCCGCGGCTGTGGCGGGGACTGCGAGCAACGGTGCGATGGGAGGGACAGGAATCGGCGGCGGCACCGACTCGGCCTCGTTGACGGTGAGGTACGCCGGCGTGTCAGACCGAAAGAGCATTTCCACGCCGCCCAAATGAATTGTCTGGCCGGGTTGGAGCGCTGTTTCCCGCACCGGGGCGCGATTGACGTAAGTGCCGTTGGTCGAGCCTAAATCTCTGATAATGACATTGTCCTGATCGACCACAATTTGACAGTGCGCGCCGGAAACGGAAGGGTCATCGAGTTTGAAATCATTGGCAAAACCGCGTCCCAGCGAATTAACGCCAGCCTTAAGGTGGACTTCCCAGGCAGTGGGTGAACCAGGATTGATTACGAGCCGCGCCATCAGAGATCAGAGTTTTCCTTCAAATATGCATTGTATTTTACCTCTTTTCAGGCGCTGGTGTCGAGGAGAATCTTGGTTCGCGGTCCATGCGTCCATGCGCGCATCGCGTTTGGCGACGGAGGACAGTGGAGGACTGGTGACAATCCAACCGGCTCGGGGGGATGCACCAAGATTTCTCGTGAAAAGGGCGTGAAGCCGATTAGATTGCTTCTGCGATGCTGTTGGAAGAAAAACTGGAATTTGAGTTCGAGCTTCAGCACGAGAATGTTTCGAGTCTGAAGGCACCACTGGCAGAGCAACTCGCTGCGTTCAGAGAGTTTGGCAAGTCCACGCAGGCGACCCAGACTGTGGCGACCACGTTCAGCGGCGAGCAGGTGCGGGTTCCGACGTACGTCAACGAGTTTTGGACTGCTAAACAGCGAGCGGCCAACAGTCTCCACGAGATTTCGTATCGAGCCTGTTTCAAGCCCCAATTGCCGCGGTTTTTCATCAAACGACTAACGGAGCCGGATGAAGTTGTGTATGACCCATTCATGGGGCGAGGAACAACCGTCATCGAGGCCGGCCTCCTTGGAAGGGTGCCCTGCGGCTGCGACATAAATCCTCTGAGTGCTGCCCTAACACGCCCGCGACTCCACCCGCCCAGGCTTGACCAGATCACGCAACGCTTGAGCGAGATTGACTTTTCGACGGTCAAGGAAATGCGGGAGGACTTGCTGGTTTTTTATCATCCCGAGACGCTGAGAGAAATCTGCGCATTGAAGAACTACCTGCTTGAGCGCAATGAAGCTGGTCAAAGCGACTATGTTGATGACTGGATCAGGATGGTGGCGGTGAACCGGCTGACGGGTCATTCGCCGGGGTTCTTCTCTGTCTATACCTTGCCTCCGAATCAGGCTGTTTCGGTGAAGGCGCAGAAGCAAATCAATGAAACGCGGGGCCAGGAACCACCACGGAGGCACGTCGCCGAAATCATCAGCAGGAAGAGCCGGCAACTCCTTAGTGACTGTGGCGCGGGGGTCAGGCGGGTGCTTTCAGAGGTTTGCGGCCAGGCCCAATTGCTCACCCAGCACTCCGCAGTTACTGCTCAAATGGCCTCGGGAAGCGTGTCGTTGGTGGTGACCTCGCCGCCGTTTCTGGACGTGGTTGATTATGCGGCAGACAACTGGCTGCGCTGCTGGTTTATTGGCGTTGACCCGTCATCGGTGCCGCTGACCGTGCCGCGGCAGCTTGAGCAGTGGCAGTTGACCATGACGGAGGTCTTGCGAGAGTTGCACCGCATTTTGCGGCGGGGCGGTCACGTGGCTTTTGAGGTGGGGGAAGTCCGTGGAGGTAAGATTAAATTGGAAGAAGCAGTGGTTCCTTGTGGGGTGCAGGTCGGGCTAGAGCCTCTTTTGATTCTGATTAATGATCAGAAGTTCACCAAGACTGCGAACTGCTGGGGCGTGAACAACAACGCCAAGGGCACCAACACTAATCGCGTGGTCGTTTTTCGTAAGGACTCCTGATCGTCACCGCGGTTCGGTGATTATGGTCAGCCGGTCGATTTGCGGCAACACCTTCTGCTTCGTTCCGCTCGGCCACAGGATTTCGACCGCGTCAACTTTATCTGCAGTTCCCAGGCCGATGGTCACGGGCAGTTCCGATTGGGAAAGATAGCTGCGGGTCGGCATCACCTGGCGCGACAAGGTCCGGCCAGCAACGCGCGCCTTGATCCAGGCCCCGATGGCATCGCGGTTGCTCTTTGTGCCCAC